>SKEB01000180.1_pt1 | contig 78393 bp, 67 predicted proteins | sample 4826561 | NCBI WGS metagenome assembly SKEB01 (sample SAMN11008820, study PRJNA524170) | human gut metagenome | biome: Human fecal sample; material: Feces; isolation source: fecal sample from pouch patient p17 | host: Homo sapiens | place: Israel: Tel-Aviv | collected 2016-03-29
GCTGGAAAGGCTGGGCCATACTCCTCCGGCAGAAGCAGAAAAAGCTTATTATGCTTCCATCGGAAACGATGATCTGGCAGCCTGAGTTCACAGATAAAACACTCTCCAGGAAACCCGGGGCGGTTCACTCATCTGCCGCTCTACCGCATCCCTCGACCATAATCCCGACTCAATCAACGAACTACAAGCCATCGTCCTGAAGCCATGCCCACAAACCTCGACCTTCGTGTCATACCCCATTACGCGCAAAGCCTTGTTCACCGTATTCTCACTCATCGGCTTACGTGGATCGTGATCGCCCACAAAAATCAGCTCTCAATTTCCGCTCATGCTTTTGATCTTTTCCAAAATACTTAGGGCCTGCCGCGACAAAGGTACAAGGTGTGGTGTCCGCATCTTCGAGCCACGCTGAGAATGCTTGACTCCTTCCAGTTGCTCACGCTCACCTGGGATTGTCCACATAGCCGTTTCAAAATCTACTTCTGACCAGCGGGCAAAATGCAGCTCGCTCGAACGGATGAAAACCAATAAAGTGAGTTCAACCGCCAGCCGAGTTAACGGTCTGCCAGAATAGTGATCTATGCGATGAAGTAATTCAGGTATACGGTTCAGTTCAAGAGCTGCACGGTGCTGTCTTTTCGCCGTAGCAACCGCACCTGCAATCTCTTGCGCGGGGTTGTAGTCGATTAAGCCGCTCTGAACGGCAAAGCGCATAATCGCGGTAGTACGCTGCTGTAAACGGGCGGCAACTTCGAGCCGCCCGGATGACTCGACTGCTTTAATGGGTACAAGAAGATCCCGCGTCTTCAGTTCCGCAATGTTCCGCTTACCGATAGCAGTAAAGAGATTATCCTCCAGACTTTTCAAAACACGAGCGCTATGCGATGCCGACCACTTCTGATTGCTGGCGTGCCAGTCTCTGGCGACTACTTCAACGTTATCGCCTCTTGTTCCTGTTCTACCTTAACAGCTTTCTTGTTTTCACTGGGATCGACACCATTAGCTAAAAGCTTACGAGCCTCATCCCGGCGTGCCCTGGCATCCGCCAACGACACTTCGGGGTATTTCCCCAATGCCAGCATCTTCTCTTTACCGCCAAAGCGATAACGTAGCCGCCAGTATTTGGAGCCGTTAGGGTGAACCAGCAAAACCATGCCTTCACCGTCGGTCAGCTTATAGGCTTTTGCTTCAGGCTTAGCCGAACGAACCTTCACATCACTCAGAGCCATGATGAGTATCCTTTCAAGGGTTCTGTGTGGGTACAAACATTATCGAACCGGGAAATACCCGCAGTTGTACCCGCATCAGTAAGTTGATGTAGATTGAATCAGGTTGACTTAGGTTGAGTGAAAAAGCGAGGAAAGCCTTGCGGATACTGGATTTTAGGCACAAAAAAAGACGTCCGTTGACGTCTATTGATGTTCCGATGGTGCGAAGGCCGGAATAGAATAACTATATAACTCATTGAACATGATGATAAAAATTTTATAGCTTATGACTTGTGCCCCATTTTGTGCCCCCAACAAAATCTTATTGTTGCTAACTAGCACAATAAATGAATTAGCAAGATAGAGTTGCCTAGTTAGGTTCCGTCTTACAGAGCCTAACCAGAACAACCAAACCTCTGAACCAACCTTGCGCAAGCTAGATAAAGTCATGCTGATTTATTAGGACAACAAGCTATTAAATTTCATATTTTGAAATTTCGCTGATTACATCATCCCCATATTTCTTAATCATGGAGGCAAAGAATTTATGTTCAATAAATTTCGCATAGCCTAATTCTCCTTTAAGGGTTAGAATTTCTTTCTCAGATAAAACCCCACACACATAATAATGTATTTTACTTCTTAAAAGACGCTTTCTATCACGACCTAAAGACAAATAACCATCAGTCGTAATAGTTACACCAGTTACATGTCTATTAAACTTCCTTGAGGTAAAAACTGTTTTCTCATGGTTTATTTTAATATTCCTAAGATTTACTACGTTAAGAACTTCCCTTACTAACTTAGGAACATCAAATAAAGCTCCTTTGACTTTGGTGCTAAACGTAAGATCATCAGCATACCTTGAGTAGGTAATACCCAAATCCTTGCATCTTTTCGATATTTCCTCATCGAAGAAATACATTACTGTATTTGAAATAATGGGAGAAGAAGGTGCTCCAACACTTAGGCGTAACGGGCTATTTCTTCTTAACTTCCAGAAGAAAAGATTTTTAAGAACAAAGATATCAGTATCAGTTAGTTCAACGCCATAATCTTTTAAGACAGATAAAAGATTATGGGGTTTGATACTCATAAAAAAGTTTTTAAAATCCATTTTAAGCAAATAATCATTATTACAATGCATTAACGCATTAGATCTAATACTTTTATCGGCTTCATAAGCGAAAGCATTTTCATGAACTTTCAAATTAGCCAACATATGATTGATTACTACCTTCTGTAAGGCTTTAACTTGCCTAGCTGGTTGTGCAATTAATCTATATCCATTACCATTTCTTTTGGCGATAGGATAAATTTTATATCTGCGTGGAATAGTAACAATATACCTTTTAGCCTCTTCTTCGCTAAGAAAAAGACCTTTTGAAATATAACTTAGCAACTCCATTCTAAGCCCCTCCACGCACGATATTGATTTGATTTAGAGCATTTTTCCTTTTTTTTGCAGTCTCGTCCATATCTTTAGCATCCATACTTAAGTAAGATTGTCGGATTGCAACCTTAATATTCATAGAATCCTTTATTTTACCACTAGCACTGATACCAAATTTAAGTTTACTCTCTCTATGCCCTCGGGAATAGAAGTAGTCTGTACCACTGTAAGATAATGATGAGGTTAATTTCATCTTTTCAAGCAAATAAAGTAAACGAGTTATTATTTTTTGTGGCACATCTATATCCATACAGTATAGTGCCCACTCTATTTCGCTTTTCTTGATTGGTTCTGATAAAAGGATTATTTCGTAAATCAATATAGCTAGGTGCCCAGTATTTTCAGGGTTATATCGCTCCGTTTTTTTTACACGTTTTAATCTAGAATGAATATCATGGTAGATAAGCTCAACCTCATCATATTTCATACGATCCGATTTTGGCCATGGATAAACTGATACTGAGGCCTCATCTATTTTTTTAAGATACTCCAAAGGGCCTAAATATATAAAAGAAGATCTAGCAGGAATATTTTTTCGTTCATTTCCCTCAATCTCCTCAAATGGTGCGACTACATGCAATTTTTGAGCTAGAGACTTCCTATTAACAAATAATCCAAGCTCAACTAACGAACCTGCACTTTCTAAACAGATAACAACTAATGTTGAAATATTTGCAATATCATCTTCAAAGCTCATTAGATCTGAATATGCCCCCTCTCTGAAGTAGTCATGGAAGTTCTCAGCTAAAATAAGAGAATCTGACAATTCAGGTTTGTGGCCTGCTACATAAGTAAATATGTGGTCTCGTACACTCATTGGAGTGGAATTTATCGGCCCACCACAAACAAAAATAATAGGAGGCATGAACTGAACAGTGAAATTTGAATATTTCAAATCTCCAAACTGCTCTTGTAATGCATTCATATATGCAGAATCACTCACCCTTGTGACCCCCTACTCCAAAAGAAAAGGTGGCTAACCAGCCACCTTCGACCCCTTTACCTAAAGGATGCGCTTTAGACTTTCAGCAAGATCCTGAATGGAACGCAGTGGCATGAAGGATCTTGCTGAAAGTGCTAAAGCGCAACCCTAAATGTCCACAATAAATTAGTGTCTGGCGAAACGCCCGACAAGGATAAACCTGTTATCCCGCGCGTAAAGGTAGGGTTAGGATAGCAAAAGATGCGAGATTTTCAATAAGTAAGCGTACTGGCTGCCAGCAACCACCTAAACCATTGACATTTAAACAAAAATAAATCTAACAATTGAAAGCAATACCTTATTGAATACAGCATTCTTATATCTCTCTTGATATCGCAACATCACAATTATCACCGTTAGTGCGGGCAGCCCCGCACGCCTGCCCGCTTCGCTTAACAGACTGGTTTTCATGCACCTCATTAATCGTCTCAGAAGCCAGCACACAAGGGTTTTCTCGTCAAAAATGGTGCATAAGACTCATGCGTTTTCATGCGCCATAGACATGCACTCATGCGCTCTCATGTCAGCCAGGAAAAGGGGGTAAAAAATCCCGGTACTGGACCGGGATTACGTGGGCGTTCTTTCTAATCAGACAGGAATCTGCTGACGGCTTGACAGTTTTGACGCGGAGCCATAGCGATTGAGCGTTTTCTGTTGTTTTTCCGGGGATTGTGCTTTGTCTGATAGCTGTTCATTGCGCCGGGGTTTCATGATTATCTTATCCACACTCTCCAGTGCCGTAAATGTGCAGGAACATTCCAGATTCTGGCACTGATACCACGAGCGTTTAACTGACGGAGCTTCATAGGCTGCTGTTCTGGCGTGTGCAACTGTACCGCATTCCGGACATTTAAGTGCCATTAATATCACTCCTGTATATCGTTAATGTCATTCAGGCGTTGCTGAAAACGCAGATGTTGTGCCGGGGTGTAAGAACCCTGGCAATCACGAATCATCCCGGGGTCAGGCATCAAACCGGATTCATCCAGGATCTCACGATAATCCCCGGCAATTTCAGGCGGTGTTATTGCCAGCTGGCGAACCAGAGCACTGCGTAATATACGGGACGCAACGTCAACCCCTCCGCGCCCCTTCAGGAACGGAGCCAGTGCAGATGTCAGGGCTGCCCCATTCGCCTGCATAAAATTGCTGAGAGCGGCTTCTGTGCAGGCCTCCATCAGTAAATGCTGCGAGTAAATGCATTCGCGCGCAGCACAGTTAATTTGCCATTTCAGCACATCCAGACGTTCCCGCAGTAATTCGAGCTGTCGGGCATAATCTGCTGGTTTTTCTGTGGCAGCGAGGAGAGATGTTATCTGTTGTTCAACGGCTTTTCGGCTCTCATTATGTCCGGCCCACAGAATACGGGCATTCCGAAAACTGGTAAGTGCCTGGTCAGGCGTGCCTCGGGCCGTCATACTGCTTTCTCCTTCTCAGCAAGTTCCTGACGAACCTTAATTTTATGCATAGCTGCCGGAGAGAGTTGATTACTGAAATCCAGACGCGCCGCATAATCCGGGGCAACTCCCGCCAGTTTAAACACCGGGTCCTGCTCAGGCATCGCATCGTTAGCCAGAGCCGGTCTGGTGATATGTTTATGAATAAAGTCTTTCAGCACTGTGTCCGGGTCATTAACTGAATTCACCACACCCACAACGGCACTGGCTTCCCGGCCCATTGTGGATTTAAGCAGGCTCAGCGTCTGAATAAGCGCTTTTCCATGCGACTGCATAAAATCCTCCCAGATTTGTTTTGCGCGAATATCCACAAGAATGTTATGCGCGTGGATATACTTTCCGGCTAATTCTGCAGCTTTCTGCGGCAAAAGTGCATTTTCGCTTTCCTGAGCCGCCAGCAGCTCATCAAAATCCTCAAGCGTTTCTCGTCCCAGCGCAATTTCCGTGCGCAGTTTTTTCATTTCCTTTGAGACCACGCCCTGACTTTCACGAAACAGCGTGCGCCACTCCTCATTCAGTGTGTTCGTCGTGGCTTCCATTTCAGCGCGACGCTGGCGGATTGTCGCAATATTATCCGCTGCCGCTTTCTGCTGACGACGTGCTTCAAGCCATGCGTTTCTGGCTGTGTTCATGGTTTCCAGTGCCCGCTGCGTTACAGCCGGAAAAGTGGAAAGGTTGTTATTCACTGCGGTGTTGTTCATGACTTCTCCTGTCGGGTTGGTTCGTTACGTCAATTGTGTCGTGGCTGACACAAGCACACTATCGGTGCTCAGTGTGTGGTGGCTGGCACAACGGACGCTTGCGGTTATTCAGACGTGGCTATGAAAGCCAGCCAGATAAAAATGCCCTCTGTTTCAGTCTGCTTTATGTCCCTGATGCGGTGGAACAGGTGAAACATGTGTTACAGCTTTGTTTTATAAGGCATTTATATACACTGCACCGGTGGAACATCGCGGGTAACAAGGTGGAACAGCGGATTGGCTGGCGTTACATCTGTTCCACCTCACTATTTCAGAAGGTGGAACAGGTTCAGCCCTGTAAAATACGGTTGTTCCACCTGTTTCACCTGTTACCCTTAATAAATAAGACTCACGCAAAGCCTTAACCCGGCACCTCGCTGTTGAAGACATAGAGCCTGCGGGGATTCATCTCTGGCGGGCGAATGGTTGTCTGGAGTTTGCCATCAGTGGAGGGCAGCAGGTATCCACGATCTGCGCACAGACGCGCCACCTTGCGCGGGTCAAATCCCCTGCAGATTTCTTTCCAGCCGGACGGCATGACATAGAACGTAGTGACAGCTTCCGTGCCCTGCGCGGTACTGCCTTTCTCCACCCTGCGCCAGCCCACCATATTGCCGGGGCGGTTGCGCTCGTCATACCAGTCTGCAAAGCGGCTGTACTGATTCGCGGTAAAGAAACTGCGAACCTGCTCCAGTGCGGCGATATCTTCCTGATTGGCGGTGTGCCCGCGATCTTTCAGCCATGCGTTCAGGCAGACGCGGGTTGCCCGCAGTGCTTCACCCTCAGGCCAGCCGGTGATACCCAGACGGGTTGCCAGTTCACCTGCCATCGCCACCAGAGCAAAGCGGTTCACAGCCCGGCCCACCTGATTGCCTGCATCTTTCGGAGTCAGGGCGGCAGCATATTCCTTCATCAGCGATTTTGCCTGTGCCGTTAGTCCGTTAAGATCAGCGGTCAGTGCTTTCAGCCACTCCCGGAACGGCGAACCGTAGTAGCAGGACGTGGCCCATTCAAGATGCTCTGCCAGAGCCTTGCCGCTGTCGAAGCCGTGCAGCTCCTCAAAAACGCCAAACTTCCCGGAATCGCTGGGGATCTGGATCATCCTGACTTCCATCCCGGCAAAAGTACGCTCACCGGCCTTTGCCGCATGTTCGGTCAGAGACAACTCGCCAGTTGAAAAGAACAACAGGCGCCAATGCTTACGGGTACGCAGCTCACCGTCCGTACCGGCACGGCCCTTGCCCTGACCGTTTGCCAGCATGTAGGCGATATTGCCTGCCTCGCGTCCGTCAACTTCCCGGATCTCATCAAGCATCATGGCGGCATCGTTGCGGCGGCTGGCGCATCCCTCCAGCGCGTTGCCGGTGGCCCGCCATGTCTGCCAGTAGTCAGGCCCGCCGCAGACGGAGGTTGCCGCTTTCATGGTGGTGGTCTTACCGTCTGTCGATTCCCCTTTGAGGTGGTAGCCGCCGCCGTCCATACCAACCAGCCGTAACAGTGGTGCAGCAAAGGCCAGGCTGACAGCAAATGCCACGCGGGAGTTGCCGGTACAGTAGCGGGATACATGCTCCCGCCATTCCTCTGTTGTGCCCGACACGCGGAAATCACGCCCCTGCACGGAAGTGGTCTGGAGAATGACACCCTCTGCACCTTCACCGCTGACCTCATCCTGCAGGACGTAAACCTGACCATGCCAGCCAGTACGACTGACGCAGGTCACGCGGCGTTCCGGTTTACACAGTGAGATATATTCCATCAGGCGTGCGCGTGCCTCACCGGTGGTGCTGATATAAGACAGCCCGTTAACCAGCAATACCCGGCGCAGTTCCTCACCACTGCCGCTCAGCATTTCCATCGGCATCGCCCAGCGGCGACACTCACCCCACGTATCTTCCCATTCCAGCAGTCGTCCGAAGTTACCGCCATAGGCATCGCAGGTGATTGCCGTCACGCGCAGCGGGCTGCATATTTTGACGTTCTGGATCTCCGTCTCACCGTTGCGCTGTACCTGCTTTTCATACCAGAGATATTCCTGGGTAAGACGGAACCCGTGCGGCAGTTGCGTGCGGCCCTCCCCGCACAGCACCAGACCGTTACGAAAGGCTTCACGGGCGCGGGTAATACCGTGCTCCCGATGGAAGTCATTCCAGTCGGCCTTAATCTCTCCCGGTGGCAGCGTCATCCAGCCGCCAACAGCTTTTGCCGCCCGTTCAGCAAAGGCTCTGCCGGGATTCTCACCCCCGTCCTGAAAATCGTTATCACCGGCGATGATAATTTTTACCTCAGGCCAGCGTGCCCGCAGCGACTGCGCCACATTGGGCAGGTTGCCCGCAGATATGGCAGCCACTACGCATCCGGCAGTGAGCTGACTTACCGTCAGCGCCGTAGCGTAACCTTCGGTAATCACCACCTGTACCGGTGGTTCAGACGGTAACGGGCTGAGCGACACAAACGCGCCTTTCATCGTGCTGCCGGGCAGTATGCTTTTTTCACCCGTCGGGGCGATAAGCTGTGCACCAGTCACGGCTCCGGTGTTGGTCGTGAGTGGTAACAGCAGGGAACCGGCAGGAAAATCCTTACCGCTGATATGCTGCACGCTTCCGGTCAGAGAGGCCGGGTATCCGGCGAACCCTTTTCCTGTCAGATAGGCGCTTTCTCCCGTGTGGCTCTCTTTCATCAGCGCCGCCACGGTAAGACCCATGTCGCGTTTAGGGGCTTTTTTTCTGGCAGGCTTAACAGGCAGTTCCTGCACATCCGGCACATTAAGCACCTGCGCCACCTCCTGCGCAGCCTTTCTGACGCTGTAACCGGTTACGAGCTTAACCAGATCCAGACCGTCACCATTGCCACACTGGCTGCAGATCCACGTCCCGCGCCCGTCAAGGTCATCAAGGCGAAAACGATCCTTGCCCCCACATTTCGGGCAGGGACCGTGCCTGCCGTTTTCAGGTACATCAATACGCAGCATCTGGAGAATAACGGGCCATTTCCCCCGTGCGGCGGCTGAAATCTGCGTAACCGTCTGTATTGTCATACTTCCCCCTGATACAACGTCACACCGGTACTGCAGAAGTCATCAAAGGCCGCCGGAAGCGTGCGGTACATCTCCGCCATCACTTCACAGCCGCGCGCGGTCAGTACCGGCGGCGCGGTCAGCAGTGACGGCTCCAGCATGTCAGTCAGCAGTGCCAGCGCGGCAGCGGCGCCCTGTGCTTCGCCGTACTCGTTAATCAGTACGCACTCGATATGCAGCGCAATGGCCATTTCAATACGCTCCACCGTCAGGCTGTGCGGACCATACTGATCACTGCCAGTTTCGTTCAGCATTTTCTGCCGCCATGCTGAAGCAATAGCCCGCCGGTAAAGCGCGGTGGTCATTTCTGCCGGGAAAATGGAAACCTGCGGCTGGTTCATCTGGCACCTCCTTCAATCAGTGCGCAGCTGTGTGCAATATCCGTCAAATCTGCCAGCAGGTACTCCATCAGCGCGGCGACACCATGCGCACAGCCAGCGTCCAGTGCTCCGGCCTGAGACGGGTATTCAGAAAAGAGAAGCTGGAGCATGTCGCAGGCATTTCTTGCGCGGGTCAGTTTTCCGAAACTGTCCTCTGACAACCCATAGGCAAAAGCACCGGTATTGTGTTTTTCAGGCAAAGTGTGGCCCTGAGCACCGTTGTGCCCGTTTGAAATATTCATCGTGGATTACTCCGTTTTCAGCGGTATTTTGTCAGAGAAACTTTGAATAGTGACCGTCGTCAGGCTCAGCAGAACGCCGTATGCTACGCTCCCGCCAGCGGATAAATAGCACAGACGGATGCAGTGTCAGCGGGCCGGAACCACTACCGCCAGCAGGAGCTGGTGCAGGCTTCAAGAGCGGTACATCAAACAGGCGCGTATACCGCTGTTCAAACCATGCCAGAGGGCAGGAAGAAAGCTGGTTGTCGCTGTCATGACGTATCAGCACTTCACAGCTGAATTCAGGATTAACCAGCGCCACAGAGGGCGAGGCTTCTATTAATCGGATAATCGTGACCGTCCAGCCACGTTCATGCTGCCAGCGTTCGCCGGGGTGCGGATAATTACGCATGTTCACCTCCGCAGGGAATGCGCCCGGCAAAGCTCAGTACATAGTCCGGGGCAAGTCTGCGCCGCGCTGACCGCTCGTTATCTGCGGTGATCCTTAACATCACAGGACGGGCATTGCGTTGACTGCGGTTGATCGCCGCAAATAACCAGGTACACTTCTGTTTAGCCATCTTCGTTACCTCATTTAGCGGATTGGTCAGAAGCCCGGTTAGTGTTGCTGCACTGTCGGGCTTCGCACTCACAAGGTGAATCGCACCTTTAATTTTAAAGCTACCCTTAAGTGAATCGCACTTCAAGCTTTTTATTATCATTTTTTTTGCATATACTGAATCGCACCTAACGCGAGGAGATCCAGTAATGGCAACGAGTTCAACTAACAACAAGTCGCAGCAACTTAATGCTCGTTTCCCACATGATGTAGTTGCAGAATTAGAAAGCAACCTTGAAGATGGAGAAACGAAAGCGCAATTCATTGTTACGGCTGTAAAAGGCGAGATTAAACGCCGACAGCGCAGGAAAAATAAGCCAGAGCAAGGAAGTTGAATAGAGAAGCCAACAGACGTTCTCTCTGTTTCCATGTTAATTTCAGTAAGCGACAATATTTTTAAGCCCACAAATTCATTATGTCGGGCTTTTTTATTAGTGATTTTCATATCGCTCACCACGAGAGGCATATATTTGCTCTTGAATCCAGTGATCCACTTCGCTTTCAACAAATGAAATTGCACGAGTTCCTATTTTCACCGGACGGGGAAATGTATTGTTTGCAAGCTGTTTGTAAAGCCATGCCTTGCTACGCTGAACGCGTCTTAAGACCTCTTTTGCTGAGATAAGAGTCTGATTATCTGAAAAGCTGTTTGCATATTCCATCTTGTTACTCCGTGTTCTACTTAAGTTCACGGTGACTTTAAACACTGGGAAAAAGTGATTCTAGTGATAATGGAATCTATTAAGACAAATATTGATTCTATTGAAAAACAATAATCTCCACTGAAAAAAGAAGTAATATTCATATGAAAGAACACGGAGAGAAGGAAATGCACAAAAAAAACAAAATCAATAGAATTCATATGGATAGGATGGAAAATCAAAAAATCATATGTCAAAAGGTATTATTGCATTTTAACGATTCATATTACCTAGGAATTAGCACAGTATTACACCATATTACATCGTATTACCCCCTATAGCCCGTTAGAGCCTCTTGTGGCCCTTCTATTGAGAGATAGCCAGAAAATTAATAAATTTACTCTCCGTATTTTATAATGTCTTTCCCAAGCTTTATTTTCTTATAAAACGTAGCTTTTTTAACCCCTTTCATTAGAATCTCATTCTCATTACAAAAAGAAACAATATCATTATATATAACACTATTATCGCTATAACTTACCTTTCCATGTCTCTTAAGCAATTCAATTAGTAAATAAATTAATTTACAACTATAATTATCCTCATCATCTTTTCTGTACTGCCCTCTACCATTACTCCTTAATTTTTTACCAACTTCATATAATTCACTTCCTCCTAACGTCATTAGAATATCACTCCAATCTTTATTTTTTACCTGTTGTCGTAATGCGTTCTCAATTCTCTCCTTAATCTCCACAGGTACAATACCTTCCCTCTGAAAGATATAAGCGGCAGTTAATAATAAGTTCGCCTCCACTTTTTGCGTGGCGGATACGTTTTTATATTCATTAATTAATTGTAGATTTCTGGTTATTGCCTTTCTTAATCTAATAACCTCTTTTAATTGAACCTCAGTCAATTCATCATTTTCGGTATCATAGTCAAAACCATTCATAGCAAGCGCCACTTCGTGTGGCGTTATGTAAGTTAACCTATTAAAATAAAACAAATTATTATCAAATTGAGTATTATTCATTTAAATCTCTCCGCAGCCCCCAATGGTAATTATTTTCCATGCATACGCGCAAAATCATATGGTGTGACAGATCCATTCTTATTAGCATCAATATAATCAGCCCACCACTGCAGCATTAATCTTCTTTCTTCAAGATATTCGGAAGTATGCATATATGAACCTTTCACATTTTTTCGTTCAACGTGGCTTAACTGTCTTTCAATGGCATCATCATTCCATAGTTTCGACTCACTTAGCGCACCACGCGCCATAGTTCTAAACCCATGACCACATACTTCAGTTTTCGTATCATATCCCATTACACGTAAGGCGTTATTTACTGTATTTTCACTCATTACTTTTTTAGGATCATGATCGCTGGGAAATATAACCTCACCTTTACCACTCAAGGCATGTAAACGTTTAAAAATATCAAATGCTTGTTTGCTAAGCGGAACAATATGTTCAGTTTTCATCTTCATCCCACGCTCAGAGTGTTTTACGCCGGGAATAGGCTTACGAATTCCGGGTATTGTCCACTCGCTTCGTTCAAAGTTAACCTCACTCCAGCGAGCAAAACGCATCTCACTTGAACGTATAAATGTGAGTAGCGTTAATTCAACGGCAAGCCGTGTCATTAGTCGCCCTTTATAGCGTGATAGTCTTTCAAGAAGCTCAGGGATTCTTTTTGGGGGTAGTGCTGGGTGGTGGGTTGCTTTAACGCTTAAAAGCGCTCCAGCCATATCGCATGCAGGATTTGATTCAAGGAGGTCATTCTGCACACCAAAACGCATAATTGCGGTTACGCGCTGCATCAGTCGCTGCGCGACATCATGTTTACCCGCCGTATCGACAGCTTTGATTGGATTGAGAAGCTGGCTGGTTCTCAACGTTCTGGCATCGATTTGACCTATCGAGGGGAAAATATACTGCTCAAGTGTCAGCAGAACACGACGGCTATGATCTTCGCTCCAAGTAAGGTTACTTGCGTGCCATTGCCTTGCGATAGTTTCAAATAAATATGCCCCCTCAATTTCAGCTTGTGCCCCCTTTTGCTCAGCTTTGGGGTCAATACCCTGAGACAACAATTTCTTTGCTGCATCGCGCTTACCCCGCGCTTCAGCCAAAGTGACCGTCGGGTATACACCAAAAGCGAGTCGATCTTCCTTTTTGTCAGAGGGGCGGCGATATTTCATGCGCCAGTACTTAGAACCTTTAGGGGAGACCTCAAGATACAAACCGCCTCCATCAGCCATTTTATAAGCTTTCTCTTTCGGCTTTGCGGTCTCTATCTGGCGAGCGTTGAGTTTCATTTTGGGGGCACAAATCCTCATCGAATTGACATGCCCCCGATTATGCCCCCAAAAGAAGGTAGACTACAAGAGACCAACAAAGACCATTAGATACCATACTTTGCTTGTTTTTTAAGGATTTTTTTGTATTTAGAGACTTCAGGAAACGTCAAAAGAAGTGTTAATGGTGCCGAAGGCCGGACTCGAACCGGCACGTATTTCTACGGTTGATTTTGAATCAACTGCGTCTACCGATTTCGCCACTTCGGCACTGAAGAGGTATGCGGAAAACGTTGTGGATTATACCTGTCGCACGCCACCATGCAAGCGCCAGCTTGCACCCACCTCGCTAAGTGCTGAAATTTTCAGCATTACACTCAGCGATATGTAACCTTTGTCACACTCCAGGCACCCCGCCCTGCCATGCTCTACACTTCCCAAACAACACCAGAGAAGGACCCAAAAATGTCGATGATAAAAAGCTATGCCGCAAAAGAAGCGGGCGGCGAACTGGAAGTTTATGAGTACGATCCCGGTGAGCTGAAGCCACAAGATGTTGAAGTGCAGGTGGATTACTGCGGGATTTGTCATTCCGATCTGTCGATGATCGATAACGAATGGGGATTTTCACAATATCCGCTGGTTGCCGGGCATGAGGTGATTGGGCGCGTGGTGGCACTCGGGAGCGCCGCGCAGGATAAAGGTTTGCAGGTCGGTCAGCGTGTCGGGATTGGCTGGACGGCGCGTAGCTGTGGTCACTGCGACGCCTGTATTAGCGGTAATCAGATCAACTGCGAGCAAGGTGCGGTGCCGACGATTATGAATCGCGGTGGCTTTGCCGAGAAGTTGCGTGCGGACTGGCAATGGGTGATTCCACTGCCAGAAAATATTGATATCGAGTCCGCCGGGCCGCTGTTGTGCGGCGGTATCACGGTCTTTAAACCACTGTTGATGCACCATATCACTGCTACCAGCCGCGTTGGGGTAATTGGTATTGGCGGGCTGGGGCATATCGCTATAAAACTTCTGCACGCAATGGGATGCGAGGTGACGGCCTTTAGTTCTAATCCGGCGAAAGAGCAGGAAGTACTGGCGATGGGTGCCGATAAAGTGGTGAATAGCCGCGATCCGCAGGCACTGAAAGCCCTGTCGGGGCAGTTTGATCTCATTATCAATACTGTGAACGTCAGCCTCGACTGGCAGCCTTATTTTGAGGCGCTGACCTATGGCGGTAATTTCCATACGGTCGGTGCGGTTCTCACGCCGCTGTCTGTTCCGGCCTTTACGTTAATTGCGGGCGACCGCAGCATCTCTGGTTCTGCTACCGGCACGCCTTATGAGCTGCGAAAGCTGATGCGCTTTGCCGCCCGCAGCAAGGTTGCGCCGACAACCGAACTGTTCCCGATGTCGAAAATTAACGACGCCATTCAGCATGTACGCGATGGTAAAGCTCGCTACCGAGTAGTCCTGAAAGCCGACTTCTGATCCCTTTGCCGGGTGCTGTCGCCCGGCACTTAAATCTCTTTGGAAGGCGTCTCGCAATCTGCTGAATTTAGCGGTGAAGAGTGCACAGCCGTTGCCTATACTCCAGGCAGGAACTGGAGGAAATCTCATGAGCGAACCCCTGTTAATTGCCCGCACGCCGGACACAGAACTGTTTTTACTGCCGGGAATGGCTAACCGTCACGGGCTGATTACTGGCGCAACGGGGACGGGTAAAACCGTTACGCTGCAAAAACTGGCAGAGTCATTGTCGGAAATCGGCGTGCCGGTGTTTATGGCTGATGTGAAAGGCGATCTGACCGGTATCGCGCAGGCAGGAACGGCGTCGGAAAAACTGCTCACAAGGCTTAAAAATATCGGCGTCAATGACTGGCAACCGCATGCCAATCCTGTGGTGGTGTGGGATATCTTTGGCGAGAAAGGCCATCCGGTGCGGGCGACGGTTTCGGATCTGGGGCCGCTGTTGCTGGCGCGGCTGTTGAATCTCAACGATGTGCAATCTGGCGTGCTAAATATCATCTTCCGCATTGCTGACGATCAGGGGCTGTTACTGCTCGACTTTAAAGATTTGCGGGCGATTACCCAGTACATCGGCGATAACGCCAAATCATTCCAGAATCAGTACGGTAATATTAGTAGCGCATCGGTTGGTGCCATCCAGCGCGGATTACTGACGCTGGAACAGCAAGGGGCAACGCATTTCTTTGGTGAGCCGATGCTGGATATCAAAGACTGGATGCGTACTGATGCCAACGGTAAAGGCGTTATCAATATCCTCAGCGCCGAGAAACTTTATCAGATGCCGAAACTGTACGCCGCCAGCCTGCTGTGGATGCTTTCAGAGTTGTATGAACAATTGCCGGAAGCGGGCGATCTGGAGAAACCAAAACTGGTGTTTTTCTTCGACGAGGCACATCTGCTGTTTAACGATGCACCGCAGGTACTGCTGGATAAGATTGAGCAAGTGATAAGGCTTATTCGCTCAAAAGGCGTGGGCGTCTGGTTCGTTTCGCAAAACCCGTCTGATATTCCGGATAATGTGCTCGGGCAGCTCGGTAATCGCGTTCAACACGCTTTGCGGGCTTTTACGCCCAAAGATCAGAAAGCGGTAAAAGCTGCGGCGCAAACCATGCGGGCCAATCCGGCATTTGATACCGAAAAGGCAATCCAGGAACTGGGGACCGGCGAGGCGTTAATCTCGTTTCTCGATGCAAAAGGAATTCCTTCTGTGGTGGAACGGGCGATGGTGATTGCGCCTTGTTCGCGGATGGGACCGGTGACGGAAGATGAGCGTAATGGCTTGATTAATCACTCTCCGGTGTATGGCAAGTACGAGGATGACGTGGACCGGGAATCCGCCTATGAGATGTTGCAAAAAGGCGTACAGGCAAGCACCGAGCAGCAAAATAATCCTGCCGTGAAAGGGAAAGAGGTGGCGGTGGATGACGGCATTCTTGGTGGATTGAAGGATATTTTGTTCGGCACTACCGGACCACGCGGCGGGAAGAAAGATGGTGTTGTGCAAACAATGGCGAAAAGCGCCGCCCGCCAGGTGACGAATCAGATTGTGCGTGGAATGTTGGGGAGTTTGCTGGGAGGGAGAAGAAGGTAAGTCAGGTGCGATTTGTCTTTGCCTGATGCGACGCTGGCGCGTCTTATCATGCCTACACCACTGCAATATATTGGATTTTCATGATTTTTCAGGCATGAACGAAGCACACTTTGCTAACAATAATAAAGGGAGCTTTCGCTCCCTTTATTCGTTCATCAGGTTACGATTTTCTCATTAACAGCCACAGGCTGATTAAGAAGAAGCTGGCGCTTGGCAACAGTGCGCCAATGATCGGCGGGATGCCATAAACCAACGTCAGCGGGCCGAAGATCTGGTCCAGTACGTAGAAGACAAAACCGAAGCTGATACCGGTGACCACACGCACGCCCATCGGTACGCTACGCAGTGGGCCAAAGATGAACGACAGCGCCATCAGCATCATCACCGCCACGGATAGCGGCTGGAAGATTTTGCTCCACATATTGAGCTGATAACGTCCGGCATCCTGACCGCTCGACTTCAGATACTTCACGTAGTTGTGCAAACCGCTGATTGAGAGTGCATCCGGGTCCAGCGCCACCACGCCCAGTTTGTCTGGCGTGAGGTTGGTTTTCCAGGTGCCGCTCACCGTCTGCGAACCGGTGATCTGTTTCGGATTGGTCAGATCAGATTCATCAACCTGCGACAGACGCCAGACTTTATGTTCCGGGTCAAACTTCGCGGTAGCGGCATAGCGTACGGATTGCAGACGACGATTCTCGTTAAAGGCATAGATACTGATGCCACCTAACTCTTCGTCACCTTTAACCCGCTCAATGTAGACGAAGTTGTTGCCATCTTTCGCCCATAAGCCTTGCTGGGTAGAGAGCAACGAGCCGCCGTACATCGCCTGCGCACGGTAGTTACGCGCCATCTGCTCGCCCTGCGGCGCGACCCATTCGCCAATCGCCATCGTCAGCAAGACCAGTGGAATGGCGGTTTTCATCACCGACAGCGCCACCTGCATACGGGTAAAACCAGAAGCCTGCATCACCACCAGTTCGCTGCGCTGCGCCAGCATCCCAAGACCAAGCAACGCCCCAAGCAGAGCCGCCATCGGGAAGAAGATTTGCACATCTTTCGGCACGCTCAGCAAGGTATACATTCCTGCGCCTAACGCGTCGTAACTCCCCTGCCCGGCTTTTTTCAGCTGATCGACAAACTTGATAATGCCCGACAGCGACACCAGCATGAACAGCGTCATCATGATGGTGGTGAAAATAGTTTTACCGATATAGCGGTCAAGTACGCCAAAAGGTTGCATCACACCGCTCCTTTACGCGAAAAACTGGCGCGCAGGCGGCGGACCGGCACGGTGTCCCAAAGGTTGAGAACAATCGCCAAAGCCAGATAAATCAGGTTAACGGTCCACATCCACAGCGTCGGGTCCAGCTTACCTTTACCGCCGTTCGATTTCAGGGAGGTCTGGATCAGGAAGAAAAGTAGATACAGCAGCATGGCTGGCAGCATCGACAGTACGCGTCCCTGACGCGGGTTAACCACGCTCAGCGGTACGACCATAAGTGCCATCATAAACACGGTGAATACCAACGTGATACGCCAGTTCAGTTCTGCGCGAGCACGATCGGTATCAGTGTTCCACAATGTACGCATGTCCATCTGGTCGGTATCGTTCGGGTCGAGCGCCACCGCCTGGTGACCAATGATCGCCTGATAATCCTGGAAGTCCGTAATGCGGAAATCACGTAACAGTGCAGTGCCTTCGAAGCGCGTTCCCTGGTTGAGAGTGACGACCTGGGAGCCGTCGCGCAGCTGGGTTAAATGTCCGGAATCGGCCACCACCACAGAAGGACGAGCATTACCTTTTGGTCGAATTTGCGCGAGGAACACATCTTTGAAATCGCTGCCGTCAACGCTTTCGATGAACAGCACCGAGCTGCCATTAGTCGCTTGCTGGAATTGCCCTTGCGCCAGCGCCGCCATGCCAGGGTTCGCTTTCGCTTCTGCTAACACTTCATCCTGATGACGCGATGACCACGGTCCCGCCCACATCACGTTAACCGCCGCGACGATTGCCGTGAATACCGCAAGGATCATTGCCGCTTTCACCAGAACCGCTTTGCTCAGGCCGCAGGCATGCATTACCGTAATTTCACTTTCGGTATACAGTTTGCCCAGCGTCATCAGCAGCCCGAGGAACAGGCTTAATGGCAGGATAAGCTGCGCCATTTCCGGCACGCCCAACCCGAGAAGGGAGAGCACCAGATTCGCCGGAATATCGCCGTCAACCGCTGCGCCGAGGATCCTCACTAACTTTTGACAGAAGAAGATCAAAAGCAAGATGAAGAGTATCGCCAGCTGGCTTTTGAGCGTCTCCCGCACCAGATATCTTATGATTATCACTTTAAATACGCCCGTAAAAACTCGTCTTTTGCAGGATTTTAGCTTGTTTCATGGCTTAAACGTCATTTATTCTCTTGAGTCGTCGAAATCGTCGCTAAGATAATTATACTCAACGGATTCACCTCTCAGATTTTGTTCTGACGTGCCAATGCCGTAATAACGTTAAGATTAACACGAAGTCATCGCAACAGCGGACATGAGTTACGAAAGCTTGCAATTCTATCTGTAGCCACCGCCGTTGTCTTTAAGATTCAGGAGCGTAGTGCATGGAGTTTAGTGTAAAAAGCGGTAGCCCGGAGAAACAGCGGAGTGCCTGCATCGTCGTGGGCGTCTTCGAACCACGTCGCCTTTCTCCGATTGCAGAACAGCTCGATAAAATCAGCGATGGGTACATCAGCGCCCTGCTACGTCGGGGCGAACTGGAAGGAAAACCGGGGCAGACATTGTTGCTGCACCATGTTCCGAATGTACTTTCCGAGCGAATTCTCCTTATTGGTTGCGGCAAAGAACGTGAGCTGGATGAGCGTCAGTACAAGCAGGTTATTCAGAAAACCATTAATACGCTGAATGATACTGGCTCAATGGAAGCGGTCTGCTTTCTGACTGAACTGCACGTTAAAGGCCGTAACAACTACTGGAAAGTGCGTCAGGCTGTCGAGACGGCAAAAGAGACGCTCTACAGTTTCGATCAGCTGAAAACGAACAAGAGCGAACCGCGTCGTCCGCTGCGTAAGATGGTGTTCAACGTGCCGACCCGCCGTGAACTGACCAGCGGTGAGCGCGCGATCCAGCACGGTCTGGCGATTGCCGCCGGGATTAAAGCAGCAAAAGATCTCGGCAATATGCCGCCGAATATCTGTAACGCCGCTTACCTCGCTTCACAAGCGCGCCAGCTGGCTGACAGCTACAGCAAGAATGTCATTACCCGCGTTATCGGCGAACAGCAGATGAAAGAGCTGGGGATGCACTCTTATCTGGCGGTCGGTCAGGGTTCGCAAAACGAATCGCTGATGTCGGTGATTGAGTACAAAGGCAACGCGTCGGAAGATGCACGCCCAATCGTGCTGGTGGGTAAAGGTTTAACCTTCGACTCCGGCGGTATCTCGATCAAGCCTTCAGAAGGCATGGATGAGATGAAGTACGATATGTGCGGCGCGGCGGCGGTTTACGGCGTGATGCGTATGGTCGCGGAGCTACAACTGCCGATTAATGTTATCGGCGTGCTGGCAGGTTGTGAAAACATGCCAGGCGGTCGCGCCTATCGTCCGGGCGATGTGTTAACCACCATGTCTGGTCAAACCGTTGAAGTGCTCAACACCGACGCTGAAGGCCGCCTGGTACTGTGCGACGTGTTAACTTACGTTGAGCGTTTTGAGCCGGAAGCGGTGATTGACGTGGCGACGCTGACCGGTGCCTGCGTGATCGCGCTGGGTCATCACATTACTGGTCTGATGGCAAACCACAATCCGCTGGCCCATGAACTGATTGCCGCGTCTGAACAATCCGGTGACCGCGCATGGCGCTTACCGCTGGGTGACGAGTATCAGGAACAACTGGAGTCCAATTTTGCCGATATGGCGAACATTGGCGGTCGTCCTGGTGGGGCGATTACCGCAGGTTGCTTCCTGTCGCGCTTTACCCGTAAGTACAACTGGGCGCACCTGGATATCGCCGGAACCGCCTGGCGTTCTGGTAAAGCAAAAGGCGCAACCGGTCGTCCGGTAGCGTTGCTGGCACAGTTCCTGTTGAACCGCGCTGGGTTTAACGGCGAAGAGTAATTGCGTCAGGCAAGGCTGTTATTGCCGGATGCGGCGTGAACGCCTTATCCGACCTACACAGCACTGAACTCGTAGGCCTGATAAGACGCGCAAGCGTCGCATCAGGCAATGCTGTTATTGTCGGATGCGGCATGAACGCCTTATCCGACCTACACAGCACCGAACTCGTAGGCCTGATAAGACGCGGCAGCGTCGCATCAGGCAATGCTGTTATTGTCGGATGCGGCGTGAGCGCCTTATCCGACCTACACACAGCACTGAACTCGTAGGCCTGATAAGACACAACAGCGTCGCATCAGGCGCTGCGGTGTATACCTGATGCGTATTTAAATCCACCACAAGAAGCCCCATATATGAAAAACGCGACGTTCTACCTTCTGGACAATGACACCACCGTCGATGGCTTAAGCGCCGTTGAGCAACTGGTGTGTGAAATTGCCGCAGAACGTTGGCGCAGCGGTAAGCGCGTGCTCATCGCCTGTGAAGATGAAAAGCAGGCTTACCGGCTGGATGAAGCCCTGTGGGCGCGTCCGGCAGAAAGCTTTGTTCCGCATAATTTAGCGGGAGAAGGACCGCGCGGCGGTGCGCCGGTGGAGATCGCCTGGCCGCAAAAACGCAGCAGCAGCCCGCGCGATATATTGATTAGTCTGCGAACAAGCTTTGCAGATTTTGCCACCGCTTTCACAGAAGTGGTAGACTTCGTTCCTTATGAAGATTCTCTGAAACAACTGGCGCGCGAACGCTATAAAGCCTACCGCGTGGCTGGTTTCAACCTGAATACGGCAACCTGGAAATAATGGAAAAGACATACAACCCACAAGATATCGAACAGCCGCTTTACGAGCACTGGGAAAAGCAGGGCTACTTTAAGCCTAATGGCGATGAAAGCCAGGAAAGTTTCTGCATCATGATCCCGCCGCCGAACGTCACCGGCAGTTTGCATATGGGTCACGCCTTCCAGCAAACCATCATGGATACCATGATCCGCTATCAGCGCATGCAGGGCAAAAACACCCTGTGGCAGGTCGGTACTGACCACGCCGGGATCGCTACCCAGATGGTCGTTGAGCGCAAGATTGCCGCAGAAGAAGGTAAAACCCGTCACGACTACGGCCGCGAAGCTTTCATCGACAAAATCTGGGAATGGAAAGCGGAATCCGGCGGCACGATTACCCGTCAGATGCGCCGTCTCGGCAACTCCGTCGACTGGGAGCGTGAACGCTTCACCATGGACGAAGGCCTGTCCAATGCGGTGAAAGAAGTTTTCGTTCGTCTGTATAAAGAAGACCTGATTTACCGTGGCAAACGCCTGGTAAACTGGGATCCGAAACTGCGCACCGCTATCTCTGACCTGGAAGTCGAAAACCGCGAATCGAAAGGTTCGATGTGGCACATCCGCTATCCGCTGGCTGACGGTGCGAAAACCGCAGACGGTAAAGATTATCTGGTGGTCGCGACTACCCGTCCAGAAACCCTGCTGGGCGATACTGGCGTAGCCGTTAACCCGGAAGATCCGCGTTACAAAGATCTGATTGGCAAATATGTCATTCTGCCGCTGGTTAACCGTCGTATTCCGATCGTTGGCGACGAACACGCCGACATGGAAAAAGGCACCGGCTGCGTGAAAATCACTCCGGCGCACGACTTTAACGACTATGAAGTGGGTAAACGTCACGCCCTGCCGATGATCAACATCCTGACCTTTGACGGCGATATCCGTGAAAGCGCCCAGGTGTTCGATACCAAAGGTAACGAATCTGACGTTTATTCCAGCGAAATCCCTGCAGAGTTCCAGAAACTGGAGCGTTTTGCTGCACGTAAAGCAGTCGTTGCCGCAGTTGACGCGCTTGGCCTGCTGGAAGAAATTAAACCGCACGACCTGACCGTTCCTTACGGCGACCGTGGCGGCGTAGTTATCGAACCAATGCTGACCGACCAGTGGTACGTGCGTGCCGATGTACTGGCGAAACCGGCGGTTGAAGCGGTTGAGAACGGCGACATTCAGTTCGTACCGAAGCAGTACGAAAACATGTACTTCTCCTGGATGCGCGATATTCAGGACTGGTGTATCTCTCGTCAGCTGTGGTGGGGTCACCGTATCCCTGCATGGTACGACGAAGCAGGTAACGTTTATGTTGGCCGCAACGAAGAAGAAGTGCGCAAGGAAAATAACCTCGGTGCCGACGTTGCCCTGCGTCAGGACGAAGACGTTCTCGACACCTGGTTCTCTTCTGCACTGTGGACCTTCTCTACCCTTGGCTGGCCGGAAAACACCGACGCCCTGCGTCAGTTCCACCCAACCAGCGTGATGGTATCTGGTTTCGACATCATCTTCTTCTGGATTGCCCGCATGATCATGATGACCATGCACTTCATCAAAGATGAAAATGGCAAACCGCAGGTGCCGTTCCACACTGTTTACATGACCGGTCTGATTCGTGACGACGAAGGCCAGAAGATGTCCAAATCCAAGGGTAACGTTATCGACCCGCTGGATATGGTTGACGGTATTTCGCTGCCAGAACTGCTGGAAAAACGTACCGGCAATATGATGCAGCCGCAGCTGGCGGACAAAATCCGTAAGCGCACCGAGAAACAGTTCCCGAACGGCATTGAGCCGCACGGTACCGATGCCCTGCGCTTCACCCTGGCGGCGCTGGCTTCTACTGGTCGTGACATCAACTGGGATATGAAGCGTCTTGAAGGTTACCGTAACTTCTGTAACAAGCTGTGGAACGCCAGCCGCTTTGTGCTGATGAACACAGAAGGTCAGGATTGCGGCTTCAACGGCGGTGAAATGACGCTGTCGCTGGCGGACCGCTGGATTCTGGCGGAGTTCAACCAGACCATCAAAGCGTACCGCGAAGCGCTGGACAGCTTCCGTTTCGATATTGCTGCAGGCATTCTGTATGAATTCACCTGGAACCAGTTCTGTGACTGGTATCTGGAGCTGACCAAGCCGGTAATGAACGGTGGCACCGAAGCCGAACTGCGCGGTACTCGCCATACGCTGGTGACCGTGCTGGAAGGTCTGCTGCGCCTCGCGCATCCGATCATTCCGTTCATCACCGAAACCATCTGGCAGCGTGTGAAAGTACTTTGCGGTATCACTGCCGACACCATCATGCTGCAGCCGTTCCCACAGTACGATGCATCTCAGGTTGATGAAGCCGCACTGGCCGACACAGAGTGGCTGAAGCAGGCGATCGTTGCGGTACGTAACATCCGTGCAGAAATGAACATCGCGCCGGGCAAACCGCTGGAGCTGCTGCTGCGTGGTTGCAGCGCGGATGCAGAACGTCGCGTAAATGAAAACCGTGGCTTCCTGCAAACCCTGGCGCGTCTGGAAAGCATCACCGTGCTGCCTGCCGATGACAAAGGTCCGGTTTCCGTTACTAAGATCATCGACGGCGCAGAGCTGCTGATCCCGATGGCTGGCCTCATCAACAAAGAAGATGAGCTGGCGCGTCTGGCGAAAGAAGTGGCGAAGATCGACGGCGAAATCAGCCGTATCGAGAACAAACTGGCGAACGAAGGCTTTGTCGCCCGCGCACCGGAAGCGGTCATCGCGAAAGAGCGTGAGAAGCTGGAAGGCTATGCAGAAGCGAAAGCGAAGCTGATTGAACAGCAGGCTGTTATCGCCGCGCTGTAATCAAAACACAGTGATGAAAACGAAGGCCGGAGCATGCTCCGGCCTTTTTATTTAGATAAACGGAACATACGGCATAATACCGCGAGATATCCACATTAACGGACCACTATCCTGCGGTTTGTCATCATTGGTTAACTCCAGCGAATCAAGATCACCTTGAACATGGGTATTGTTGGCAATCCAGCTAACCATCCACATTTTCAGCCAGGGATAAGCCAGGCCACAAGTGATTGAAGACCCCATTAATACCGCCAACATACGCAGCAGCATACCGAACGTGGTAACGGACGAATGAAAACGAATTGTTCCATTTGCCAGCGTCAGATTATTCAGGAACAAACTGCGTAATGTGACATAGAGATAACTGGCAAACACAAGGATCGCGACAAAATACAGGAAGTAGGAAGCCATAATCTGTGGGTAATATTGCAATATAAGCTCACCACCTGCCTCAGACTGCCCCAACATGCTCATCATGATTAACTGCTGGAATACTGGCGCAATCATAATACCAATCACAATGATGAAAGGAACCATGGTTAATATTGCGAGCATGCAACCTTTAATGCATTCTTTTACGTTTACCTTAATGGAAAATTGATGGACACCAAAAGTCGCGTTATTACCCAGTAATGGCATCCACTTGCTATAGGTAATACCGTTGATAACACCCAGTCCGATGACGGAAAGCAAACTTAAGACCACTAAGTTAAAGAATAACCCACCTATCGATGTCGTCACTTGCGCAATAAGGTACAGTACGAGCCAAAAAGCTAATGCCAACAGAACAGGCAGACCTAACATAACCCACCATGCACGGAGCATTGAGCAGTTAAAGCCAAAGCGAATACCATTGAGCGAGGTCATGTTCGCCTGATACTGCAGACTCTTCACTGCCATACAAGGAATACCGCAGATCAAGAGAGCAAACAGGAGAAAAGCAAGAACAAAGTGTTGGCCTGCAACACAAGAAATACTGAGAAAATAAACGACCATAATAAGTAACATGCTAACAAAAATGGCACCACCTGTTCCCTTATAACTAAATGGTTGCCCCTTGAGTGTCACATGCTGACAAATATAACGACGGCATTTCACCAATGCCCACGGTCCATATATTCCCAGAGTAATAATTGTCAGTAAAAAATTCACAAGACAAATAAGAAAATACTCACCACCTTTGCCTGTAAAAACAAATGCGTGACGAGGATTATCTTTCCCGACGTTTACACCATTCATGAACTATATCCCTAAAATAAATTCCATTCATATAGATAATAATTCCAGTCAATTGCTACTGGACCATCTAGAATACGCTTTATCTAAGCGATATATGCTTAATATTTTCTGATTTATCTTCTTGTTGCACCACCTAAGCGAGGGTGGTATTAAAGTGAGCTATAAATCATACATTTGAAATTGAGCTATGCTATGAATGTTGTCGCTTCTCCCGCACTCCGTTTGCGCAAACTTACCGTCGCCGATAATCCTGCTATCGCCAGCGTCATTCGTCAGGTATCCGCCGAATACGGTCTTACCGCTGATAAAGGCTACACCGTCGCCGATCCGAACCTTGACGAGTTGTATCAAGTGTATAGTCAGCCTGGCCATGCATATTGGGTGGTTGAGTACGAGGGTGAAGTGGTCGGCGGCGGTGGGATAGCGCCATTAGCAGGTAGTGAATCGGACATTTGCGAACTGCAAAAGATGTATTTTCTTCCGGCTATTCGCGGTAAAGGGCTGGCGAAAAAACTGGCCTTAATGGCGATGGAGCAGGCACGAGAGATGGGCTTCAAACGCTGCTATCTGGAAACGACCGCTTTTTTAAAGGAAGCCATTGCGCTTTATGAGCATTTGGGCTTTGAGCATATCGACTATGCGCTTGGCTGCACGGGCCATGTCGATTGTGAAGTGCGGATGCTACGCGAACTCTAAAAAAATGCCCGCTAGTGTGTGCTATCGGGCATTTTAATCAATTAATTAGTGGCGAACCCCGTCATCTTCTTCGTCGACAAAATCTTCATCGTCGCCGTCTTCGCCGTTGGGATCTTCAAAGTAAGTGCCCCAACCGTCGTACTCAACGTCAAATTTCTCCGCCAGCGTCATCAGTTGTTCAACCTGGGCATCGATCAGATCGGCATTCAACGCGCACTCGCTGAGGATGTCGCAGCAAATCACGATATCACCATCTTCAACTTCCAGCTCTTCTGGATCGGTCACTTCGTAACCGAGTTTAAACGCTTCAACTGCTGCTTTTTCCAGGGTTTCCAGATCGTCTGCGGAAAGATGGTGTTCGATGGTGTACAGCGCGTCCGGATCGCTGCCATCTTCCAGTAATTCTTCAATAATCAAACGTGTTTCTTCACGCTGTTCTTCCAGTTGTTCCGGGTTTGCCATGGCTCATTCCTCTTAATGTCCTGCCGATACTCTTATTGTCACACACCACTGACATTGCCTCCACCTTTGTGACAAAGATTTATGCTTTAGGCTTGCAAATGAATAATCATCCATATAAATTGAATTTTAATTCATTGAGGCGTTAGCCACAGGAGGGATCTATGTCCGGGTTTTATCATAAGCATTTCCTAAAATTACTCGATTTCACGCCAGCTGAACTCAACAGCCTGTTGCAGTTAGCCGCGAAGCTGAAAGCCGATAAGAAAAGCGGTAAAGAAGAAGCCAAACTCACTGGTAAAAACATCGCGCTCATCTTCGAAAAAGACTCGACCCGTACCCGATGCTCTTTCGAAGTTGCCGCATATGACCAGGGGGCTCGCGTTACTTATCTTGGCCCAAGCGGCAGCCAGATTGGTCATAAAGAGTCGATTAAAGACACTGCCCGCGTGCTGGGTCGCATGTATGACGGTATTCAGTATCGCGGCTATGGTCAGGAGATTGTCGAAACACTGGCGGAATACGCTGGCGTGCCGGTATGGAACGGCCTGACCAATGAGTTTCACCCCACGCAGCTGCTGGCGGATCTTCTCACCATGCAGGAGCATTTGCCCGGTAAAGCATTCAACGAAATGACGCTGGTCTATGCAGGTGACGCACGTAACAACATGGGCAATTCGATGCTCGAAGCTGCGGCGCTTACCGGTCTGGATTTGCGTCTGGTCGCGCCACAGGCATGCTGGCCGGAAGCTGCGCTGGTTACGGAATGCCGCGCCCTGGCACAGCAAAATGGCGGGAATATTACGCTGACGGAAGATGTAGCCAAAGGAGTAGAAGGTGCTGACTTTATCTATACCGATGTATGGGTGTCGATGGGTGAAGCAAAAGAGAAATGGGCGGAACGGATTGCATTGCTGCGTGATTATCAGGTGAATAACAAGATGATGCAGTTGACCGGTAACCCGGAGGTCAAATTCCTCCACTGCCTGCCCGCGTTTCATGACGACCAGACGACGCTTGGTAAGAAAATGGCGGAAGAGTTTGGCCTACATGGCGGAATGGAAGTGACTGATGAGGTCTTCGAATCTGCCGCCAGCATTGTATTTGATCAGGCGGAAAACCGCATGCATACCATCAAAGCGGTGATGGTCGCGACGCTCAGTAACTAATTGATATCGCTATAAAGATGCCGGGAAATACAAAACTATCCCGGCATCACATTATTTTATGCAGTGATAGGTCTATTCTTCCACCCAATTTTTTCTATTGCAGAACGTAAATCTTGCGGTGGATTTAATTTTTCTAACTGTTTTTCATTAATATAATCATATATATTGATTTTCCCATCCCGCAGGGTTTCCATCATTCTTGTTCTAATTTTTAATTCATTATCGATCTTTTCTTCAAAAATCTTAACGACATAACCCGGAAGTTTATTTACAATTTCTTTTTTTTCTTCATCACCATAAACATATCCTAACTCATTAAGATACATCTGTTCTCCCTCATAACTCTTAAGTAATTGATAGAAGTACCACTTAGCAAAATCAGGTTGCTTCATGAAAAAAAACCTTCAAAAAAATATCATTTACCAAAATGCTGACAGGCACTTCATTAAATAGCAACTTAACATCATCAAATAACCTTAGTATTAAGCGTGATTTTTCTTGATTACTTAAATTAAAAACATTGACATATGCAACCAACTTCTCCCAAATCAATTCCTGTAATTCACGACTATTTTTATAGGGTTCTTTATCGAGATTGAAAAATAAAGTCTCAGCTATTTTAGATTGATTGCAATCAAAATCAATATGACTCATCACGGAGCATGCATGCGTTATCTTTTCAGAATCACCAAAATATTGCATACTTTTATTAAAACACCAATCCAGTATTCTTACATCATTAATATATGGGGATTTTGAAAAAGTCTCCAGAATCGAATCGATGACCGGTGTAAGGTTAACCTTTGCATCATCTAAGGAATCAATAAGAATATGAGACAGGTTAACTTTGATGTCATTAATTTCATTGTTACCTACTTTGTCATTATCAATTCCGTGATCATTTAATGCGTAGAGCTTATCTATTTCTTCAAGTATACCTTTTTCGCCCAGTAAGTATGAAATCGATTCATCACATACATGAGGCATTAATAGCAGATGTTCTTTCCTTATTGCTAATAATGCATTATTCAATGGTTTTTCTAATAAATCCGTAATCGTAGAATCAACTGAACCTTTACAACTCACCTGCGAGTTATTTAAGTCCTGAGAATCATTTAACTCCTGAGAATCATTTAACTCCTGCGAATTATTTAACCCCTGCGAATTATTTAACCCCTGTGAATTATTTAACCCCTGCGAATTATTTAACTTCTGACGATAATTTAACTTCTGATGATTATTTAATAGAAGCGCCACTTCCTTGTTAGCTTCACGTTGATAACACGCCAGAACCTTGTTAGTAATCAGGTGTAATGAACTCTCATCTTTTCTTTCAAAGGACTTTCCTTCATAACGATTAGTCAAACCATCAGGTTGTGGAAATATAATAGCCGTATGTCCTTGACGAGTCCCCATAGTAGTGATAGTGGAAAGTGTAATTTCTATTTCCACCTTAGATAAATCCGCTCGCTCCCCTTCAGGATTATTCATAACAAACTTCATTATCTCACTGCCATCATTATTTTTGATATAAGATGAGGACTCAATATGAGCCATCATATTTCTTCCCGCTTCGTTGGAGCGTTTGCTAAAATCCACATAACCCAGGGTAAATATTTTTACCAAAAACTCCAAAAATGTCTTAGGATCGAGGATATTTCTTGTGTTATCCTGCCCCTCGGCATTACGAGCAAAATCATTCATTCCAACACGCCAGGTATTTAAAACTTCACTTTTTTGTTTAAAATTGTCGGCTAATGTAATGTGTTGAGAATAATTCAAATCTGATATTTTGCTCATGACGAACTCCTTGAGTTAATAAGAACGTCTAAGCATTACAAATTTTACTCACAAAAAAATATCAAAAAACGCTCTTTTCACAAACTCGCCGTAAACCTGGAGTTATTTACGGCGAAAAGTCATCACGCCATCAGCATCTTCACTACTGCTTTGCGAACCTGGGCTGGCGCGCCCACTGCGCACAGCGGTTTATGCACTTCCCCCGGATAAAACACAACAAAATCACCTTCATTAAGGATAACTGTTTTCTCATCAACGCCTTCCGGCAAAAATGCGATGTCTTTATCAGCTAACCAGTCGGTATCCGGCGTGCCTGCAGGTTGCGTGCTGAAGGTCATGCCTTCCTGACCTTTTAACACAATCTGAATGTCGAGATAGCGGGCATGATACTCCGCACGGCGAGCTTCGTACGGCTCGGTCATATCTTCCGAGATAAGATAAAACAGACGATTGCCTTCGATATCGTGCTTACCCTTTGGCGTTTCTGCCGTAACGTGCGCTTTGACATGCTCAATCGCCTGGCGTAACTCCTGGGGTAGCCACGGCTGAAGATTATGAATATTTCCGATGATCATCTTTTCCACTCCTTAATTAAAACAATGTTTCATTTCTATCGTTATACGAAAAGATGATCAATTCCGCCAGCCTTAACGCGTGAATTATTGTCTTATCACAACTTATCGGCAGGCGCGTTCCCGCCTTTCGGATCAAGGCCAGCATCACTCCTTGAGAATAGTTTTTATCGCTTCCCCCGCCAGGGCAGCTGTTGCACAGAGTTGTTCGATGGAGTGCCCCTCCCGTGCCTTCGCAGAAAGCCCTGACATCACGGTACTCATAAAATCAGTCACACATTGTGCGCTTTGTGGATGCCGCCTGGCGATATAGTCATAAATGGTCGTTTCTGCGGCGTGATAATATTGAACGGCAATATCACGCGCTTGTGGATCATGACTATGAATACCTTCAAGAACCATACAGCCAGCGCAGCCGCCGTTTTGGCTATATCTGCGCGCCGCTTCTTTTAATACCTCAACCAGGCACTCGCCTACCGGACGATCATCAAGAAGAATATCGGCAAGCGGAATAGCTTCCGTACCGACATATTCATTGAGTACACGGCTAAATAACCCAGCCTTACTGCCAAAAGCCGCGTAGAGGCTCGGGGGGTTAATACCAAGATAATCAGTAACTTCAGCAACACTGACAGCATCGAAACCTTTTTGGTGAAAAAGCACTTTTGCCGCAGAGACTGCCTGCTCAGGAGCGAAACGTCTGGGACGACCTGGAACGCGAGATTGTTTTTTAGTGACCATTACAAAACTTGTTGACAGAAAGTTAAAACAGTTTTGTAATGCATGTTACATAATAAATCAAGGAGTCCTTATGGGCGCTTTTACAGGTAAGACAGTTCTCATCCTCGGTGGTAGCCGTGGAATCGGTGCCGCTATCGTACGTCATTTCGTCACCGATGGGGCCAATGTACGATTCACCTATGCGGGGTCGAAAGATGCCGCTGAACGCCTGGCACAAGAGACGGGAGCGACAGCAGTATTCACAGATAGTGCTGACAGAGACGCTGTTATTGATGTCGTTCGTAAGAGCGGCGCATTGGATATCCTCGTGGTAAATGCAGGTATTGGCGTCTTTGGCGATGCCCTGGAATTAAATGCCGACGATATTGATCGCCTTTTCAAAATCAATATTCATGCTCCTTACCATGCCTCCGTTGAAGCCGCCCGGCAGATGCCCGAAGGCGGGCGCATCTTAATCATCGGCTCCGTGAATGGCGATCGTATGCCTGTTGCAGGCATGGCTGCTTATGCCGCCAGCAAATCTGCCCTGCAAGGCATGGCGCGCGGGCTGGCCCGTGATTTTGGACCGCGTGGGATCACCATCAACGTCGTCCAGCCAGGGCCAATTGATACCGACGCTAATCCCGCCAACGGGCCAATGCGCGATATGTTGCATGGTTTTATGGCTATCAAAAGACATGGGCAACCGGAAGAGGTCGCTGGTATGGTCGCATGGTTAGCAGGGCCAGAAGCCAGCTTTGTTACCGGCGCGATGCATACCATTGATGGCGCGTTTGGCGCATAACCGACTACGCTCAATTAAGCCCAGCCATTATCCATGATGTCTGGGTTTTGTTTACTCACGTCGTCCGCTAAAAGCGGCTCCTGGTAAATATAAATCTTCTGTTCATGTCGTAAATCTTGAGGATAACCAAATGGTAGAAAGAACCGCTGTTTTCCCTGCTGGCCGACATTCACTGTATGCTGAACATCGTTATTCTGCGGCTATTCGCTCCGGCGATTTGCTGTTTGTTTCCGGGCAAGTAGGAAGTCGAGAGGACGGAACACCAGAACCCGATTTTCAGCAACAAGTCAGACTGGCATTTGATAATTTGCATGCGACCCTGGCTGCTGCGGGATGCACTTTTGACGATATCATTGATGTTACGAGCTTTCATACCGATCCAGAAAAACAATTTGAAGACATCATGACGGTGAAAAATGAAATATTTAGCGCCCCACCTTATCCAAACTGGACGGCGGTGGGTGTTACATGGCTGGCAGGCTTTGATTTTGAAATTAAAGTGATAGCGCGCATCCCTGCGCAGTAAGCAATAGTGTTAGCCGTTCGTTTTCACACTCCGCCCTATAAGTCGGATGAATGGAATAAAATGCATATCTGATTGCGTGAAAGTGAAAAAGAAAAAAGCAGGAAATGTCTGCAATTATTGATACCGAACGACAGTTCCCCTCCAGAATCACAGCAAATAAAAATGCATATATTTTGACTTATAATTCAAATAAACCGTTTGCGCTGACAAAATATTGCATCAAATGCTTGCACCGCTTCTGACGATGAGTATAATGCCGGACAATTTGCCGGGAGGATGTATGGTTCAGTGTGTTCGACATTTTGTCTTACCGCGTCTGAAAAAAGACGCTGGCCTGCCGTTTTTCTTCCCGTTGATCACTCATTCCCAGCCCCTCAATCGAGGGGCTTTTTTTTGCCCAGGCGTCAGGAGATAAAAGATGGCTAATCCGCTATATCAGAAACATATCATTTCCATAAACGACCTTAGTCGCGATGACCTTAATCTGGTGCTGGCGACAGCGGCGAAACTGAAAGCAAACCCGCAACCAGAGCTGTTGAAGCACAAAGTCATTGCCAGCTGTTTCTTCGAAGCCTCTACCCGTACCCGCCTCTCTTTCGAAACTTCCATGCACCGCCTGGGTGCCAGCGTGGTGGGCTTCTCCGACAGCGCCAATACATCACTGGGTAAAAAGGGCGAAACGCTGGCCGATACCATTTCGGTTATCAGCACTTACGTCGATGCAATAGTGATGCGTCATCCGCAGGAAGGTGCGGCGCGCCTGGCCACCGAGTTTTCCGGCAATGTACCGGTACTGAATGCCGGTGATGGCTCCAACCAACATCCGACGCAAACCTTGCTGGACTTATTCACCATTCAGGAAACCCAGGGGCGTCTGGACAATCTCCACGTCGCAATGGTTGGTGACCTGAAATATGGCCGCACCGTTCACTCCCTGACTCAGGCGTTAGCGAAGTTCGACGGCAACCGTTTTTACTTCATTGCGCCGGACGCGCTGGCAATGCCGCAATACATTCTGGATATGCTTGATGAAAAAGGGATCGTCTGGAGTCTGCACAGCTCTATTGAAGAAGTGATGGCGGAAGTAGACATCCTGTATATGACCCGCGTGCAAAAAGAGCGCCTGGACCCATCCGAATACGCCAACGTAAAAGCGCAGTTTGTTCTTCGCGCCAGCGATCTCCACAACGCCAAAGCCAATATGAAAGTGCTGCATCCGCTGCCGCGTGTTGATGAGATTGCCACCGATGTGGATAAAACGCCACACGCCTGGTACTTCCAGCAGGCAGGCAATGGGATATTCGCTCGCCAGGCGTTACTGGCACTGGTTCTGAATCGCGATCTGGTACTGTAAGGGGAAATAGAGATGACACACGATAATAAATTGCAGGTTGAAGCTATTAAACGCGGCACGGTAATTGACCATATCCCCGCCCAGATCGGTTTTAAGCTGTTGAGTCTGTTCAAGCTGACCGAAACGGATCAGCGCATCACCATCGGTCTGAACTTGCCTTCTGGCGAGATGGGCCGCAAAGATCTGATCAAAATCGAAAATACCTTTTTGAGTGAAGACCAGGTAGATCAACTGGCATTGTATGCGCCGCAAGCCACGGTTAACCGTATCGACAACTATGAAGTGGTGGGCAAATCGCGCCCCAGTCTGCCGGAGCGCATCGACAATGTGCTGGTCTGCCCGAACAGCAACTGTATCAGCCATGCCGAACCGGTTTCTTCCAGCTTTGCCGTGCGAAAACGCGCCAATGACATCGCGCTCAAATGCAAATACTGTGAAAAAGAGTTTTCCCATAATGTGGTGCTGGCCAATTAATTGCGGTTGGTAATAAAAGTCTGGCTCCCTATAATGAGCCAGACTTTTTACCGCTGTAATAAAGGAGAAATCATGAGCAAAACTATCGCGACGGAAAATGCACCGGCAGCTATCGGTCCTTACGTACAGGGCGTTGATCTGGGCAATATGATCATCACCTCCGGTCAGATCCCGGTAAATCCGAAAACGGGTGAAGTACCGGCAGACGTCGCTGCACAGGCACGTCAGTCGCTGGATAACGTAAAAGCGATCGTCGAAGCCGCTGGCCTGAAAGTGGGCGACATCGTTAAAACCACCGTGTTTGTGAAAGATCTGAACGACTTCGCTACCGTTAATGCTACCTACGAAGCCTTCTTCACCGAACACAACGCCACCTTCCCGGCACGTTCTTGCGTTGAAATCGCCCGTCTGCCGAAAGACGTGAAGATTGAGATCGAAGCGATCGCTGTTCGTCGCTAATCTTGATGGAAATCCGGGCTATCATGCCCGGATTAAGTCTGATGACAAACGCAAAATCGCCTGATGCGCTACGCTTATCAGGCCTACGTGATTCCTGCAATTTATTGAATTTGTTGGCCGGATAAGGCATTTACGCCGCATCCGGCATGAACAAAGCTTACTTTGTCTGCAATCTGAATCGGGGCTATCGTGCCCAGTTTATTCTTTATTGCCAGCCGTAACGACGGCTATAGAACCCTTTCACCAACTGGGTTAATGTCATATACCCTGCCAGAATCGCAACCAGCCACGGGAAATAGCTTAACGGCAGCGCCTGTAATTGCAGATAACTGGCCAGCGGTGAAAACGGCAATGCGATCCCGACAATCATCACGATCACGGTCATGATCATTAACGGCCACGATGCACAGCTCTGAATAAACGGCACACGGCGGGTGCGGATCATATGCACAATCAGCGTTTGCGACAGTAAGCCCACCACAAACCATCCCGACTGGAACAGCGTTTGCGTTTCCGGCGTGTTGGCATGGAATACCCACCACATCAGGCAAAACGTCAGAATATCGAAGATCGAGCTGATCGGTCCGAAGAAGATCATAAAGCGCCCCAGATCCGCCGGATTCCAACGCTGCGGCTTTTGAATTTGCTCGTCGTCGACGTTATCAAACGGGATCGCCACCTGTGACACATCATACAGCAGGTTCTGAATAAGCAAGTGTAACGGCAACATCGGCAGGAAGGGCAAGAAAGCACTCGCCACCAGCACGCTGAACACATTACCGAAGTTGGAGCTCGCCGTCATTTTGATGTATTTCAGCATGTTGGCGAAAGTGCGACGTCCTTCAATAACCCCCTCTTCCAGCACCATCAGGCTTTTTTCCAGCAGGATGATATCAGCCGCTTCACGGGCAATATCTACCGCGCCGTCCACAGAAATGCCGATATCCGCAGCGCGTAAGGCGGGCGCATCATTAATACCATCGCCCATAAAGCCAACCACATGCCCTTCGCGCTTCAGTAAGGTCACAATGCGTTCTTTATGCATCGGCGTCAGACGAGCAAACAGCGTGGTGCGCTGTGCGAGATTTGCCAGTTCGTCGTCAGATAGCGTTTCAATATCACTACCAATGACCACCTCTCCCGCGTCCAGCCCCACTTCATGGCACACTTTCGCTGCAACTAACTCACTGTCGCCAGTAAGGATTTTTACGGTAATTCCACTCGCTTTTAATGCCTTCAGTGCCGGAGCAGTTGTCTCTTTTGGCGGATCAAGGAAAGCAATATATCCTTCGAGGATCAGGTCGGATTCATCCGCCCGCTGGTAATCTCCTTCACGCGCTGGCAGGTATTTCGTCGCCACCGCAACCACGCGCAGCCCCTGACGATTCAGCGTATCAGTAACCCGCTTAATCTTACGCAGCATGATGTCATCGAGCGGCACAATCTCGCCATTGTGACGCACCTGCGAACACACATTGAGGATTTCCTGCAATGCACCTTTGCAAACCAGCTGATGGTGCTCGGTATTTTCTGCCACTACCACCGACATCCGGCGACGCTCGAAATCAAACGGAATCTCATCAATTTTTTGCCAACGACTGGCCAGCGAGCGCGCTGACTCTTCATCCGTACCTTCGAGCACCGCTGTATCGAGCAGGTTTTTAAGTCCGGTCTGATAATGGCTGTTCAACCACGCGCTATGCAGCACGCGTTCGCTGGTTTTACCGGAGATATCGGTATGATTCTCCAGCACAATTTTGTCCTGTGTCAGGGTGCCGGTTTTATCAGTGCACAGAATATCCATTGCGCCAAAGTTCTGAATAGCATCCAGATGTTTGACGATCACTTTCTGTTTCGACAGCTTTACTGCGCCGCGCGCCAGCGTCGAGGTAACAATCATCGGCAACATTTCCGGCGTTAAGCCTACCGCGACCGAAAGCGCAAACAGTGCCGCTTCCCACCAGTCGCCTTTGGTGTAACCGTTGATAAGCAACACCACCGGAGCCATCACCAGCATAAAGCGAATCAGCAGCATACTGACGCGGCTGATCCCCTGCTGAAAGGCATTCGGCTCGCTTTCCTGCTCACTAACACGCCCCGCCAGTTGACCAAACCAGGTGTTGGCTCCTGTAGCAATCACCATTGCTTGTGCCGTGCCGCTCACCACGGTGGTGCCCATAAAACACAGGGTATCGCACTCCAGCGGATTGCTGTGCTCCGGCTGGCGAGTGGTAGCGGCTTTTTCTACGGGCAGAGACTCACCGGTTAACGACGCCTGAGCGACGAACAGATCCCGCGCCTGCAAGATACGTAAATCTGCCGGGATCATATCTCCCGCCGCCAGTTTTATAATATCGCCGGGCACCAGCTGGTCGATCGGGATCTCCAGCCAGCCATTTTCGCCTTTGTCGTTAATTACGCGCAGCACCGTCGCGGTATTGCTGACCATCGCTTTCAGGGCATCTGCCGCTTTAGTGGAACGTGCTTCCTGAATAAAGTTCAGCAACGTTGAAATAGCGACCATTAGCGCGATAACGCCCGCGGCAAATAAATCTTCCGTGGCGTAAGAAATAGCGCCGAGAATGGTGAGTAAAATATTAAAGGGGTTGCGATAGCAGACCCATAAATGTACCCACCACGGCGACGGTTGTTGTGCGGGTAATTTATTTTCACCATGTTGTTCGCGGGCAGATTCCACTTCCGCCTGATTTAACCCTTCCGGATGGGTGTCGAACGTTTTCCATAATTCTTCTTCGGGCATCACCGCCATTTTCAGGCAATGCGCACTTAAGGACGGCGGGACCGCCGTATTCACTGTCTGCTGCGCGCCAGGCAATGGATCGCGATGAACCAGACGGGAAGGTAAATGGCGAATGAGCCGGGTAAAAATTTCTTTAAACATAAGGAATCCCTCCGCACTGTCTGAAACAGTACAGAAATGTCTTCAGGCGTGGCGAAGCCTTACCTGAAGGTAATAAAGCTGAGCAGGGACGTTAAAACGTCACGGCCTTACGCATCCGGTAACGCCGTGAAAAGACGGGCTTACCGGAAAAGTTTTAATCTCCGTCGAGGGAGAGGCGTGGGATCAGGTTCCATATAACCTCCGGTAAGTGAAAAAAGCGCCGCAAATAATAAGGAGAATCCAATAATATTCGTAGCATCTATGGCGATATAATACCTGCTGGCAACTAAACCAACGATAAACCAGACTTTACCCATTGCTGAATGCACGGGTAAAGTTAGGCTCAAATAATTAAACAACACGTTACAGGACAACAGGATGCAAAATCGGCTGACCATCAAAGACATCGCGCGCTTAAGCGGCGTGGGGAAATCTACGGTTTCCCGGGTGCTGAATAACGAAAGCGGCGTGAGCCAGCGCACCCGCGAGCGTGTTGAAGCAGTGATGAATCAGCATGGATTTTCCCCTTCCCGCTCTGCGCGCGCTATGCGTGGGCAAAGCGATAAAGTGGTCGCCATCATTGTTACCCGCCTGGATTCGTTGTCAGAAAATCTCGCCGTTCAAACCATGCTGCCAGCGTTCTATGAACAAGGTTACGACCCAATCATGATGGAAAGTCAGTTTTCCCCGCAATTAGTTGCCGAACATTTGGGGGTGCTGAAACGGCGTAATATCGACGGCGTAGTGCTGTTCGGTTTTACTGGCATAACAGAAGAAATGTTAGCCCACTGGCAGTCATCGCTGGTTCTGCTGGCGCGTGACGCAAAAGGCTTTGCTTCGGTCTGTTATGACGACGAAGGGGCAATCAAGATCCTGATGCAACGGCTGTATGACCAGGGGCATCGTAATATCAGTTATCTCGGCGTGCCGCATAGTGACGTGACAACCGGTAAGCGACGTCACGAAGCCTACCTGGCGTTCTGCAAAGCGCATAAACTGCATCCCGTTGCCGCTCTGCCAGGGCTTGCTATGAAGCAAGGCTATGAGAACGTAGCAAAAGTGATTACGCCTGAAACTACTGCGTTACTGTGCGCAACCGACACGCTGGCACTTGGCGCAAGTAAATACCTGCAAGAGCAACGCATCGACACCTTGCAACTGGCGAGCGTCGGTAATACGCCGTTAATGAAATTCCTTCATCCGGAGATCGTCACCGTAGATCCTGGTTACGCCGAAGCTGGACGCCAGGCGGCCTGCCAATTGATCGCACAGGTAACCGGGCGCAGCGAACCGCAACAAATCATCATCCCCGCCACCCTGTCCTGATCGTTACCTGAACGATAAATTGTGATCTTCGCTGCGTTTCGGGAACGTTCCCGTTTTTAAATTTTTCCGCGCAATATATTCTGCAGCCAACCAAAAATGTCATCTGCCATGGGGCTTTATGATGAGCAAAATAAACCAAACGGATATCGATCGGTTGATTGAACTGGTCGGCGGGCGCGGCAATATTGCGACGGTGAGCCACTGTATTACTCGCCTGCGCTTTGTCCTCACCCAACCGGCCAATGCCAGACCGAAAGAAATTGAGCAACTCCCCATGGTGAAAGGCTGTTTCACCAATGCCGGGCAATTTCAGGTGGTGATTGGCACCAACGTGGGTGATTACTATCAAGCACTGATTGCGTCAACCGGACAGGCGCAGGTTGATAAAGAGCAGGTAAAAAAAGCCGCCCGGCAGAATATGAAATGGCATGAGCAGTTGATCTCTCATTTCGCGGAGATCTTCTTCCCGTTGCTGCCCGCGTTGATCAGCGGCGGTTTGATCCTCGGTTTTCGCAATGTGATCGGCGATTTGCCCATGAGCAACGGTCAGACGCTGGCGCAAATGTACCCTTCCCTGCAAACGATCTACGATTTTCTGTGGTTGATCGGTGAAGCGATCTTCTTCTACCTGCCGGTCGGTATTTGCTGGTCAGCGGTGAAAAAAATGGGCGGCACGCCGATCCTTGGTATCGTGCTTGGCGTGACACTGGTTTCTCCACAGCTGATGAACGCTTATCTGCTCGGGCAGCAGCTGCCGGAAGTGTGGGACTTTGGCATGTTCAGCATCGCCAAAGTAGGCTATCAGGCGCAGGTGATCCCGGCACTGTTAGCCGGACTGGCGCTGGGCGTTATTGAAACTCGCCTTAAACGCATCGTGCCGGATTACCTCTATCTGGTGGTGGTACCCGTCTGTTCGCTGATCCTCGCGGTGTTCCTCGCCCATGCGCTGATTGGTCCGTTTGGTCGCATGATTGGCGATGGCGTTGCCTTTGCGGTACGTCACCTGATGACCGGCAGCTTTGCTCCGATTGGTGCGGCATTGTTTGGCTTCCTGTACGCGCCGCTGGTGATCACCGGCGTACACCAGACCACCCTTGCTATTGATTTGCAGATGATTCAAAGCATGGGTGGCACGCCAGTGTGGCCGCTGATTGCGCTGTCGAATATCGCTCAGGGCTCCGCCGTAATAGGCATTATCATTTCCAGCCGCAAGCACAATGAGCGCGAGATCTCCGTGCCTGCCGCTATCTCCGCCTGGCTTGGGGTCACTGAGCCTGCAATGTACGGCATCAACCTGAAATATCGCTTCCCGATGCTGTGCGCGATGATTGGTTCTGGTCTGGCAGGATTGCTATGCGGCCTGAACGGCGTTATGGCGAATGGTATCGGCGTAGGCGGCCTGCCGGGAATTCTCTCGATTCAACCGAGCTACTGGCAGGTGTTTGCGCTGGCAATGGCTATCGCCATCATCATCCCGATTGTACTCACCTCGTTTATCTATCAGCGGAAATACCGCCTGGGCACGCTGGACATTGTTTAATTTTCTTCGGGGCGCAATTGCGCCCCCTCGCATTTGCAGGAATAACGTAATGACTAATCTTCCCCACTGGTGGCAAAACGGCGTTATCTACCAGATTTATCCAAAGAGTTTTCAGGACACCACGGGTAGCGGCACCGGCGATTTACGTGGCGTTATCCAACGCCTGGACTATCTGCATAAACTGGGCGTTGATGCCATCTGGCTAACCCCCTTTTATGTCTCTCCCCAGGTCGATAACGGTTACGATGTAGCGAACTATACGGCGATTGATCCCACCTACGGCACGCTGGACGATTTTGACGAACTGGTGACGCAGGCAAAATCGCGCGGGATTCGTATCATTCTCGATATGGTGTTTAACCATACCTCTACCCAACATGCCTGGTTTCGCGAGGCGCTGAACAAAGAAAGCCCTTACCGCCAGTTTTATATCTGGCGCGATGGCGAACCAGAAACGCCACCGAACAACTGGCGTTCAAAATTTGGCGGTAGTGCGTGGCGCTGGCATGCGGAAAGCGAACAGTACTATTTGCATCTCTTTGCACCAGAACAGGCAGATCTCAACTGGGAGAATCCAGCGGTACGCGCAGAGCTGAAAAAAGTCTGTGAATTCTGGGCCGATCGTGGGGTCGACGGGTTGCGCCTGGATGTGGTGAATCTGATCTCCAAAGACCCGCGTTTCCCTGAAGACCTGGATGGCGACGGGCGTCGCTTCTACACCGACGGGCCACGAGCACACGAGTTTTTGCACGAGATGAACCGCGATGTGTTTACGCCACGCGGGTTAATGACCGTAGGTGAAATGTCCTCCACCAGCCTTGAGCATTGCCAGCGATACGCGGCACTGACAGGCAGTGAATTGTCGATGACCTTTAATTTTCATCACCTGAAGGTCGATTATCCCGGTGGTGAAAAATGGACGCTGGCTAAACCTGACTTTGTGGCGTTGAAAACATTGTTCCGCCACTGGCAACAAGGAATGCACAACGTGGCATGGAATGCCTTGTTCTGGTGTAACCACGATCAGCCGCGCATTGTTTCTCGCTTTGGTGATGAAGGTGAATACCGCGTGCCTGCGGCAAAAATGCTGGCGATGGTGCTGCACGGCATGCAGGGAACGCCGTATATCTACCAGGGCGAAGAGATTGGCATGACCAACCCACATTTCTCGCGCATTACTGACTATCGCGACGTGGAGAGCCTCAATATGTTTGCCGAGCTGCGCAACGATGGGCGTGATGCCGACGAGTTATTGGCAATCCTCGCCAGTAAATCCCGTGACAACAGCCGCACGCCCATGCAATGGAGCAACGGCGATAATGCCGGGTTTACGGCTGGCGAACCGTGGATTGGCCTGGGCGATAACTATCAACAAATCAACGTAGAAGCCGCGCTGGCCGATGATTCCTCGGTGTTTTACACCTACCAAAAGTTAATCGCACTGCGTAAGCAAGAAGCCATCCTGACATGGGGCAATTACCAGGATCTGCTGCCAAACAGCCCTGTATTGTGGTGCTATCGCCGTGAATGGAAGGGGCAAACCTTGCTGGTCATTGCCAACCTTAGCCGTGAGATCCAACCCTGGCAGCCAGGGAAAATGCGCGGCAACTGGCAACTTGTGATGCATAACTACGAAGAAGCCTCACCACAACCCTGTGCCATGACTTTACGGCCTTTTGAGGCTGTCTGGTGGTTACAGAAGTAAATCTTCCCTAAGCCCCGGTAATGCCGGTCATTCCGGGGTTTTGTCTGTCAGCATGTTGTTTTTGTTGATTTTTCAACCAGCAAATTCATTAAAAAATTTACATAACGCTGTAGCGCCCGTCATCCGTACGCTCTGCTTTTTACTTTGAGCTACATCAAAAAAAGTTAAAACATCCTTGATGCAAAGCACTATATATAGACTTTAAAATGCGTCCCAACCCAATATGTTGTATTAATCGACTATAATTGCTACTACAGCTCCCCACGAAAAAGGTGCGGCGTTGTGGATAAGCGGATGGCGATTGCGGAAAGCACCGGAAAACGAAACGAAAAAACCGGAAAACGCCTTTCCCAATTTCTGTGGATAACCTGTTCTTAAAAATATGGAGCGATCATGACACCGCATGTGATGAAACGAGACGGCTGCAAAGTGCCGTTTAAATCAGAGCGCATCAAAGAAGCGATTCTGCGTGCAGCTAAAGCAGCGGAAGTCGATGATGCCGATTATTGCGCCACTGTTGCCGCGGTTGTCAGCGAGCAGATGCAGGGCCGCAACCAGGTGGATATCAACGAGATCCAGACCGCAGTTGAAAACCAGCTGATGTCGGGTCCATACAAACAACTGGCTCGCGCTTACATCGAGTACCGTCACGATCGCGACATTGAACGTGAAAAACGCGGTCGCCTGAACCAGGAGATCCGTGGTCTGGTCGAGCAGACCAACGCCTCGTTACTCAACGAAAACGCCAACAAAGACAGCAAGGTGATTCCAACCCAGCGCGACCTGCTGGCCGGGATCGTGGCTAAACACTATGCACGTCAGCACCTGCTGCCGCGTGACGTGGTGCAGGCACATGAGCGTGGCGATATTCACTATCACGATCTCGATTACTCACCGTTTTTCCCGATGTTCAACTGCATGTTGATCGACCTGAAAGGCATGCTGACCCAGGGCTTTAAAATGGGGAACGCCGAGATTGAACCGCCGAAGTCGATCTCAACGGCAACCGCGGTAACTGCGCAGATTATTGCTCAGGTTGCCAGCCATATTTATGGCGGCACCACCATTAACCGTATCGATGAAGTGCTGGCACCGTTTGTCACCGCCAGCTACAACAAACATCGCAAGACCGCAGAAGAGTGGAGCATCCCGGACGCAGAAGGCTACGCTAACTCTCGTACCATTAAAGAGTGCTACGATGCCTTCCAGTCGCTGGAGTACGAAGTAAACACCCTGCATACCGCCAACGGTCAAACGCCGTTTGTAACTTTTGGTTTTGGTCTGGGCACCAGCTGGGAATCGCGCCTGATTCAGGAATCTATCCTGCGTAACCGTATCGCAGGTCTCGGTAAAAACCGTAAAACTGCGGTGTTCCCGAAACTGGTGTTTGCGATTCGCGATGGTCTGAACCATAAAAAAGGCGATCCGAACTACGACATCAAACAGCTGGCGCTGGAGTGCGCAAGCAAGCGCATGTATCCGGATATCCTGAACTACGATCAGGTAGTGAAAGTCACCGGTTCGTTTAAAACCCCGATGGGCTGCCGCAGCTTCCTCGGCGTGTGGGAAAATGAAAACGGCGAGCAGATCCACGATGGTCGTAACAACCTCGGCGTGATCAGCCTGAATCTGCCGCGTATTGCTCTGGAAGCAAAAGGCGATGAAGCCACCTTCTGGAAGCTGCTGGATGAACGTCTGGTGCTGGCACGTAAGGCGCTGATGACCCGTATCGCTCGTCTGGAAGGCGTGAAAGCGCGCGTGGCCCCGATCCTTTATATGGAAGGTGCTTGTGGCGTGCGTCTGAATGCTGACGATGATGTTTCTGAAATCTTCAAAAACGGTCGTGCGTCTATTTCGCTGGGTTACATCGGCATCCACGAAACCATTAACGCGCTGTTCGGCGGCGAGCATGTTTACGACAACGAGCAGCTCCGCGCGAAAGGTATCGCGATTGTTGAACGTCTGCGTCAGGCAGTGGATCAGTGGAAAGAAGAAACGGGTTATGGTTTCAGTCTCTACAGCACGCCGAGTGAAAACCTGTGCGACCGCTTCTGCCGTCTCGATACTGCTGAGTTTGGCGTGGTGCCGGGCGTGACCGATAAAGGTTACTACACCAACAGTTTCCACCTTGATGTGGAGAAGAAGGTGAACCCGTACGACAAGATCGACTTTGAAGCGCCTTACCCGCCGCTGGCGAACGGTGGTTTCATTTGCTACGGCGAGTATCCAAACATTCAGCACAACCTGAAAGCGCTGGAAGATGTCTGGGATTACAGCTATCAGCATGTACCGTATTACGGCACCAATACACCGATTGATGAGTGCTACGAGTGTGGCTTTACCGGTGAGTTCGAGTGCACCAGCAAAGGCTTCACTTGCCCGAAATGTGGTAACCATGACGCCTCCCGTGTGTCGGTAACTCGCCGCGTGTGCGGATATTTAGGTAGCCCGGATGCACGTCCGTTTAACGCTGGTAAGCAGGAAGAAGTTAAGCGCCGCGTTAAACATTTGGGGAATGGGCAGATAGGTTAATCTTCACTCTGCGCTAAGCAAATGCCGGATGCGGCGTAAACGCCTTATCCGGCCTACATTTGGCAACGGCTGTGTAGGCCTGATAAGACGCGACAGCGTCGCATCAGGCATTGATTACCGGATGCAGCCTACACGCGGACTGATAAGCCAGGCGAAATAATGAATTATCATCAGTACTATCCTGTCGACATCGTCAACGGCCCCGGCACTCGCTGCACCCTGTTTGTCTCCGGGTGTGTTCATGAATGCCCCGGTTGCTATAACAAAAGCACATGGCGGGTAAATTCTGGTCAGCCATTTACCAAAGCAATGGAAGACCAGATCATTAACGATCTGAATGACACTCGTATCAAACGCCAGGGGATTTCCCTCTCCGGCGGCGATCCGCTGCATCCGCAAAACGTGCCGGATATTCTGAAACTGGTAAAACGCATCCGCGCCGAGTGTCCGGATAAAGATATCTGGGTGTGGACAGGCTATAAACTCGACGATCTCAACGCTGCGCAAATGCAGGTTGTTGATTTGATTAACGTACTGGTCGACGGCAAATTTGTGCAGAATTTAAAAGACCCTTCCCTGATCTGGCGCGGCAGCAGCAATCAGGTGGTGCATCATTTGCGATGATAAGTTCCCTGTTACCTGAGTGCAGGCAACAGGGAAATGAGGAATTAACGATACTTCTGGTGATAGGCGTTGCGGGTCGTTTTCAGTTGCTCTGCGGCAGCCTGCGCTTCTTTTACTTTACCTTCATTTGCCAGCTTCAGCGCGTCGTCAATCTGACCAACCAGAATATCGAAACCGTGACGGAAGTCTTTCATTTCCGGGCTGTCCGGTGATTTATCTTCGAGCTTCGGCGGCGTTGCTTTTTGCGCATCCAGCGCTGCGGCGCGCATCTTCGTTAACGCGTCTTTGACTTGCGCCGCGTTATCGGCTTTTTCGACCACTTTTAAAGTGTCGTTGAGGGTTTCCATATTGTCTTCAAGATCAGCGGCAAACGACGCCGAACTGAATACCAACGAGGAGACTGCAAGAATAGCTAACAGGCTTTTACGCATTGCTCACTTCCTTTTTTATTATGAAGATTTGGCGCGGCAGGTCGCGCCAGTTTTTTACTGCCCGGCGATTTTCATCTCCGGCAACAGCACAGAACCACACTGTATATTACTGCGTGTTTCAATATCGTTACCGACGGTGACAATATTGCGCCACATATCTTTTAAATTACCTGCGATGGTGATTTCGCTAACCGGATACTGAATTTCGCCGTTTTCTACCCAGAAGCCCGCCGCACCACGGGAATAATCACCGGTAATTGCACTCACGCCCTGGCCCATCAGCTCCGTCACCACCAGCCCGGTGCCCATCTCTTTGAGCATTTGTTCGAAGCTTAGCCCTTGTCCGGCAATCCGCCAGTTGTGAATACCGCCCGCATGTCCGGTGCTTTTCAGCCCCAGTTTTCGCGCCGAATAGCTGGTCAGCAGCCACTGAGTCAGGATGCCATCTTTAATAATATCGCGACGCTCGGTGCGCACACCTTCGCTGTCAAATGGCGTCGATGCCAGCCCTTTCAGCAGATGCGGATGCTCTTCAATGGTCAGCCAGTCCGGCAGAATTTGTTTACCCAGCGAATCCAGCAGGAAGGTAGATTTACGGTAAACCGCTCCACCCGCTATCGCCCCCACCAGATGCCCAAAAAGCCCGGTTGCCACTTCATTGGCAAAAATGACCGGCGCTTTCATGGTGGAGAGTTTACGCGGTGACAGGCGCGATAAAGTACGGCGAGCACAGTCGGCCCCAACCCACTCTGGCGTTTGCAGATCGCTCATCGCACGACCAATGGTGTAGGCGTAATCACGCTCCATATCGCCATTTTCTTCGGCAATTACACAGCTGGAGAGCGAATGACGCGTAGAGCAGTAACCCTGCAACATGCCGTGGCTGTTGCCAAAAACTTTGACGCCGTAGTGGCTGTTAAAGCTGCCACCTTCGGTATTGGTGATACGTTTGTCCGCCTGTAATGCTGCCTGTTCTGCGCGGGCCGCCAGTTCAATGGCTTCATCCGGGGAAACTTCCGCAGGGTGGAACAAATCGAGATCCGGTGCCTCAAAGGCCAGCAGCTCTTTGTCTGCCACGCCGGCACAGGGATCTGGCGAGGTATAACGGGCAATATCCAGCGCCGCCTGTACGGTGCGGGCAATGGCCTGCGGGCTTAAATCGGTGGATGATGCGCTACCTTTGCGGTTCTGGTGATAAACAGTGATCCCCAGCGCGCCATCGCTATTGAATTCAACATTCTCCACTTCACCATAACGCGTGCTTACGCTAATGCCGGTGGTCTTGCTGACGGCAACTTCCGCACCGTCCGATTTGCCTGAGGCCAACTCCAGCGCAGTGGAAACTGCTTCTTCCAGAATCTTGCGCTGCGCTTCAACTTGAGAGATTACTTTCATTGCAAGTGCCATAATGTAGAGAGTTTCTCTGAAGTCTAACAGAGAACCGTTTTTCAGTGCGCATCTTAACTGGTAACATTAGCCTCTTTTTTTAAGGAGCCTGAGATGACTAAGCAGCCCGAAGACTGGCTCGACGACGTTCCCGGTGATGACATCGAAGACGAAGACGATGAAATTATCTGGGTCAGTAAAAGTGAAATTAAACGTGATGCCGAGGAGCTAAAACGCCTTGGCGCGGAAATTGTTGATCTGGGGAAAAACGCGCTGGATAAGATCCCGTTAGATGCGGATCTGCGCGCGGCTATTGAGCTCGCCCAGCGTATTAAGATGGAAGGTCGCCGCCGCCAGTTGCAGCTCATCGGTAAGATGCTGCGCCAGCGCGATGTAGAACCGATCCGTCAGGCGCTGGATAAGCTGAAAAACCGTCACAACCAGCAGGTGGTGCTGTTCCATAAACTGGAAAACCTGCGCGATCGCCTGATCGATCAAGGTGATGACGCCATCGCTGAGGTATTAAATCTGTGGCCCGATGCCGATCGTCAGCAACTGCGTACTCTGATCCGTAACGCGAAGAAAGAGAAAGAAGGGAATAAGCCGCCGAAATCCGCACGCCAGATTTTCCAGTATCTGCGCGAACTGGCGGAGAATGAAGGGTAATTTTCGTTGTTGATGTGAGTATGGTTTGCCGGATGCGGTGCACCTGTAGGCCTGATAAGACGCATCAAGCGTCGCATCAGGCACTATGCTCAAATGCCGGATGCGGCGTGAACGCCTTATCCGGCCTACGCACACTATATCAGGCTGAGGCCGAATTACTGCGCAGCTTCCGCCTTCTTCGCCAGACCATCCAGCAGTTTCTGATGGATCCCACCAAAACCGCCGTTGCTCATCACCAGAATATGGTCGCCAGGCTGAGCGGTTTTCACCACCATATCTGCCAGCGTATCCACATCGCCACTCCAGTGTGCAGGCTGAACGCAGGCTTCTGCCACTTCTGCCACCTGCCACGGAATATGCGCTGGTTGCAGCAGGAAGACTTCATCGGCACGACCTAATGAAGGTGCCAGATCGTCTTTGCAGATCCCCATTTTCATGGTATTCGAGCGCGGTTCCAGCACAGCAATAATGCGCGCCGTACCGCCAACTTTGCCACGCAGCGCCGCAAGCGTTGCCAGAATCGCCGTCGGGTGATGGGCAAAATCGTCATATACCGTTACGCCATTCGCTTCACCACGCAACTCCAGACGGCGGCGAGCGTTAATAAACGAACCCAGCGCGTTAGCGGCATCTGCCGGCGCTATACCAACATGGCGAGCCGCCGCAATCGCCATCAGGCCATTGTGCATATTATGTTCGCCTACCAGCGACCATTTCACTTCGCCCACTTTTTCGCCATCCAGCAAGACTTCCCATTCGGAAGCATCGGTGGTCAGCTTTTTCGCCTGCCAGTGACCTTGCTCGCCCACCAGCTCCTGCTCGCTCCAGCAGCCCATCGCCATGGTCTGTTTCAGGTTGATGTCGTTTTCTGGCCAGATAATACGGCCCTGCCCCGGAACGATACGCACCAGATGGTGGAACTGTTTCTGGATCGCTTTCAGGTCGTCAAAGATATCGGCGTGATCGAACTCAAGGTTGTTGAGAATCAGCGTACGCGGGCAGTAATGAACAAATTTAGAGCGTTTGTCGAAGAAGGCGCAGTCATACTCATCCGCTTCGATAACAAAGAAGTTGCTTTCGCCCAGACGCGCCGAAACCTCAAAGTTCCCCGGCACACCGCCGATCACAAATCCCGGTTTGTAACCGCACTGTTCCAGAATCCAGGTCGCCATTCCCGCGGTGGTGGTTTTGCCATGTGTACCGGCAACGGCCAGCACCCAGCGGTCGCGCAGCACAAAATCGTGCAGCCACTGTGGACCTGACATATAAGGGATGTTTTTTTCCAGTACCGCTTCCACACACGGATTTCCACGGGTCATGGCGTTGCCAATAATCACCAGATCCGGCTGCGGATCGAGCTGGCTGGCATCGTAACCCTGAATCAGTTCAATGCCTTGCTTCTCAAGTAAGGTGCTCATCGGCGGATACACATTGGCGTCCGAACCCGTTACTTCATGGCCTAACTGGCGCGCCAGCATCGCCAGACCGCCCATAAACGTGCCACAAATTCCTAAAATATGAATGCGCATACGTCACTATCCTTTTTTAATCTGCCGCTCATTTTACGCATATGTCGGGCAAGTGAGAAACGCATTTCAGGATAATCCGCAATTTGCTGGCGCGATTCACCTGAGCGCAACATTCCGATTATTTGTTAAGATTGTTACGGTCGCTTTACTCCATAAACATTGCAGGGAAAGTTTTATGAAAACGTTAGGTGAATTTATTGTCGAAAAGCAGCACGAGTTTTCTCATGCTACCGGTGAGCTCACTGCTTTGCTGTCGGCAATAAAACTGGGCGCCAAGATTATCCATCGCGATATCAACAAAGCAGGACTGGTTGATATCCTGGGTGCCAGCGGTGCTGAGAACGTGCAGGGCGAGGTTCAGCAAAAACTCGACTTGTTCGCTAATGAAAAACTGAAAGCCGCACTGAAAGCACGCGATATCGTTGCGGGCATTGCCTCTGAAGAAGAAGATGAGATTGTCGTCTTTGAAGGCTGTGAACATGCAAAATACGTGGTGCTGATGGACCCACTGGATGGCTCGTCCAACATCGATGTTAACGTCTCTGTCGGTACCATTTTCTCCATCTACCGCCGCGTTACGCCCGTCGGCACGCCGGTAACGGAAGAAGATTTCCTCCAGCCTGGTAACAAACAGGTTGCGGCAGGTTACGTGGTATACGGCTCCTCTACCATGCTGGTTTACACCACCGGATGCGGTGTTCACGCCTTTACTTACGATCCTTCGCTCGGCGTTTTCTGCCTGTGCCAGGAACGGATGCGCTTCCCGGAGAAAGGCAAAACCTACTCCATCAACGAAGGAAACTACATTAAGTTTCCGAACGGGGTGAAGAAGTACATTAAATTCTGCCAGGAAGAAGATAAATCCACCAACCGCCCGTATACCTCACGTTATATCGGTTCACTGGTCGCGGATTTCCACCGTAACCTGCTGAAAGGCGGTATTTATCTCTACCCAAGCACCGCCAGCCACCCGGACGGCAAACTGCGTTTGCTTTATGAGTGCAACCCGATGGCATTCCTGGCGGAACAAGCGGGCGGTAAAGCGAGCGATGGCAAAGAGCGTATTCTGGATATCATCCCGGAAACTCTGCACCAGCGCCGTTCGTTCTTTGTCGGCAACGACCATATGGTTGAAGATGTCGAACGCTTTATCCGTGAGTTCCCGGACGCGTAATCTCCTGCGCCTCTCCACACGGAGAGGCGTTTTTATCGCTGCGCAATGTTGACTCTTGTCACTGGCGAACTCTGACGATTCTCCCACAGCACCGTTAATCCACGCTGTAATGCTATAAAAATAAACAACAAAATACCGATGGCGATTTTCGTCCACCATGAGCTCAGCGTGCCATCAAAGTTTATGTAAGTCTGAATCAGTCCCTGAATCGCCACGCCAAAAAGCGTCCCTAATACCGTTCCAACGCCACCGCTCAGAAGCGTACCGCCAATTACCACTGAGGCGATAGCATCCAGTTCCACACCTACGCCCGCCAGCGCATATCCGGCCTGGGTATAAATCGAGAAGACAATACCCGCCAGCGTTGCCAGTCCGGTGGAGAGCATATAAATGCGAATAGTGGTGCTGCGAGTGGAAATCCCCATCAGGTTCGCCGACGTTGCGTTGCCGCCAATGGCGTATACCTGATTACCAAAGCGGGTGCGATGCGCGAGGAAAATACCGATAACCACCACCGCCAGCATCAGCAGCCCCATCGCACTTAAGCGACCGCCGCCGGGGATTTTCCATGCAAGGCTTGAAAGCGTGTCATAAACAGGATGGTTTATCGGGATCGACTCTTCTGAGATGAGATAGCTGACACCGCGCAAAAAGAACATCCCCGCCAGGGTAATGATAAATGCCGGGATCTTCAGGGCGTCGATCAAAAGCCCCATAAATGCGCCGAAGGCACAGCCCATCACCAGCACTAGCGGAAACGCCAGCAGCGGCGAGAGGCCGAAATCGCCAATCACTTTTGCCAGAAACACGCCAGTAAAGGCGATCACCGAACCGACGGAGAGATCGATCCCACCGGAGAGGATCACAAAGGTCATGCCAACGGCAATGATCCCAAGAAAGGCGTTATCGGTCAGGATATTGCAGATCACTCTTGTGGAAGCAAAACCGGGAAACTGGGTCAGGCAGTAAAGATAACCCAACACAAAGACGCCGATGGTGATCATCAGTGGCAAATTACGTTTTATCACGGCTACGTACTCCTTTAATCAGACTGATAAAGCGTTGCGACTGGACAATCAGCACGCAAAGAACCACCACCGCTTTTACAACCTGGTTCATCTCTGGCGGAAAGCCCGAAAGCAAAATTCCGGTGTTCATCCCCTGAATAATCAGCGCCCCCACCACCGAAAGCAGTAGGTTAAAACGTCCGCCCATCAGCGATCCGCCGCCAATAACCACCGCGAGAATGGCGTCCAGCTCCAGCCATAACCCGGCGTTATTGGCATCGGCACCGCGAATATCCGCCGCCACGATAATGCCCGCAATCGCCGCACACAGCCCGCTCAACACGTAGGTAAGCATGACGATGATCCGCGTGTTTACCCCGGCATTTTTTGCCGCCCGAATGTTGATACCAACGGCTTCGATAAACATCCCCAGCGCCGTTTTGCGGGTCAACAGCCAGAACAGGATAAGCGTCAGCACCGCGATAATGACCGGCGTTGGCAGGAACAACAGCGATCCACTGCCAAACCATGAGAGATCCGGCGAGTTAAACGTGACGATCTGTCCGGAGGTGATCAGTTGCGCCACGCCGCGCCCGGCGACCATCAGGATCAGGGTGGCAACAAACGGCTGAATTTTGAGGATCGCTACCAGTATGCCGTTCCACAATCCCGCCAGGATGCCAGTGCCCAGGGCGCTTAACAAAACAATCGGCAGGCTGAATCCCGCGACCGTCATCGCAGCCGTTGTGGCTCCGGCGATAGCCATCACCGCCCCCACGGAGAGATCAATCCCACCTGTTGCGATCACCAGCGTCATTCCGATAGCCAACAGCGCAACGGGGGCCGCACGGTTAAGAATGTCGATAGGGCTACCGAACAAACGCCCATCCTGAAGCACTACCTGCCAGAAATGCGGGGCTACCAGGCTGTCGACCAGCAGCACCAGCAATAGTGCTACCAGCTGCGGCATCCCCGTCGGCCAGCGAAAGCGCCTTTTTGGCGTAGTGGTGTCCGGAAGAGATTGAGGCATCACACTGTTCTCCTTACGCCGCAATGGCGTTCATGATCGCCGGAACGGAAAGCTCTGCCAGCGGGATCTCCGCCACCTGTTTGCGATCGCGCATGATGATCACCCGGTCGGCATAGCCCACCAGCTCTTCCAGTTCAGAGGAGATCACCAGCAGCGCCAGACCATCGGCGCATAGCGTTTCAATCAGGCGGATGATCTCGGCGTGGGCACCAACATCAATGCCGCGGGTTGGCTCATCAAGGATCAGAAATTGCGGTCGGGTCAGTAGCCAACGTGAAAGCAACACTTTTTGCTGATTGCCGCCAGAGAGAAACTCAATCGGTTGTTCAGTTGAAGGTGTGCGAATGCCAAGCTGGCGGATAAAGCGTTCGGCAATCTCTTGCTGCTCTTTGCGGGAAATGGGTCGTAGCCAGCCGCGCTGGGCCTGGAGAGCGAGGATGATATTTTCCCGCACCGAGGCGGCAGCGATGATGCCATCGGTTTTCCTGTCTTCCGGGCAGAAGCCGATACCCAGTACCGAAGCCTGATGTGGCGATCGCAGGGTTTGCGGTTTGCCTTTGATCAACACCGTGCCGCTGTCAGCAGGTTTGATACCGAAGATCACTTCGGCGGTTTCGGTACGTCCTGATCCCAGCAAGCCTGCCAGGCCGACGATCTCGCCGGGGCGCACTTCGAGATCAAACGGTGCTATCGTTCCTTTTTTGCCGTAATTTTTGAACGCGGCAACGGGTTTGTCGCTCAACAATGTTCGCCCGGCACGCTGTAGCGCGTGGGTATCCAGCTCGCGCCCCAGCATCATTTTTACCAGTTCGATCTGCGGTAGCTCGCGCGTTTCCCGACAACCTACGAAACTGCCGTTGCGTAAGACGGTGATCCGATCGCTGACCTGATAGACCTGATCGATAAAGTGAGTGACAAAGATCAGGCTGACGCCGCGATCACGCAACTGACGCATCAGGCCAAACAGTAACTCCACTTCCTGGGTGTCGAGACTGGCGGTGGGTTCATCGAGGATCAGCACTTTGGCAGAGAGATCGATAGCCCGGCAAATGGCGACGATTTGCTGCATCGCGACTGAAAAGCGGTTGAGCGGTTCGCGCACGTCGAGGGAGAAACCGTAAGATGCCATCAGTTCGGTGGCGCGCTTTTCCATCTCTTTACGGCGTAGAAGCCCGAAACGTTTGGGTTCGCGACCTATGAATAGATTATCAGCGACCGACATATTGGGTAGCAGGTTGACTTCCTGATAAACGGTTCCGATGCCGAGTTGTTGTGCATGGGCGGTATTTTTCGGTGAGATAGCCTGGTCTTCCAGCCAGATGGTGCCGCGATCGGCGTGGTAAACACCGGTTAATGCTTTGATTAGCGTCGATTTTCCCGCCCCGTTTTCACCGAGCAGCGCCATGATTTCACCACGGCGCAGGCTGAAATCAACGTTGTCTAACGCTTTAACGCCGGGGAAAAATTTGCTTAATCCTTCGGTGCGGAGGATTTCCTGGTGTTGGTCGGTCGTCATGGTTTCCCCCGGTGTAAAGCGTGCTCCCAGTAGGCATGATAAGACGCGGTAAGCGTCGCATCAGGCTTCAGTGCACCATCGCCGGATGCGGCGCGAGCGCCTCATCCGGCCTACGAATCGGCATCAGGCATAGCAACCCTCAATACCCCATATTTTTCTTCTTCTCTAACTCTTCTTTTGCGGTATCAGGCAGATAAAGGGTAGATTTGGTCAGCGTTAGCTTTTCAGGCATGGTGCCGTCTTTTTTGTATTTCTCCAGCGCGTCGAAAGCAGGGCCTGCCATGTTCGGCGTCAGTTCAACACTGGCGTTCGCTTCGCCATCAATCATCGCTTTGTAGATATCCGGTACGCCGTCGATAGAACCTGTCAGAATATCTTTGCCTGGTTTCAGGCCCGCTTCTTTAATTGCCTGAATTGCACCAATCACCATGTCGTCGTTATGGGCGTAAACCATGCAGATGTTTTTGCCGTTGTTTTCCGCTTTGATAAAGCTCTCCATGACTTCTTTGCCTTTACTGCGGGTGAAGTCACCTGACTGCGAGCGGATAATTTTGATATTTGGCGCATTCTTAATGGCTTCGGCAAAGCCTTTCTTACGGTCAATGGCGACGCTGGCCCCAACAGTGCCCTGCAGCTCCACCACGTTGCATGGTTTGCCATTCACTTCTTTTACCAGCCAGTCACCAATCAACTTGCCTTCGAGAATGTTGTCGGCAGTGACGGTGGTCATATAGAGAGATTTGTCTTTCACATCAATAGAACGATCGAGCAAGAAGACCGGGATTTCGGCATCTTTCGCCTCTTTTAATACCGGTTCCCAACCAGTCGCAACCACCGGAGCGATAAAGATCGCATCCACCCCTTGCGCGACGAAGGAACGTACCGCTTTAATCTGGTTTTCCTGCTTTTGCTGACCATCGGCAATTTTCAGCGTAATTCCGCGTTTTTCGGCCTCACTTTTCGCCACATTGGTTTCTGCGGCGCGCCAGCCAGATTCCGATCCGACCTGCGAAAATCCTACGGTTAATGGAGCGGCCAACGCCATAGACGACATGGCTGCCGAGACTGCAGAGACTACAAGTAAGCGTTTCCACATAGGGTTGTCCTCGTCGGGGTAATTATTATTGGTGAAAAGATGTTCGCGAAAAAACTATAGACAATTCGTTATGTAACGGATTGCGTTACATCACACTTCAAAAAAGTAAATAAAACGTTAATCACAAGTTTGTAATCGCTTTCATCTCACTATGAAAAATGCGGCTACGGTTATGGATTTTCCTGCTCTGTATACCGTCTTAAAACTGGTGAAAAAGGAAAATGAAGACGAAAACAAGCGAAGACATTCGGCGCGAGTTGGCTATAATACTCGGCACTTGTTTGCCACATATTTTTAAAGGAAACAGACATGAGCTTACTCAACGTCCCTGCGGGTAAAGATCTGCCGGAAGACATCTACGTTGTTATTGAGATCCCGGCTAACGCAGATCCGATCAAATACGAAATCGACAAAGAGAGCGGCGCACTGTTCGTTGACCGCTTCATGTCCACCGCGATGTTCTATCCGTGCAACTACGGTTACATCAACCACACCCTGTCTCTGGACGGTGACCCGGTTGACGTACTGGTCCCGACTCCGTACCCGCTGCAGCCGGGTTCTGTGATCCGTTGCCGTCCGGTTGGCGTTCTGAAAATGACCGACGAAGCCGGTGAAGATGCGAAACTGATTGCTGTTCCGCACACCAAGCTGAGCAAAGAATACGATCACATTAAAGACGTTAACGATCTGCCAGAGCTGCTGAAAGCGCAGATCGCTCACTTCTTCGAGCACTACAAAGACCTCGAAAAAGGCAAGTGGGTGAAAGTTGAAGGTTGGGAAAACGCAGAAGCCGCTAAAGCTGAAATCGTTGCCTCCTTCGAGCGCGCAAAGAATAAATAAGTTCTTATAGCGCAATAACCCTGAACACCGGGCTTCGGTTAGTAAGGGTTTTTTTATGCCCGCGATAAATAAACACACCTTATTCCACCACCGCCTGCAAGCGTAATAACGCCTCTTCCACCACCTCATCCGCAGCCAGACCAATACGCTTTGCCAGCCGGGCGCGTAGATCCATCATCCGCACCTGATTAACCAGCACCACGCCGTGCACATCGCCTTCTTCGCAATGTAAAGGAACGCTAAATCCGGCATAACGGGCAAAATTTCCACCCTGCGTAATGGGGGCCACCAGCGTCATTCCCAGTTGATTAAAGGCTTGAACGGAGAGCACAAGCGCAGGTCGACCAGCACCTTGCTGTTCATGGCCGCTTGCTGGATCAAAGCCAACCAGCACAATGTCTCCCCGTTCAAATTCACTTTTCTTTACCATATTTCGTCACCCGCAGGGGTGGATTTACCCCAGACATCCTGCTCGCTAAGTTCCGCGGCGTTCATGTCACACTGTGCCAGCAGTTCATCAAGCGAGTAGCGCCTGGAGATGGGTGTCAGAATCAGTTGGTTGTTGCTCACCTGCGCTTCCACGCTCTGCCCCGGCTGTAAGTTAAGTTCTTTCATTACGATATTGGGAATGACCATACCTGCACTGTTCCCCCATCTTTTTATGGTAATACGCATCTGCACCTCCTTAAGTTATACAAAGTATAACTCACGGTGCTACAGGCAACGTTTTACCCCTGCGCATTTGTGAACGCCAGCAGAGTTTTTTATGCGTTAATAGATATGGAAAGCGGCTCGGAGAGAAAAGCAAAAGGTGAGGGAATTACAAAACAGAATGCGAGTCGTCTCGCAAAAAACAACGCCACCCGAAGGTGGCGTGCTTTTATTATTACTTATCCCTGTCTAACCAGTCGCCGCTTTCAATTAGCTTTAATCCATCGACGGGTCGTTGATAAACGTACATCCATGCACTCCCGTACGGCGTCTGAATCAACTGGCGCGCGTATTCACCGCCCCTGGTGCGCAAGGCATCAAGTTCGGCCAGCGTGGCGTTGTCAATACGATAAACTTCACCGTGTACTGTTCCGTTCCCCGGAACTGCGCCTGGATAGTGGCCCAGGCTATACAACTGGTAGTTATCGATACTGAAATCGCCCAGTAACTGGGCATTGGTCATCCAGTGACTGTTGCCTTGTTTGTGGCGTAAACTGCCGTAGACAAATATTCGCATTGCTAAAACTCGAACTGATAGAGCAAATCCAGTGCCTGGTCTACACCAGACACGGCTTCCAGATATAGCTTAGGCATCAGGCGATAACGTAACGTGAGTGTTGCTATAGAGTCAAATATACCCACGCCGTATTTCACTTGCAGACCTGGCAATACATAGCCGCTGACCACTACCTGGGAGGAGTCGCCTACTCCCTGGGTGTCGAGCGCTAAATTGCTTACGCCAAACGTCTCGCCGATTTTACCCACAATCTGGCCACTTTGCGCAACCCCCAGACCAATCAGCATCGAGGTCATTGCCGCACTGTCGCTCTGATCGCTCTCCAGCCCTTGTCCACGTAGCAAATAAGACAATGCAGCTTGTTGCGACATCGCCGGGTCAGAGAAGATCTCCGCTTTCGGTTCGTCCGCCAGACCAGTGACGCGAACTCCGGCGATTACGTCGTCTTCTGTAGCATCCGGGTTACGAATAGCTTCAATATTAAGATACGGTTGATCCGGCGGACCAGAGAACAGTAACTCACCTTTACGCACAATCAGATCCTGACCATAGGCATGGAAGCGCCCTTCAGGGATGTTGATCTGCCCGTTCAGGCCCAGCCCTTGTTTGTCCTGAACGACGTTAAGATCGCCCGTCAGCCGCGCTTTCAGGCCAAAGGCGTCAATGCGCACATTGTTGCCAACGTGGACAATCAGGTTACTGTTAATCGGAATCGACGCCGTTTTCGGCTCTTCCGGTTGCAGGTTATCGTTAAGCATCACCACATCGCTGGAGACGCCTACTGCGCTTTCCGGCAGATCGTGCACCACGATGCGCGCCCACGGGACATCCACGCGACCATCGAGGGTAAACAGGTTTGGTGTAGCCTCGAAGACAACATCTGGCGATACATCCATTCGTACCATCGGCGGCACGGTGATCCGCACTTTACTGCCTTTCGCCGTTACCCGCGCCCGCCAGTTTTCAATTTGGCTCCAGTCGGCATCACCGTTCAGGTAGATTTCACCCTGCTGGGTCCGTACTGTACCGGCAAGCGTCGAGCGCATACCATTAAAGTTGACCGCAAGCTGGCTCGGTTGCATATCAAACGGCATAAAGTTGCCGTCGATATCCACACCCGTAACCTGAAGCTGACCAAACAACTGCGGGCTTTGCACATCACCACCCAGACGCAAGTTGGCACTCACCATCCCCGCTGCTTTTTCCCCACGGGTAAAGATGGGGTTTATCATCGCAAGGTTGAAGTTACGGATATTGACGTTGCCACCAAGATTACGGCGGCCTTGCGGATCGGTCACCTGCACCTGTCCATCAAACTGGCCGTTATTGGTCAGGCGGATGGTCCAGCCCAATTCGGCACGGTTGTTACGCAATTCCGCCGTCAGATTCAGTGTCTGAAACGCCACGGGCAGCGCCGCATCGTTGACGGTTTGCGTTACCTGCACGTTACGCCCCGAAAGGGTGATACTGCCCTGCGGCAGCCCCTCTTTGGTGGTGTCCCAGGCAACGTCCGCTTTACCCGTGAAGATACCGCTGGCCTGAGTGGTTTCTGGCATAAATGGTTTCAGCATGGCCAGGTCGAAGCGGTTGAGATTCACCACCGCACGCCCTTCGGCACCCGCATCGATAGTTTGCGGCACGCACAGTTCCGCATTCGGGTTAAGCCAGCAGTGTGGCCCGATGCTGATTTTTTGCTCCTTATTGCGGTAATCCAGCGCAATATCGCGGGTCAGCGACCACGGGCCGACCGGCGTCTGGAAGCGGGTATTGCTAAGAGTTCCCTTCCAGCGTTCTTCTTTGCGATCAAAACTTCCTGCCAGATTAAGCTGCCCGGAGACAGGCTCGCCCTGAATCCGCAACTGTAACTCGTGCTGTTTTTCGCTGCCTTTGGCATTCAGGGTGACGAGGTTGATATTTACATCCGGCTGCGAAATTTGCTCAACGCGTACGTCGAGTTTCCCGGCGATCTGATCGGTGGATTTAATGTCGCCTTCCACGCGAACCTGCGCCACGGAAAGTTCCTGCCAGCGCAGGCCGCGCGCGGTGATATCTGCCAGTAGTTGTGGCGCTTCCACCGTGCCGCGTACTTTCACCAGCCCTTTCGCTGTACCGCCAAGCCCCGGCAGCGCGTTATCCAGCCCCGGCGCGTTGATGGTGGCATCAAGATTGAGATCTTTTACCCCCAGCTCGCCTTTCACTTCGGCACTGTTTGGCCCCAGTTCCAGATGAAGCCCTGGGATCATCCACTGCATATAACTGTTGCCTTTCAGCGTGCCGTCAACGTTCACTTTGTTCTGTTTGACGTTACCGGTCAGCTTCAGTTCTGGCACCTCCATCTGCCAGGTGCCGCCGTACAGGCTACCGCGGGTTTTAATCAAGCCATTGAGTTTCGACGGCCACTCTGGGATCTCTTTGGCGGTGTTAATGCCGTTAAGCGTTAGCTCACCGCGCCAACTAATGGCCTGCTGCCAGTCGAGCAACGCCTTGAGTTCAGTTTTCCCTTCCAGCGCCGCGACGGTGAGTTTGTCGAGATTGACCTGCTGTTCATTACCTTTGGCATCAAGGGTAATGGTGGCTGGCGGGATCTCCAGTCCCTTCACTGCCGTACGCATAGAGAGCGTGTAATCGGTCATTTTGCCGGTAAGTTTCAGTTTCAGATCATCCGCCTGATACTGCTTCTCACCAGTGAACGGCCAGTAAATCTGTTTGCTGTTCACTTCCACGTTGAGCGGCAATCCGGCTTCCGCCAGTCGCGTCTGGGCGCGTAAATCCATATCCACCGGACCGGAAAGATTAACGCCAATCTCCAGCTGTTCGCGCAGCGCGCCGCCCACTTTCAGCTTCACCTTTTCACCTTTCAACGGCTCCACGTTCAGTGTACTATTGAGAGTGATGTCCACCGGCCAGTTGTCTGACAGCTGCGCCGTGCCGCTGGCGTTGACGATCCCTTGACTGGAATCGATATCCAGGGCGTCCAGTTTAGTATTGCCGTCAATGCTGCTCACTTTCAGCAGCATGGTGCTCACAGTGATGTCCGTGTCGCCCGTCACGCGCAACTGCTCGCCCTTAAACTCTTCAATGTTCAGGTTAAGCGGCAAATGCACGTCGGTCATTTCCGGCAATACCGGGCGAGAAAAGAGATCTTTCAGCGTTTCGCCGAGCGGCTTTTCCTCCGGCTGCGGATTTTCAATTTTCGGTTCGACCACTTCTTCCTGCGCCACTTCCGCCACTTTCGGCAGAGCAATCAGCAGGCCTTTCAGCGACGTCGGTTTCAGGGTCAGGGTTTTCTCCTGCCAGTTCAGGCCGGAGGTGAAGTCCATCACCGATACCGTGGTGTCATCAATCTTGATGTTGACGTTGTCCAGTGCCACCCGTGTTAGGGTGATGGGATACGGCGTGGAGAGATCCAGCGGACCGCTATCTTCCTCTTCTTCAACCTGTTCAGAAGGGGGCATTTTTTTGCTGTCGATATTGACCTGGATGTCTTTCAGCGCCAGATCATTAATACAAACACTGCTGTTCCACAGGCACTCAAGCCCGACCGCCAGATGCAGATTGCCTGCTTTTACCGCCACGCCTGGCTGCTCATAACGAACGTCAGACAAGGTGAGATCGCGCCAGCCGCCGGTGACCTTGCCAACATCCAGTCCTGGCACCCAGCGATCCGCCGCTTTAAATACCAGATGCAGGCCGCTGGTGGTGCCCACCAGAAACGCCACCGATCCCAGCAACAGTAAGATAACGATAACCACGCCGAGGCTGATTTTTTTCCATAAACTCATAATTCTGGCCCCAGACCGATGTAAAACTGTAACCCGTGTTCGTCTTTATCCGCGACCGGTACGGCAAAATCGAGTTTGATTGGCCCGACCGGCGATTCCCAGCGTACGCCGACCCCGGTACCGGTTTTAAAGTCGCTGCGGCGAATATCGCTTACCGCTTCGCCACTATCGACAAACACCGCGCCCCACCATTTTCCGGTCACGTTGTACTGGTACTCCAGCGATCCGGTTATCAACTTCGAGGCCCCTTTCAGGTCACCGTTGGCGTATTTCGGAGCGATAGATTTGTATTTGTAGCCACGAATACTGCGGTCGCCCCCGGCGAAAAAACGCAGATCCGGCGGTACTTTGTCGAAATCACCGGTTTCAATCCAGCCCAGCGTGCCGCGTGTCACAAAACGATGGCGATCGTACAGTGTGCGGATCCAGACGTTTTGTGCCTGGAAAACGGAGAAATCGACATCTGAGCCCCAGGCAGTGTTGGAGTAGTCGATAGAGTAGCGTTGCGAGTCGCCCCAGGTTGGCATCAGGCCACCACGAGAACGCGTGCGGCTAATCATCACCCCAGGATAAAACAGCATCGTGGTGTTGGTAATTTCACCCTGGGTAAAGTGGTCGAGACTCCAGCGCAGGTTAATGGCACGCTGCCAGCCGCTGGAGAGATCCCAGTAGCGAGAAGCCACCAGCGTAGTGGAGTCAGATTCGGTATCGTTCAGGTCAGTGCGCTTAAAACCGCCCTGCACCAAATAATATTGTTCCAGTGGATTCTTCAGCAGCGGCATTTTATAGCTGAAGTCGAGGATCTGTTCCGGCGCGGAAATACTGGTACTGGTGGTCAGACTGTGACCGTATGAGTTCATCCACGGTTTTTTCCACGTCGCTTTCACGCGCGGTCCCACGTCCGTAGAGTAACCGACCCCGGTTTCGATGGTGTTTTCTGTTCGCGGCGAAACCACGCCCGTCAATGGTAATACTTTCGTTTCGCGCGCTTTATCAAATTGTGGAGCCACCACCACCGAGTTAAACCAGCCGGTAGCAGAAAGTCGGCGGTTCAGTTCCGCCAGATCTTTCGATTCGTACTCATCGCCCTCTTTAAACGGCACCAGATTTTGCAGGTATTCATCGCGGATTTGTGATCCTTCAAAGGTCACATGCCCAAAGCGGTAACGTTCGCCACTGTTATAATCAATATCCCAGAAGGCTTTATGCAGGCCGAGCGCAATGCCCAGCTGCGCTTTGGTAAATTCGCTATCGAAATAACCTTTACGCAACGCAATGCTGGTTAAGGACTTTTTGAAATTTTCATAATCGCCCTGGTTCAGCACCGTGCCAATAGCCGGGCGAGTATCGAGCAATTTCAAATAGTCTTTATCGGTCCGCGCGCCGCCGCGCAATACCACATCGGTGCCGCCAATTAACACCGGCACGCCTGGCGTGACTTTGGCGATCAATACCTGCCGCCCTTTCTTTGGCGGTGGACGGAGATCAAATTCAATGGTCGGCTGGTAATAACCCAGCGCTTTCAGACCTTCGCGGATGGCATCATCGACGCGTGCGCGAAAGCGACGGTCTGGCGTCACTTCATCACTTTCAATCGTAGAAAGCTGCGCACGAACGTTCTTTTCCAGCTGTCCCGATAACCCCTCGACCTGTAGACGGACGTTCGCGGCGACGGCAGATCCGCTTAAGCAGAGTAAGCTTACACAGCATAACTGTCGGATATAGCGCACATTTTCTCCTGAATATCCTTTTTTCCTGCCCCTGGAACGCCGTTAAACGGCTTAACAAAAATCCAGTAATATGGATTAAAAAGCAGACTAAACCCCAAATATTTCTTATGTTTTACTTTAGACCTATTCACGGTGGTTATTGTGTGCAAATACGCCTCTTGTTACAACCTTAACCCCAATGACCGATTTTCGGGAGAGCGACACCATGAGTTTATTTGATAAAAAGCATCTGGTTTCCCCCGCCGATGCCCTGCCTGGACGTAACACCCCGATGCCCGTAGCCACGCTGCATGCGGTCAACGGTCACTCAATGACCAATGTACCTGACGGAATGGAGATTGCCATTTTTGCGATGGGTTGTTTCTGGGGTGTGGAGCGTCTGTTCTGGCAGTTACCCGGCGTTTACAGCACCGCCGCAGGCTATACCGGCGGCTATACGCCAAATCCGACTTATCGGGAAGTGTGCTCCGGTGATACGGGTCATGCCGAAGCGGTACGCATTGTTTACGATCCTTCCGTCATCAGCTATGAGCAGTTGCTACAGGTATTTTGGGAGAATCACGATCCCGCCCAGGGAATGCGTCAGGGCAATGACCACGGCACGCAGTATCGTTCAGCGATTTATCCGCTGACCCCAGAACAGGATGCCGCAGCTCGCGCCAGTCTGGAACGTTTTCAGGCGGCGATGCTTGCCGCCGATGACGATCGTCGCATCACCACGGAAATCGCTAACGCCACACCGTTTTATTATGCCGAAGATGACCACCAGCAATATCTGCATAAAAACCCGTATGGTTACTGTGGAATTGGCGGAATTGGCGTCTGTCTGCCGCCGGAAGCATAGCGTTACGGGTACAAATGTAGATTGTTGATAAAGTACGCTTTATTTATGCCGGATGCGGCGTAAACGCCTTACCAGGCCTACAAAATCGTCCAAATTCAATATATTGCAAGGACTGCGTAGGCCTGATCGGCATAGCGCATCAGGCAGTATTGCATTTATCAGCAGTCTGAATTTTAACCCTCTGGCGACTTTACAGTACCTTACGCTATACTAGCCACTGAAAATGCCGGTTCACTTTCTTCGAATCGGCTTTCAATGTGTATTTCACACAAATTAATCAACTTCCCCTTCCGAGGATCTGGCCTGAAAGGTCGGATAAGATATGTTAAACAGTATTTTAGTCATACTCTGCTTGATCGCTGTAAGTGCGTTCTTCTCGATGTCCGAGATCTCGCTTGCCGCCTCACGCAAAATCAAACTTAAACTGCTGGCTGATGAAGGCAATATAAATGCCCAACGCGTTCTGAATATGCAGGAAAATCCCGGCATGTTCTTTACCGTGGTCCAAATCGGTCTGAACGCAGTGGCGATTCTCGGCGGTATCGTCGGTGATGCGGCATTTTCTCCAGCTTTTCACAGCCTGTTCTCCCGCTATATGTCGGCAGAGCTCTCTGAGCAACTGAGCTTTATTCTCTCTTTCTCGTTAGTGACTGGCATGTTTATCCTGTTTGCGGATTTAACCCCGAAACGCATCGGTATGATTGCGCCAGAAGCTGTGGCTTTGCGTATCATCAACCCGATGCGCTTCTGCCTGTACGTTTGCACCCCGCTGGTGTGGTTCTTCAACGGACTGGCGAACATAATCTTCCGTATTTTCAAACTGCCAATGGTACGTAAAGATGACATCACTTCTGATGACATCTACGCGGTAGTGGAAGCCGGTGCGCTGGCGGGCGTGTTACGTAAACAGGAACACGAGCTGATTGAAAACGTCTTTGAGCTGGAATCCCGTACCGTTCCGTCGTCAATGACACCGCGTGAAAACGTGATTTGGTTTGATCTCCACGAAGATGAGCAAAGCCTGAAGAATAAGGTGGCGGAACATCCGCACTCTAAGTTCCTCGTCTGTAATGAAGATATTGACCACATCATCGGCTATGTCGATTCTAAAGACCTGCTGAACCGCGTGCTGGCTAACCAAAGCCTGGCACTGAACAGCGGCGTACAAATTCGCAACACGCTGATTGTGCCGGATACGTTAACCCTTTCAGAGGCGTTGGAAAGTTTTAAAACCGCAGGTGAAGACTTCGCGGTGATCATGAACGAGTACGCGCTGGTGGTGGGGATCATCACCCTCAACGACGTGATGACCACGCTGATGGGCGATCTGGTCGGTCAGGGTCTGGAAGAGCAGATTGTCGCCCGTGATGAGAACTCATGGCTGATTGACGGCGGCACTCCGATTGACGACGTCATGCGCGTGCTGGATATTGACGAGTTCCCGCAGTCGGGCAACTACGAAACCATCGGCGGCTTTATGATGTTTATGCTGCGTAAGATCCCGAAACGCACCGATTCGGTGAAATTCGCCGGCTACAAATTTGAAGTGGTGGATATCGATAACTACCGCATCGACCAGCTGCTGGTGACCCGGATCGACAGCAAGGCCACCGCCCTTTCGCCAAAACTGCCTGACGCTAAAGATAAAGAAGAAAGCGTCGCGTAACCCCCAGAAACATCAACGGCTCCTGAATCAGGAGCCGTCTTATTACTGCATAGCACTTTGGTTAAGCCATCTCTGTTTGCAGACGCATAACCTGACGGTTAACTTCGGACATCACTGACAAATGCAGCTTATCCTTCACTTTTGGGATAAGAATCTTACCCTTATCAAATTCAAAAGCGCCAACGTCCTTGATGTATAACCGTCCACGGAACAGGATCTTTACGTACTTCGCCACCTGAAGTGGGTTGTACCGTTGGAAAATTTTCATTGTTATCTCCTGCTGAGTATTACGCCTGTGCGGTGCCACAATCGGCCCAACTATTATGAGGCGCAAATTTTAATGCTTAGTGACTATAGACTATCCGGGCAATGTTTCCACCGCGTATAACTTTTTTTACCTAAAGGTTACAATTATTCAGAATTATCTTTTTACCGAAGCGCGGTCTTCAGTATAAGCATTCATTTTTCATATGATTTGTGCGCTTGACCGCAAACTGGCATCACACTTGCGGGAAATTCGATAAATAGCACATATGATTAAAACTCAGACCCAAGTGGTCGGATCACCTGCATATCATAAGAAGGAAACACCATGACCCTACGCAAGATTCTGGTACTCACCTGCCTGCTGTTGCCGATGATGGCTTCCGCACATCAGTTCGAAACCGGTCAGCGAGTGCCGCCGATTGGCATTACCGATCGGGGCGAGTTGGTGCTTGATAAAGATCAGTTTAGCTACAAAACCTGGAACAGCGCGCAGTTAGTGGGAAAAGTGCGAGTACTGCAACATATTGCTGGTCGCACCTCTGCACAAGAGAAAAACGCGACGCTGATTGAAGCGATTAAATCAGCGAAGTTACCGCACGATCGTTACCAGACCACCACCATTGTTAACACCGACGACGCAATTCCGGGTTCCGGCATGTTTGTGCGCAGCAGTCTGGAGAGTAATAAAAAGCTTTATCCCTGGTCGCAGTTTATTGTCGATAGCAATGGCGTCGCGCGCGGTGCCTGGCAGCTGGATGAAGAAAGTTCCGCTGTAGTGGTGCTGGATAAGGATGGTCGCGTGCAATGGGCCAAAGACGGGGCGCTCACTCAGGAAGAGGTGCAGCAAGTGATGGACCTGCTGCAAAAGTTGCTCAAATAATGGCAACAACATAGAGTCTGCAAAAATAATATTCCCCTGTCGATACCTATGGGATAGGGGAATTAAGTGTATGAGTTCTTACGCCGAACTAATACTGGTAACGCTAGTTGCTCTTTTTTAAACGCCTCAATGGTAGATTTATATTTCTCGCAAATCTTTTCTTTGGTAATATTACTATCTGCGGCCAGATTCGCACTTACTATCGCATCCACTTGTTCGGCTAATTCCACTTGTTGGCAACCTGCATTAACCAGAAAATTATAAATAAGAGAGTAATCTTCATCCTCCAAAACAACAGAGGAACCATTACGAAAACGTTCATCCCCTCCATAGATTTTAAGCGCAAAGCCCAAAGATTCTATGACTATGGCAAAATTATCATCAATTATTTTTTCGTAAATATACCATCCATCACATTCTTTAATTCCACCGCCTGGTATTTGGAGTTCAAATTTACCCCGTTTTAATTTGCTTACTATATCCTCCAATAAGGCATAACCTAAAGACACGTCACCAATCGCCTGGTGAATATAACCTTTAATCCTTTTCGGTATGTCAGACTGTTTTTTCTGCAGAATATCCCAGGCATACAATCGTCTGTTTTGTTCTAACGGAAATTCACGGTTTTTGAAATCCATGAATGAGTTATACTCATTTATTGTTATGGGGATTTCTTCGTATTCAAATCCACTGCCTCGCAATGTCATTGTATATTCGGCACCGTTATCTTTAAGGCTGAAACTGATAAGAAACTTATCCATGGCGTTAACAGTTTCATTTTTTGATGAAAGCACTTGATAACTATCTTTATCAATCTGAGTTGCGCAACGAAAGAACTCCCGCAAAGTTAACAGGCTATCATAATTCGAAACCCAATCTTTTTTCCTAAATGCATGTTGAATATTATTAAAAAATTGTTTGAATGTGTTTTTGTATACGATGATTTTACAAATAGCTCCACCGCACCAATAAAATTATTGTGTCTGATCCTGGGTAACATATGACAACCTTATTTTATTAGGTTATTTTATGTCGCCATTAAATATCTCATTATAAAAGTAAACCATCAAAAAACGCTCATTATTAAAATGTAACTTATTAGCAATTGAATTTTTGCACTTAAAATACAATCTCTTTTTATTTATAACTTTTTAGGTTGGGAGAAATCAGGATGGCAGAATCAGGAAATACTCTGTTTCTGCCATCTGAATTTAGTAAATAGACACTCTGAACCCCGGATTCAGGAACGACTCGCGCGGAGTGTAATCCAGCGGTTTACCCTGCCAGTCGTGAACGTGCGCTCCGGCAGCTGCAGCCACAGCATGTCCAGCGGCGGTGTCCCAAATATTCGTTGGTCCGAAGCGCGGGTACAGCTGCGCCTGTCCTTCCGCCACCAGGCAGAATTTCAGCGAAGAGCCGATGGACGTGGTCTGATGTTCGCCAAGCTGTTGCAGATACTCTTTCAGCTCCGCATCTGCATGGGAACGGCTGATAACCACCAGCGGCGGGCGCGCATCGCGGACCTGAATCTGCTTGCGCACACCGCACTCTTCTTTCCACGCTTTGCCTTCTGCCGCGCTGTACATTACGTTCATTACCGGCGCATACACCACGCCTAAAATCGGTTTGCCATGGTCAATGAGCGCAATGTTAACGGTGAATTCGCCATTACGTTTAATAAACTCTTTAGTACCATCCAGTGGGTCTACCAGCCAGTAACGCTGCCAGTGCTGACGGACTTCCCAACCGGGAGGATCTTCTTCAGAAAGGACCGGAATATCCGGTGTCAGCGTACGTAAACCGTCCATGATAACGGTGTGTGCGGCAATATCCGCTGCCGTTACCGGAGAATTGTCCGCTTTGCTGACGACGTCCATCGGTTTCGTCCCGTCGTAGACCTGCATAATGGCATCGCCTGCATTCCGTGCAAGCTGGCATACTTGATCTAACATTTCTCCACCTCGTCTCTGTGAGCGGTGTTAACTTATTGTTTTACTTATACCCTATCGTTAATGAATGCGCCAACTGTGATAGTGTCATCATTTTCAAAGCGTAAAATTGTGGCATTCTTCACTGTTCTATAAGTAAGACGTTTATTCTCCCTTTTCTTTCGTATTCCCGATGATAAAAGGATGTCCCTGATGATTAAGTTTAGCGCAACGCTCCTGGCCACGCTGATTGCCGCCAGTGTGAATGCAGCGACGGTCGATCTGCGTATCATGGAAACCACTGATCTGCATAGCAACATGATGGATTTCGATTATTACAAAGACACCGCCACGGAAAAATTCGGACTGGTACGTACGGCAAGCCTGATTAACGATGCCCGCAATGAAGTGAAAAACAGCGTACTGGTCGATAACGGCGATTTGATTCAGGGGAGTCCACTGGCCGATTACATGTCGGCGAAAGGATTAAAAGCAGGTGATGTTCATCCGGTTTATAAGGCGCTGAATACGCTGGATTACACGGTCGGTACACTCGGCAATCATGAATTTAACTACGGTCTGGATTACCTGAAAAATGCGCTGGCGGGAGCGAAATTCCCTTATGTAAATGCCAACGTCATTGACGCCAGAACCAAACAGCCAATGTTTACACCGTATTTAATTAAAGATACCGAAGTGGTCGATAAAGACGGAAAAAAACAGACGCTGAAGATTGGCTATATTGGCGTCGTGCCGCCGCAAATCATGGGCTGGGATAAAGCTAATTTATCCGGAAAAGTGACGGTGAATGATATTACCGAAACCGTGCGCAAATACGTGCCTGAAATGCGCGAGAAAGGTGCCGATGTCGTTGTCGTTCTGGCGCATTCCGGGCTATCTGCCGATCCGTATAAAGTGATGGCGGAAAACTCAGTTTATTACCTCAGTGAAATTCCTGGCGTTAACGCCATTATGTTTGGCCATGCTCACGCCGTTTTCCCAGGTAAAGATTTTGCTGATATCGAAGGGGCTGATATCGCGAAAGGCACGCTGAATGGTGTTCCGGCGGTAATGCCGGGCATGTGGGGCGATCATCTTGGGGTGGTCGACTTACAACTCAGTAATAACAGCGGTAAATGGCAGGTGACGCAGGCGAAAGCGGAAGCACGGCCGATTTACGACATCGCCAATATAAAATCCCTCGCGGCGGAAGACAGCAAGCTGGTAGAAACACTCAAAGCCGATCACGATGCCACACGCCAGTTCGTCAGCAAGCCAATCGGTAAATCCGCCGACAATATGTATAGCTATCTGGCGCTGGTGCAGGACGATCCGACCGTGCAGGTGGTGAACAACGCGCAAAAAGCGTATGTCGAGCATTACATTCAGGGCGATCCGGATCTGGCAAAACTGCCGGTGCTTTCAGCTGCTGCACCGTTTAAAGTTGGTGGTCGCAAAAATGATCCGGCAAGCTATGTGGAGGTGGAAAAAGGCCAGTTGACCTTCCGTAATGCCGCCGATCTTTATCTCTACCCCAATACGCTGATTGTGGTGAAAGCCAGCGGTAAAGAGGTGAAAGAGTGGCTGGAGTGCTCCGCCGGACAGTTTAACCAGATTGATCCTGACAACACGAAACCACAGTCACTCATCAACTGGGATGGTTTCCGCACCTATAACTTTGATGTGATTGATGGTGTGAATTATCAGATTGATGTTACCCAGCCTGCCCGTTATGACGGCGAGTGCCAGATGGTTAATGCCAATGCGGAAAGGATTAAGAACCTGACCTTTAATGGCAAGCCGATTGATCCGAACGCCATGTTCCTGGTTGCCACCAATAACTATCGCGCTTACGGCGGCAAATTTGCCGGTACGGGCGACAGCCATATCGCTTTTGCTTCACCGGATGAGAACCGCTCGGTGCTGGCAGCGTGGATTGCTGATGAGTCGAAACGTGCGGGGGAAATTCACCCGGCGGCAGATAACAACTGGCGTTTAGCACCGATAGCTGGCGATAAGAAACTGGATATCCGTTTCGAAACCTCTCCATCAGATAAAGCCGCGGCGTTTATTAAAGAGAAAGGGCAATATCCGATGAATAAAGTCGCGACCGATGATATCGGGTTTGCGATTTATCAGGTGGATTTGAGTAAGTAATACACTTCTTTTTCGGCCTATAAATCATCAACCGCATCCGGCACTTTTGTCGGATGCGATGCTGGCGCATCTTATCCGCCCTACAAGTCATGAACCGTAGGCCGGATAAGCGCAGCCGGCAGTTATGCCGCACGTTCATCCCGCACCGCCAACACCTCGGGCAAATTCAACTCAATCCAGTCCGCCAGTGCAGCAACCTTTTCGCTCACCTGCTCGCCCAGCGGCGTGAGGCTATATTCCACATGCGGCGGCACCACCGGATACGCGATACGGTTAAGAAAACCATCCTGTTCTAACGCCTGTAACGACTGCGCAAGCATCTTTTCACTCACCCCACCGATTTTGCGCCGCAGGTCGCTAAAGCGATGAGTACCTTCGCGTAGCGCCACCAGAATCAACACCCCCCAACGGCTGGTGACGTGTTTCAACACCTCGCGCGACGGGCACTGTTCCGCAAAGAGATTACCCTCTTTCAGTTGTTGTGACAGGCTAACCTGACTCATTTCATACTTACCTTTTTGTACGTACTTACTAAAAGTAAGTTTAGGTGTTAGCGTATTTAAACACAAGACAAAACGATGGAGACTTCCCATGATCGCTATTACTGGTGCCACTGGCCAACTTGGTCACTATGTTATTAAATCCTTGATGAAAACGGTTCCTGCCAGCCAAATAGTGGCTATCGTTCGTAATCCGGCAAAAGCCCAGGCACTGACAGCACAAGGCATTACCGTGCGTCAGGCTGACTACGGCGATGAAGCCGCACTGACATCTGCACTTCAGGGAGTGGAAAAACTACTGCTGATCTCTTCCAGCGAAGTGGGTCAACGTGCCCCGCAGCATCGTAATGTTATTAATGCCGCAAAGACGGCTGGCGTGAAATTTATCGCTTATACCAGTCTGCTTCACGCGGATAAATCTCCGCTCGGCCTCGCCGATGAGCACATCGAGACGGAGAAAATGTTGGCTGATTCTGGCATCGTTTACACCCTGCTGCGCAACGGCTGGTACACCGAAAACTATCTCGCCAGCGCCCCGGCAGCACTGGAGCACGGCGTATTTATCGGTGCCGCGGGCGATGGCAAAATTGCCTCGGCAACGCGGGCAGATTATGCGGCAGCTGCGGCACGCGTGATTAGCGAAGCCGGTCACGAAGGCAAGGTTTACGAGCTGGCGGGCGATAGTGCCTGGACGTTGACACAGTTAGCGGCAGAGCTGACCAAACAGAGCGGCAAACAGGTTACCTATCAAAATCTGAGCGAAACCGATTTCGCTGCGGCGCTGAAAAGCGTTGGCCTGCCTGACGGACTGGCGGATATGCTGGCGGATTCTGACGTTGGCGCATCGAAAGGCGGTCTGTTTGATGACAGCAAAACGCTGAGCAAATTGATTGGCCGCCCAACGACAACGTTAGCCGAAAGCGTAAGCCATCTTTTTAATGTTAATAACTAGTTAATTAAAGTGGCATCCTCCCGCATCCTCTCTGATAATGACGGGATGCCGGGAGCAATCATGTCTGCTTCCTGAACGTTTCTTCTGACAGACCAATGGATGCCAGTAATGATTAGCGGCGTGCTGTACGCCCTGTTAGCAGGGTTGATGTGGGGGCTTATTTTTGTCGGGCCGTTGATCGTGCCGGAATACCCGGCGATGTTGCAGTCGATGGGGCGTTATCTGGCGTTAGGGTTAATTGCGCTACCCATTGCCTGGCTGGGACGCGTGCGTCTGCGTCAGTTGGCGCGTCGCGACTGGCTTACCGCCTTGATGCTCACTATGATGGGCAACCTCATCTATTACTTCTGCCTTGCCAGTGCCATTCAACGTACTGGCGCGCCTGTTTCTACGATGATTATTGGCACCCTGCCGGTGGTCATTCCTGTCTTTGCCAATCTGCTTTATAGCCAGCGCGACGGCAAACTCGCGTGGGGAAAACTCGCCCCGGCACTGATTTGTATTGGCATCGGCCTGGCGTGTGTGAATATTGCTGAGTTAAACCACGGACTCCCCGATTTTGACTGGGCACGTTATACCTCTGGCATCGTGCTAGCGTTAGTTTCCGTGGTCTGCTGGGCATGGTATGCCCTGCGCAACGCCCGCTGGCTGCGGGAAAATCCCGACAAACATCCGATGATGTGGGCGACGGCGCAGGCGCTGGTCACGCTGCCGGTTTCTCTCATCGGCTATCTCGTCGCCTGTTACTGGCTGAATATACAAACGCCGGACTTCTCCTTACCTTTTGGCCCCCGTCCGCTGGTGTTTATTAGTCTGATGGTTGCGATAGCCGTGCTTTGCTCATGGGTTGGCGCACTCTGCTGGAACGTCGCCAGCCAGCGATTACCGACAGTGATTCTCGGGCCGCTGATCGTTTTCGAAACACTGGCAGGTTTGCTGTACACCTTTTTGATACGCCAGCAAATGCCGCCGCTGATGACGCTGAGCGGTATCGCGCTGTTAGTGGTTGGCGTGGTCATTGCAGTCAGAGCAAAACCGGAAAAGCCTTTAACTGAATCTGTCTCAGAAAGTTGACATACTGGCAGTGAGTTAAATAAGCCTCTGCTACGTAAGGGTTATAGCATTTGCCTTAAAGATGCATTTAAAATACATCTTATCTTATTAAGAATGAGGTATCAGCTATGGCTTATCGCGACCAACCTTTAGGTGAACTGGCGCTCTCTATCCCTCGCGCTTCGGCTCTGTTTCGTAAATATGATATGGATTACTGCTGCGGCGGTAAGCAAACGCTGGCGCGTGCGGCGGCACGTAAAGAACTGGATGTTGAGGTCATTGAAGCTGAGCTGGCAAAGCTTGCTGAACAACCGATTGAGAAAGACTGGCGTAGCGCCCCGCTGGCAGAAATCATCGACCATATCATCGTGCGCTACCACGATCGTCACCGCGAGCAACTGCCGGAGCTGATCCTGCAAGCGACTAAAGTCGAGCGCGTTCACGCCGACAAACCGAGCGTGCCAAAAGGGCTGACAAAATACCTGACCATGCTGCATGAAGAGCTTTCCAGCCACATGATGAAAGAAGAGCAGATCCTCTTCCCGATGATCAAACAAGGCATGGGCAGCCAGGCAATGGGGCCAATCAGCGTAATGGAAAGCGAGCACGATGAAGCGGGCGAACTGCTGGAAGTGATCAAACACACTACCAATAACGTCACACCGCCGCCAGAAGCCTGCACCACCTGGAAAGCGATGTATAACGGCATTAATGAACTGATTGATGACCTGATGGATCACATCAGTCTGGAAAACAATGTACTGTTCCCACGCGCGCTGGCGGGTGAGTAATCTAAAAGCTGGATGGCATTGCGCCATCCAGCATGATAATGCGGTTATTTCCGCAGTTCAGCAGCCCGCTTCTTACCAATAAACAACCAGCCCAGCCCCAGTGCGATAAACCACAGCGGGGTGACCAACAGCGCCTGGCGAGTGTCATCTTCCAGTGTCAGCAACACGACCACGAACACAAAGAACGCCATACATACCCAGCACATCAGCTTGCCGAGCGGCATCTTGTAGATCGACTTCTCATGCAGATGAGGACGCTGTTTGCGGTAAACCAGGTACGAGCAAAGGATAATCGTCCAGACGAACATAAACAGAATCGCGGAAACGGTTGTAATCATCGTGAACGCGCCAATCACGCTAGGATTCACATACAGCATCACCACGCCACCGAGCAGGCAGATGCAGGAGAAGGTCAGCCCTTTCGCTGGTACTGCGCGCTTAGAAAGTTTAGCGAACGCTTTCGGTGCCACACCTTCCTGCGCCAGACCAAACAGCATACGGCTGGTAGAGAAGACGCCGCTGTTAGCGGAAGACGCCGCAGAGGTCAGCACCACAAAGTTGATCACGCTTGCGGCAGCAGGCAGCCCTACCAACACGAACAGTTCAACAAACGGGCTTTTCTCCGGGACTACCGAACTCCACGGCGTCACGGACATAATCACAATCAGCGCGAAGACGTAGAACATAATGATACGGATCGGAATGGAGTTAATCGCGCGTGGCAGTGATTTCTCCGGATCTTTGGTTTCCGCAGCTGTTGTACCTACCAGCTCAATCCCCACGAAAGCGAAAACCGCTATCTGGAATCCGGCAAAGAAGCCACTTAAACCTTTCGGGAACCAGCCGCCGTCATTCCACAAATGCGCGAATGACGCTTCCACACCGGTCGGTGACTGAAAGTGCATCGCCACCATGACCAGGCCGACGACAATCAGCGACACGATGGCGACGATTTTGATCATCGCAAACCAGAACTCCATCTCACCGAACATTTTCACGGTGGCAAGGTTGAGCGTCAACAGCAGCACTATCACCGCCAGCGAGGCGACCCAGTCGGAGAGATCGGGGAACCAGAACTGAGCATAAGCAGTGATCGCCACCACGTCTGCCATACCGGTTACAACCCAGCAGAACCAGTAAGTCCAGCCGGTGAAATATCCTGCCCACGGCCCGAGTAAATCGGAAGCGAAGTCACTAAAAGATTTGTATTCCAGATTCGAAAGCAGCAATTCCCCCATTGCCCGCATCACGAAAAAGAGCATAAAACCGATGATCATATAAACGAAAATGATCGACGGCCCGGCAAGGCTAATCGTTTTGCCAGACCCCATAAACAACCCCGTACCAATGGCACCGCCAATGGCAATAAGCTGAATATGTCGGTTTGTGAGATTGCGCCGTAGCGACTGTTCAGCCGGAGCCTGATCATCGGCAACGACTTTTACCTGATCTACCATGTTTTTTTCTTCCTGTACCTGTCTGTGTTGTTCAGGCTCTACGGCCTTTAGTCAGTCTATGATACGACGAATCTGTATCGGGACTCATCGATATTAGGTAACAATACGCGGGATGAATACTAAGATTTAGATCTAATGTTAATTTTATGTTTAAAGTGAGTGTCATATCACGGTGATAACGCGAAACAGCTCACAAAAATACACGCTTACGGGGTCTTTGCAACACAAAATAGCGCCGTTTGGCAAACTGAAGGGTTTATTGCTGAATGCCTGCTCCCCTCTGGTTCGAGGGGAACAGAATGCGCTGCTTAGAGGATTTCCAGCAGTTCGACTTCAAACACCAGGGTGCTGAACGGAGGGATGGATGCGCCTGCGCCGCGCTCGCCATATGCCAGTTCCTGCGGGATAGTCAGTTCCCATTTAGAACCTACCGGCATCAGAGTCAGTGCTTCAATCCAGCCAGGGATCACGCCATTAACCGGGAATTCAGCGGGTTCACCACGAGCAACGGAGCTGTCAAACACGGTGCCGTCGATCAGTTTACCGGTGTAATGAACACGAACGCGGTCAGTACGTGCCGGAATTGCGCCTTCACCCTGGTTGATCACGCGGAATTGCAGGCCAGATTCGGTGCTGTTCACACCTTCTTTTTTGGCATTTTCTTCAAGATATTTCACACCTTCGGCAGCCATCGCCTGGAAACGCTGACGACGAACGGCATCGGCGCGTTCGTGGATTTCACGCAGCGCGCGATGCACCACATCAACCGGAACAGCCGGATGTTTGCTTTCCAGCGCATCTGCAATACCAGCCACCAGCGCCTCCGGCAGCAGCCCTTGCAGGCCAGATTCACTCAGTTGTTGGCCTACCTGTAAACCAATGCCGTAGCTTGCTTGCGCTTCGATGGTGTCAAAAGTTGGGGTGGTCATCGTATTTCCTTTCTTAGGGTATAAAAGTAGCGGGCAGCATATCAGCCACACTTCTTTGGGTAAAACTTTGTCGCAGGAATGATGACAAATCCCGGGGAAAAAGAAACAATAGCAATATCCCGTATGAATATAATAAAGGCGGGTTTACCACGGACATCATAGCGTTAGCTTATTCATAGGCTATGATTGAGGAACAAGACGCGGAGCAGGAGGAAACCATGCCCGGGCGCTTTGAACTAAAACCAACCCTGGAGAAAGTCTGGCACGCGCCGGACAATTTTCGCTTCATGGACCCGCTGCCGCCGATGCATCGTCGGGGGATCATTATTGCCGCCATTGTATTGGTGGTCGGATTTCTGCTTCCATCTGATGATACGCCCAACGCGCCGGTGGTGACGCGTGAAGCGCAGTTAGATATTCAGTCGCAATCACAACCGCCGACAGAAGAACAGCTGCGGGCGCAATTAGTCACCCCACAAAATGATCCTGATCAGGTGGCTCCGGTCGCTCCAGAACCTATACAGGAAGGCCAGCCAGAAGAGCAGCCGCAAACTACCCAAACGCAACCATTCCAGCCAGATAGCGGAATTGATAATCAATGGCGCTCTTACCGTGTCGAACCCGGTAAAACGATGGCGCAACTGTTCCGCGACCACGGACTGCCCGCTACCGATGTCTATGCAATGGCGCAGGTAGAAGGCGCGGGTAAGCCGCTGAGTAATTTGCAAAACGGGCAAATGGTGAAAATCCGCCAGAACGCCAGCGGCGTGGTGACGGGCTTAACCATTGATACGGGGAATAATCAACAGGTCCTGTTCACCCGCCAGCCGGATGGCAGTTTTATTCGTGCGCGGTAGATGAAGGGTCAACCAAAAGCCAGCTAAGGATTGTCTCTTTGATGACCTTACGTCTGGCTTCCAGTGCCTGGGGGGAAACCATACTGATATGTTGACATCCTCCACGCCCTGAAGGACGTGGATCCCTGCTACGTTCAGGCTGTCGCCTGAATCATTTCGGTGGGTTCCTGCTTCAACGAGCGGCCTGACTGCACCATCTCTCCACAGGCAAGAACGGCGTGCCCCGCCGCTAAAATGTTACGAGCGCCATTTACATCGGCGTTCGCTGTATATCCACATGCCTGGCATCTGAATTTACTTTGTGACAGGCGATTTTCTTTCGCTGTATGACCACAGCACGCGCATCGCTGGCTTGTGTACGCTGGCGGAACAGCAAGCACCTGACCGCCACGCCAGAGCTGCTTGTACTCAAGCTGGCGGCGCATTTCATACCAGCCCTGATCCAGTATCGTACGGTTTAAACCTGATTTTGCCCGGACATTGCGACCCGGATGACTTATCGTTCCCGCCGCTGACTTTGACATGTATTTGACCTTCAAATCCTCAATGACTATCATTGCGTGGTTTTTGCTGACGGTCGTTGTGACTTTGTGAAGGTAGTCCCTGCGGATATTTGCGATACGGGAATGCAGTCGCTGTATTTTGCGTTCCTGCTTCTGCCAGTTATTGCTGAATTTGACCTTGCGGCTTAACTGTCGCTGAAGTCTCGCCAGCTTCTTCTGGTTTTTCTGAAAACTATTTACAGGTTCAAAGACTGTGCCATCTGACAGCGTGGCGAGTTTAGCCACGCCAGCATCCAGTCCGACCATTGATGCTGAAGGGTGAACAGGAGTGGATACCTCTCTTTCTGTCTGAATACTGATGTACCACTTACCGCAGGACTGGCTGACAGTAACATTTTTCACAATACCCGTGACCTGACGGCTATTCCGGTAGCGCATCCAGCCAAGTTTCGGCAGAAAAATACGGCTGTTTTCCTGATCGAGCTTAACACCCTGCGGGTAGCGGAATGCATCATTCTGTCCCCGCTTTTTGAATCGGGGAAAAGCTGCCCGATTCTGGAAGAAGTTTTTGTAAGCCCGCTCAAGGTCTTTCAGTGACTGTTGCAATGGCTGTGAGGGAGAATCTTTAAGCCATTCGGTTTCAGTGTCTTTTTTCCACTCAACCAACCAGGAAGCCATTTTCGTGTAAGGGATGTATTTTTTACCGGCCTCATGATTCTCATTCTGAAGCGCCAGAGCACGGTTGAAAACGAAACGACAAGCTCCGGCAAAGCGCCTCATTTGACGCTCCTGTTGACCATCTGGTTTTAACCGGAATTTGAATGACACCTGTTGTTTCATGTCACTATTTTAAGCAAAAATAGCCGGGAGGAAAACTGTGCCTTATATCCCCACTATGAGGAGCGTAGGGGGCGGCACATTGGATAAGGCGTAACAGGGATGAGCTTAAGCGATCAGGTGGTAATGGCCACCAGCATAGAAACGCTGATCGAGCTGCTAAAGAACCTGCCCGATTATGGGCGGGTTTCGTATGTGGTGACAGCGAAGGGAGACGAGGTAAAAACAGCGTTTGATATCGTCGATGCCTCAGCTCTTTTGGTATCCAATACTCTGGATGGGAAAATTAATCCTGACTATCCCCAGGAACTTCAACCGCGCGACCGGACCCGCGCATCCAGCCTTCTTCAGGTTAACCAGATATCCAAAGATTTGCGGCCTGCTCAGCTTACTGATTCCGGTTTATCCAGCCATGGCGCGCCGATAATTGGTGAGGACAATGCCGTTGAGTCAGGTAATGGGAGGACCATGGGGATCATTAAAGCC
>SKEB01000050.1_pt2 | contig 78331 bp, 68 predicted proteins | sample 4826561 | NCBI WGS metagenome assembly SKEB01 (sample SAMN11008820, study PRJNA524170) | human gut metagenome | biome: Human fecal sample; material: Feces; isolation source: fecal sample from pouch patient p17 | host: Homo sapiens | place: Israel: Tel-Aviv | collected 2016-03-29
AACGCCGGGTGGGCCTGGGTGCCCACATAGAAGGGGTGCTGGTCCTGGGAGAGCTCCACGAACTCGGTCAGCTGCCCGTCCGGGCTGGTGCCCGAGATGTGCAGACCGGCCTTGTCCAGCCGCTCCTTGTAGGCCACATTGACCTCGTAGCGGTGGCGGTGACGCTCCGAAATCTCGGTGGAACCGTAAAGCTTGGCCACCAGGGAGTCGGGCTTGAGCACTGCCGGGTAGGCGCCCAGCCGCATGGTGTGGCCCATGTCGCCGTGACCGGCCACGATGTCCTTCTGCTCCTCCATAGTGGCGATGACCGGGTTCTCGCAGTCAGGCTCGAACTCCGAGGAGTTGGCATCCTCCAGCCCCAGGACGTGACGGGCGAACTCGATGACCATGGACTGCAGGCCCAGGCAGAGTCCCAGGGCGGGCAGGCCAGTCTCACGGGCGTAGCGCAAGGCGCCGATCTTGCCCTCAATGCCGCGGATGCCGAAGCCTCCGGGGACCACTATGCCGTCGACACCCTCCAGGGCCTTGCGGGCGCCATCCATGGTCTCGCAGGTGTCGGCCGCTACCAGCTTGACCTGCACCTGGGACCGGTTGGCAAAGCCGCCGGCCTTCAGCGCCTCGATGACCGACAGGTAGGCGTCAGGCAGGTCGATGTACTTGCCAACGATGGCGATGGCCACCTTGGTGCGGGGGTTGTGAACACGGTCCAGCAGATCCTCCCACTCGTTCCAGTCGACATCGTGGAAGGGCAGCCCCAGCTTGCGCACCACGTAGGCATCCAGACCCTCCTTGTAGAGGATCTTGGGCACGTCGTAGATGCTGGGCGCATCCACGCAGTTGACCACGCCCTCGGCATCCACGTCGCACATCAGGGAGATCTTGTCCTTGATGGCCTGGTTGAGCGGCCGGTCCGAGCGTAGCACCAGGGCGTCAGGGGCGATGCCCAGCTGGCGCAGGGCCATGACCGAGTGCTGGGTGGGCTTGGTCTTGAGCTCGTGGGCGGCGGCCACGTAGGGCACCAGGGAGACATGGACGAACATGCAGTTGTCCGGGCCGATGTCCCGACGAACCTCACGGGCGGCCTCCATGAAGGGCTGGGACTCAATGTCGCCCACAGTCCCGCCGATCTCGGTGATGATCACGTCCACGTCGTCGCTGGCCTGGGCCCGCATACGGCTCTTGATCTCGTTGGTCACGTGGGGAATGACCTGGACGCACTGGCCCAGGTACTCCCCCGCCCGCTCCTTGCGCAGCACGGACTGGTAGATCTGGCCCGTGGTCACGTTGGCCTTCTGGGAGAGGAAGACGTCAGTGAAACGCTCATAGTGGCCGATGTCCAGATCAGTCTCGGCCCCATCCTCGGTCACATAGACCTCGCCGTGTTGGAAGGGGTTCATGGTCCCCGGATCGACGTTGATGTAGGGATCCAGCTTCTGTTGAAGAACGCGGATTCCGCGGCTTCTCAGCAGTCGGCCCAGAGAGGATGCGGTCAGCCCCTTGCCCAGTGAAGAGACCACGCCGCCGGTGACGAAAATGTGTTTGGTGATATGCCCTTGCGAATTTCCATGTTCTCTGACCATGGAACTTCAGCCTATCAGGCAGGAGCGACCAGAAACCGGCCAACACACGAGGAGGACGGAGGGATTCAGGGACGGCTCAGATGCAGGTGGTCGGCCAGGTAGCAGCCGGTCACCGAATCCGGGTTGCGGGCCACTGATTCAGGGTCGCCCTGGGCCACGATCCTTCCGCCTCGGTCACCACCCCCCGGCCCCATGTCTACCACATGGTCGGCGTTGGCGATCATGTCCAGATCGTGCTCGATGAAGACCACCGTGGCCCCCTTGCTGACCAGGCGCTCCAGCACCCCGATCAGGACACGCACGTCCAACGGATGCAGGCCGGTGGTGGGTTCGTCCAGGACGAACATGGAGCCATTCTGCTTGCGGCCCAGTTCGTTGGACAACTTCAGCCGCTGGGCCTCCCCGCCAGACAGGGATGGGGTGTCCTCTCCCAGGGTCAGGTAGTCCAGGCCCAGGTCCTTCAAGGTCTGCAGGCCTCGGCGGATGGCCGTGTACTCCCGGCCCTGTGCGAAGACCTCCAGGGCACGGCCCACCTCCACGGCCAGCAGATCAGGCAGGCTCAGCGGCTCCGGGTGTGCCGGCGTAGACAGACGGTACTGCTCGGCCTCCGGACGGTACCGACGACCCTGGCAGCTGGGGCAGGTGATGGGGATGTCGGGCAGGAACTGCACGTCCAGGCTGATCTGCCCGGTGCCGTCACACTGGGGACAGCGCAGGGATCCGGTGTTGTAGGAGAATGCGGAGATGCCCAGCTTGTCTTTTTTCGCCTGATCAGTGGCCGCGAAGAGACGGCGCAGCCGGTCCATGAGCCCCGAGTAGGTGGCCACTGTGGAACGCACGTTGATGCCTATGGGCGAGGAGTCCACCAGGCGGACCCTGTCGATGCCCGCCGGGTCCAGACTGCGCACATGCTTGGGCATGGGGTCGCCTTGGATTCGGGCCTGCAGGGCCGGAACCAGAGACTCCAGGATCATGGTGGTCTTTCCTGAGCCGGATACGCCGGTCACCGCCGTCATGCATCCACGCGGAATGGCCAGGTCCAGAGGATGGACCGTGTGAATGGGTCCTGACTGCATGCGGATCCAGTCACGCTCTGCAGGCATAGGGTGACGGTCTCGCACCAGAACAGGCTCGCGTCCATCCAGAAAACCTGCGATGCGCGAGTCCGGGTCGGCAGCGATCCGCTCAGGAGCCCCCTGGGCCAGGATCCTGCCGCCGCGCTCCCCTGCTCCGGGACCCATTTCAATCAGATAGTCGGCTGATTGCAACACCTTGACATCATGGTCGACAAAAACCACCGAATTGCCGTCGGCCAGTAGGTCGCGCATGACCCCTATCAACCCCTCCAGGTTGGCGGGATGCAGACCGGTCGAGGGCTCGTCCAGCACATAGAGCACGCCTGTGGTCTCATTACGGACAGCCCTGGCCAACTGGGCCCGCTGCCGCTCTCCTGTGGACAGCGAGGCGCTGGAGCGGTCCAGGGTCAGGTAGCTCAGTCCCAGCTGGATCAACCGCCTGCCCATCTCATCCAATGTCTTGCAGAGGGCCGAGGCCATGGGCTGCATGGGTTCAGGCAGCGTGGGCGGCAGCTGCCGACCCCAGTCCAGCACCCGATCCAGGGGCCAGGAGGTGACCTCGGCCAGATTGTCGCCGTTGATCTCTGGCAGACGCGCCCGTTGGTTGAGTCGGGTACCCTTGCAGTCCGGGCAGGTCCGTTCGGTCAGGAACTTGGCCACCTTGGCCAGACGCTTGTCGTCGTTGGCCCTCTTGAGTTCCTCGGTCACGGTCAGCCGTGCGTTGCGGAAGGTGAAGTCCAGCTCGTGGACACCCTTGATCGAGGTGATGGTGATGTGCTTCTTCTCGGCCGGCCCCTCGAAGACGATCTTCCGCTCCCGATCGGTCAGATCCCGCCAGGGCACGTCGGTGCGGACTCCGAATTCGCGCACGATGTCGGGCTGGACGTTGAAGCCGAAGGTCCGCCAGGGCACCACGGCCCCCTGGTCGATGGTCAGGCAGTCGTCGGGAACCAGGGTGGCGTCGTCCACCTCGCGCACGGTCCCGGTCCCCTGGCAGGTAGGGCAAGCACCCAAGGAATTGAAGGCCAGCTCCTCGGCGCTGGGAGGCTCCACCTTAGCGCCGCAGATGGGGCAGGTGATGGGCATCTCGGCCGCCACAGCCAGGGTGGGCTCCTGTCGATGACCATTGGGGCAGACATGGCTGGCCAGCCGGGAGAACATCAGCCTGAGCACGTTGAGCAGTTCCGTGGCGGTGCCGAAGGTGGATCGCATGCCGCCCACACCCGGCCGCTGACGCAGGGCCAGGGCAGGAGGTAGGAAACGCACCGACTCCACCTGGGGACGCTGGGCCTGGGTCATCCGCCTTCTGGTGTAGGTGGACAGGGATTCCAGGTAACGCCGGGACCCCTCGGCATAGAGGACCCCCAGAGCCAGGGAGGACTTGCCGGAGCCGGAGCCCCCGGCGATGCCCACCAAGCGATTGAGAGGAATGTCTACATCCAGGTTGCGCAAATTGTGGACCCTGGCGCCGCGGACAAGGATGTCCTTGGGCGGTACGAAGAGGTTTTTGCCGGTCTCCCCGCTGTCGCTCATGCGTTCTCCAGCAGGTGGGCCACAGCTTCCAGGGCCAGCCGGTAGCCGTAGAAGCCCATGCCTGTGATGGTGCCTGTGGCCACCGGCGAGATGACGCTACGTCGGCGGAAGGCCTCCCTGGATGCCGGATTGGAAATATGGACCTCCATCAGCGGCAGCCCTGCCTGCGTGACTTGGACGGCGGCATCGGAAAGCCCGTAACTGTAGTGGGTGAAAGCGGCGGGGTTGAGCACCACTGCACTGCGCTGATCCACCGCCTGGTGCATCCAGCGAATGACCTGGCCCTCGTCGTCCGACTGCAGCACCTGAACATCCAGACCCAGCTGCTGACCCCAGTCTTCGCAGTCCCGGGTCAGCGTCGCCAGATCCTGACGACCGTAGACATCAGGGTCGCGCACACCCAGCCGACCCAGGTTGGGTCCGTTGACCACCAGAACCGTCTGCCTGCCCTTGTCGGCATCCGCCATCTGTCATTCCTCCTTGCGTATGGCCTGGAAGGCCTCCTTGATCGCCGAGACCGGTGGGTCGTCCAGGTGGGTGGGTTTGCCCAAACCATCAAGAATGATAAACCGCAACTTGTTGCCACGGGCCTTTTTATCCCGATGCATGAGGGCCAGCACCTGGTCGAAGTCCCCCCCATTCCACCAGGTTCTCAGTCCCAAGGAGGACAGCAGCTGCCGGTGGTAGTCGACCGCTTCCTGATCCAGATGGCCGGTGATCCTGGCCAGCTCGGCTGCGAAGACCATGCCCACCGACACGGCCTGGCCATGCCGCCAAGTGAAGTGTTCGATCTTCTCGATGGCGTGGCCCAAAGTGTGCCCATAGTTGAGGAACTCCCGCAAGCCGGACTCCTTGAGGTCCACTGAGACGTGCCGGGCCTTGACCTCGACGGTGCGTTCGATCAGATCCTGGACCACCGTGCCCAGCCACTGGTCGGACTCCTGACCGTCGAAGGCACGCAGGGATTCGGCTCGCTCCTCCAGCTCACGCAGGATGCCGCCGTCCATGATGAAACCGGACTTGGCCACCTCGCCCAGCCCCTCTACAAAGATCTCATTGGGCAGGGTCCGCAGGGTCCGCAGATCAGCCAGGACGCCGGCAGGGGTGTAGAAGCTGCCGACCAGATTCTTGCCCTGCTCCAGGTTGATGCCGGTTTTGCCGCCAGTGGAGGCATCGACCATGGCCAGCAGGGAGGTGGGGCAGTTCACGTAGCGGATGCCCCTCATCCAGGTGGCGGCGATGAACCCGGCCTGGTCTGTGGCCGCTCCCCCGCCCAGTCCAACAACCGCGTCGGAACGGGTGAAGCCCTCGGTGGCCAAGCGCTCCCAGATACCCTGGCTGACCTTGACGGTCTTGCCGGCCTCCGCGTCGGGAATGGTCAAATCCACCACCTGATACCCGGCCTGTCGAAGCAGGGCCCGGGCATGGTCGGAATGACGCTGAACCGGCTGGGTGTGAATCAGGGCCACCCTCATGGTCTGGTCGCCGAGCAGCTCATGCAGCCGCCCGGTCACCCCTGCGCCGATCCTCACATCGTAGGGATCGGGACCGCTGACGTGAACCACTCGCTCAGTCAAGGCATCGGCCAGCCGTCTGGCCAGGGCACGGGGGGTGGTGTTCCTGGATTTGAGAGTGATGGTGGCCAGCTCCTGGTAGACGCTGCGACGCTCGCGGTAGAGAGCCATCCAGCGCTCCGATGCGCCGCCGCGAAGCAGGGGGCGATGATCCGACCGTGCCGCCCGGCTGACCCCCTCCTCGGGGTCGACCTGCAGGTAAACCACAGCGCCACCTGCCCGCCGATAGTCCTGCAAGGCCTGGAAGACCTCGGTGCTCATGGGTGCGCCTCCACCCAGGGACAGGATGCCACCGGGAAAGTCCTTCAAGAGGTCCAGGACCGCCCTGGTCTCCATGCCGCGGAAGGCCTGCTCACCCTGAGTGTCGAAGATCTCGCTGACCGATTGGCCTGCTTCCTCCTCGATGCACTGGTCCGTATCCCGGAAGGACGCCTTGATCAGGGCAGCCGTCTCCCTGCCCAGACGGGTCTTGCCCGCTCCGGGCATACCGATGACGACAGCCTTGGGCATGCTGCTGCTTTCAATCATGCAAGTCCGCCCCTCACCGTAGATGCTCGGGCCAGGACTGGAGGTAGGCCTGGGCGTTGCGCCGAACCTCCTCAAGCGAGTCACCGCCGAACTTCTCCAAGGCAAATCGCGCCAAGGTCAGGTTCATCATGGCTTCGCCGATCACTGCGGCGGCAGGTACGGCAGTCACGTCGGAACGCTGATGGATGGCCTGGGCAGGTTGGCCGGTGGCCACATCCACCGTCCGCAGGGCCCGCGGCACCGAGGAGATGGGCTTCATGGCGGCCCTCACCCTGATGGGCTGGCCGTTGGATGTGCCACCCTCCAGGCCGCCTGCATGGTTGCTGAGTCTACGGATGGTGCCGTCCTGACCGGGCTCCATCTCGTCATGGGCCTGTGAACCGGGGCGATCAGCCTCACGGAAACCATCACCGATCTCCACGCCCTTGATGGCCTGAATGCCCATGAAGGCGCTGGCCAGGGCAGCATCCAGACGTCGGTCGTCCTCCACATAGGTGCCCAGACCTGCCGGCACACCATAGGCAATGACCTCGAAGACCCCGCCGGCAGTGTCTCCATCCTTTTTGATCTGGTCAATTCTGGCCATCATCCGCTTCTCGGCGTCCTTATCCAGGGTCCTGACCGGCGAGGCGTCCAGTGCAGTTCCGTCTTCGGGACCAGGCGTGACTTCATGGCCCTCCAGGCCGACCCCGGCTATGGAGATGACATGGGAGACGGTCCGTATGCCTAAAGCCTGCTGCAGGAAGTCAGCCGCTACCGATCCCAAGGCCACCCGGGATGCGGTCTCCCTGGCCGAAGAGCGTTCGAGGACTGGACGTGCATCGGTAAACCCGTACTTGCGCATACCGGTCAGATCGGCATGGCCGGGCCTGGGCCGGGTCAGTGGGGCGTTGCGACCGGTCGCCGGGGGCTCCTGGTCGGCAGGCAGTTCGTACACGCTCATGACCTGCTGCCACTTGGGCCACTCCGTGTTGCCTATTTCGATGGCCACCGGTGAACCGAGCGTTCGTCCATGTCTGACCCCGGTCAGCAGCCGAACCTTGTCCTGCTCAAAGCCCATCCTGGCACCACGACCATAGCCCAGCCGACGACGGGCCAAGGCTGATTCAATATCCTTGGTGGACACGGCAACCCCTGCGGGCAGACCCTCCATCATGGCCACCAGGGCCTCTCCATGGGATTCCCCTGCCGTCTGCCAGCGCAACATATTCAAGCTCCTCGTTTGTTCCTCGTTTGCCAGGTTAGGGCTACGTATGATTATCTTAGAAGATGGTCTACCTCATCCCAGCGCCGGGACTGCTGACCGCCCTCCTCCTGGCCCTGATCGACATCCGCTCCCGGCGAGTCCCACGTCTTCCAGTGCTCTTGGGGCTGGTGCTGCAGACCGTGACCCTGCTGGTCTTTTCGCTGATCCAGGCGCAACCGATGCTGCTGGTGCAGTGCCTGCTGCTGACTCTGGCCTCTGCAGGCCTTCAGCTCATGCTAGCCCTGATCCGACCCGGTGCCCTGGGGCTGGGCGACGTGACAGCCACAGGTCTGGTGGCCCTGAGCCTGTCGGTTCTGGGATGGACAACGATCCTGGTCTGGTGGGTGATGATGGGACTGCTGGGGTTGGTTGCCCTGGCCCTGGCCTGGTTGGCCCGTCATCACAACGGACCAGCCAGACCAAACAACCCTCTCTCGCTGGCCTATGTCCCCGTCATCCTCGCAGCAGCGGCAGTGGCCCTGGTCATTGATGCCATCTAGAGCCGGCAGGCACCTGACCGGAGTTGGGATCCTCAAATCCAAGGAAAATGTGCTAATTGTTCTGCTCGTTGTGCTTGGATTCCCAGGCCTTGTATTCCTTGACATCTCGGTTGAACTGATCCTGGTTGTCGCTGAACCTGGTCTCCCCCGTGTCCATGTTGACGGTCACGAAATAGAGCCAGTTGCCCGACTCCGGGTGCATGGCCGCCTGGATGGCCTCGTCTCCCGGGCTGCCGATGGGGCCTGGCGGCAGGCCCTGGTGGACCCTGGTGTTGTAGGGGTCGTCGGCGTTCTGCAGCATGGCATCGGTCAGCTTCAAGGCCGAGACGTTATTGGAGTAGGCCACCGTGCTGTCCATGCCCAAGGGCATTCCCTTGGCCAAGCGGTTGTCGATGACCCTTGCCACCTTGCCGTAGTATTCCGATTTGTTGACCTCGGCTTCGGTAATGGAGGCTGTATTCAGGATTGTCTGCCGTTCCTGACCGCCGGGTACGCCCAACTGGTCCAGATGCTCAATACGCTTGGAGACCAGGTTGGACAGGATGGCCTTGGCCGACCCGGCCTTGCGCACATCGTACTCCCCGGGCTGCAGCCAGCCCTCAAAGTCACCCTGGGCCTCGGGGGGCAGAATCCCCTCCCCCTTGGCTTGAACCAAGGCATCGAATTCGCCCTGCGGCACCCCAGAGAGCTGAGCGGCCCTGGCAATCACATCACGCACCCGTTCCCCGGCCCGCACCTGCAGGAAGCCTCCGGCCTTGTTCCGGTCAGTCAGAATGGTCACGACATCGGAGGCTTTCATCCGCAGACGCAGATCGAAGGTGCCGGGCACCAGCCTGGACTCGGATTGGGCGCTGGTGATGGCGTGCAAAAAGGCCTCCGTGGACTTAACCACTCCAGCCTTGACCAAGTTGGCACCGACCTGATCAGCCCCCTGGCCGCTCTCGACCGTGAACTCCACCGGCGCTCCACCAGGGCCGGGATAATCAGGGGCGACCTCCTTGGTGGCTACGATCCTGGGAGTTCCATGGCGTAGCCCGCCCACCAGAATCACCACGCAGGAGGCAGCAACCACCACGGCCAAAGCAATGAGGAGAACCATAATCCGCTGACGGCGCTTGCGACGTTCACGCCGACGACGCATCTCACGACGCGAACGAGGAGGACGTGGCGGCATGGCGGAGACCGGGGCTTGCCCATCGGCCACCCACTGGACCTTATCCTGGAAGAATTCCTGCATGTCGTCGGCCAATTACCACTCCTTGTCGGCACGTTGGTTGTCCAGGGCCGACTGCAGCAGCACAACAGCGGACTGCTGATCGACCACAGGACGATGTCTTCGCCCGTCCACGCGGGCATCGTATAGCTGACGATGGGCGCTGACGGTCGTCAGTCGTTCGTCTCGCAATACTACACTGGGCAGCTGCTCAGGGGCAACGCCGGAATCTTGTGCAGCATCCCGCAGGCGACCGGTCAGGGCACGCACCCAACGGGCCGCCTTTTTGGCGCTTCGACCAGCCTGGCCGCTCAGCAGCAGGGGGTATCCGACTACGACCTTGGACACACATTTATCCATAATCAGGTCTTCCACCTGGTCCAGAGCCTGAAAATAGTCGCCATGAACCCTGATGTTGCCAGCGGGAAAGGCCAGGGTCAGCTCCGGGTCCGACAGGGCCAGACCCACCCTGGCTTCCCCAAGATCCACCCCCAGCCATACGGCTGTATGTGATCGCACCGGAAGCTCAGCCCTCTCGGACCTGATCACTCAGGGCCTTCAAGGCCCGATCAATGGCCGAGGCATCCTGACCGCCACCCTGGGCGAAGTCAGGCTTGCCTCCACCGCCGCCTCCCAGGACCTTGGAGGCTGTCCTGACCAGGTCACCGGCCCTGAGACCGCGATCACGGGCCGCCTGGTTGGTGGCTACGAAGATGACAGGCTTCTCATCCTCGCTGACACCGGCCAGGGCGACCACAACCGGGTATTCCTCGCCCATGCGGGCCCGCAGGTCGGTCACCGTCTTGCGCAGGGCATCCACAGAACCGAAACGACCCATATTCCGGGATGCGATCTTGACATCGTCCGGGGCATGCAGGGCCTGGTTGGCCAGTTCGGGCACAGCCTGGGCCATCTGCTGCTCATAGGTGGCCGCCAGTCGGCGGTCAGACTCCTTGAGCTTGGCCAGCAGGGCCGAGATCCTGGACTCCAGCTCGTCAGGGCGGGCGTTGAGCTTGTCTGAGAGCTGTGAGACCAGGGCATGCTCACGAGCGTTGTACTCGTAGGCCCCCTGGCCCACCACGGCATCAACGCGGCGAACGCCGGTGCCCACTGAGGCCTCGGACATGATGGAGACCGCGCCGATCTTGCCCACGTGATCGACATGGGTTCCCCCGCAGAGCTCCCGGCTCCAACCGTCCTCGCCGATGGAGACCACACGTACCACGTCGCCGTATTTCTCACCAAACAAATGCATGGCACCCAGGGCGATGGCATCGTCATACTTCATCTCTTGGGTGGTGACGGCCAAGTTGTCGCGCAACCGGTCATTGACACGGGCTTCCACCGCATCCATGGCCTGACGGCTGGGGGCTTGCGACCACTGGAAGTCAAAGCGCAGTCTGTTAGGCGCATCCTCGGATCCGCGCTGGGTGGCCTGGGGGCCCAGCTCCTCGCGCAGGGCCTTGTGGACCATGTGCGTGGCCGTGTGCGAGCGGGCGATGGCTCCACGCCGGTTTCGGTCGATGGTGGCCGTGACCTTGGCCTGCAGGGTCAACGTTCCCTCGGTCAACCGGCAGCGGTGGACGGTCAGCCCCTTGATGGGCTTCTGCACGTCGTCCACCTCCAGGACGGCCCCATCGTCGGTTAGGATCTCACCCTGATCAGCCAACTGACCACCGGCCTCGGCGTAGAAGGGCGAGCGATCCAGAATAACCTCAACCTGGGCAGGTGCCTTGACGGCCGGAACCGCTCCCTTGCCCTCCTGGATGATGCCCAAGACGGTCGAGCGGCTGGAGAAGTCGGTATAGCCCAGGAAGACCTGAGGTTCGTCCAGACTCTTACGCATATCGTCGTAGACGCTCAGGTCCACGTTGTGCCGCTTCTTCATGGCATCGGCGCGGGCCCTGGACTTCTGCTCGTTCATCAGCTTTCGGAACTCGTCCTGGTCCACCTTGACGCCCTGCTCGGCAGCCATCTCCAGGGTCAGCTCGATAGGGAACCCATAAGTGTCATGCAGGGTGAAGGCGTCCTTGCCGGAGACCTCGGGTTCACCCTTCCCGCTCTTGGCCTTGTTGACGGCCGTATCCAGAATGGTGGTCCCCTTGTCCAGGGTCCGGCGGAAGGCCAGCTCCTCGCCATAGGCTGATTCGGCAACATCGGAGAAGGTGTCGTTGAGCTCTGGGTAGCTGGGGGCCATGGCCTCCTTGGAGACCGGGAAGAGCTGAGGCAGAACCTCCTGGTCCACGCCCAGCATCTTCATGGAGCGGATGGTACGGCGCAGCAAACGGCGCAGCACATAGCCGCGGCCGACGTTGCTGGGGCGGACCCCGTCGCTCATGATCATCAGGGCCGAGCGCACGTGATCCGCCACCACACGGAAGCGCACGTCATCCTGGGCATTGTCGCCGTAGTGCCGACCAGACAGACCCTCGGCCGCCTGGATGACGGGGTAGACCTCGTCGGTCTCGTAGATGTTCTGCTTGCCCTGGAGCAGGTAGGCCAGGCGCTCCAGTCCGGCGCCGGTGTCGATGTTCTTGTGCTCCAGCTCGCCTACGATGTGCAGGTCGGTCTTGGATCGGACGTTGTCCACCTCATAGTTTTCGAAGACCAGATCCCAGATCTCGATGTATCGGTTCTCGTCTGCCGAGGGACCACCCTCCTTGCCATAAGCGGGGCCGCGGTCCACATAGATTTCAGAGCAGGGGCCGCCGGGGCCGGGGCCACCAGTGGTCCAGAAGTTGTCCTCCATGCCCAGGATTTCCATGTGCTCGGGGTCGAAGCCTTCGTTCTTCCAGAGGGAGCGGGCCTCCTCATCGTCGGTGTAGGTGGTCACCCAGATCGTTTCGGGATCGAAGCCATAGCCGCCCTGGTCCTGGGGCTTGGTCAGCAGGTCCCAGGCGTAGTGGATGGCCTCCTCCTTGAAGTAGTCCCCGAAGGAAAAGTTGCCCAACATCTGGAAGAAGGTGCCGTGACGGGTGGTCTTGCCCACCTCATCGATGTCCAGGGTGCGCACGCACTTCTGGTTGCTGGCCATCCGGCTCTTGGGCGGGGTCTGCTCCCCCAGCAGATAGGGGATGAAGGGAACCATGCCGGCGATGGTGAAGAGCGTGGTGGGATTGGGCGAGATCAGGGAGGCGGAGGGAACCACAAGATGATCCTTGTCCTGGAAATAATCGAGGAAACGCTTGGCGATTTCCGATGTGCGCATGCTGCTTCTGCTCCTTCAGACCCGTTGAATGCCGAGGGGATTACGGGTTGTCCAAATGACTCGGTTGCCCAGGGCGCGAACAAGTCGCCCGCACTCCGGACTCATAGCTGAATATGGTGATTTTACACCGGCCAGGCCCATCTGTCCCGGCCTGTCCGCCCCAGGCTCAGCCCTGGAAACGGTCCAGATAGCGGCGGTCCAGCTCGTCCTGCCGCTGGTGCATCGTCTGGGTGAACTGGCGTACCAGGCCGGACAGGGTCCGTGAAGCCACCTGGTCCTGGTCCTCGCCCAGCACGAATTCCCTTGCACGCTTGGGGGTATTGGCCCTCACATAGGCCTCGGCCTTGGTCACCAGGACCACGCCTGCCGTGACGCCCAGCCCCATCCAGAAGATCCGTTTGAACATCAGCGGGTCCTCCCCTCGTTCCCTTGGCCGTCATTGGCCTTTTGTGCGGTGGTCTTTGGTGCGGTGGAAGGCTTGGATTCGGCGCTGTTGCGGCCTCCTGAAAGGAATGACGAGATCGTCTTGCGCAGGGCGTAGAAGAAGGCCGCCACTTTGATGACCGGCTTGCCCAGCATTGATCCATACAGGTCGGTCAGGGCGCCAACGTTGCCTGCCGTGGTCGAAGCCGCTGCGGAGATGCGATTGACGTCAGTCAGAGTCTGGTTGAGCTGGGTGACCGTGCTGGTGGACTCGTCCAGGGTGGGCACCACATGGTCGCCCGCCTGCTTGATGGTCTGCGCCAGCTGATCGAAGAGCTTCCCCAGACGAATCAGGGGATAGATCAGAAACCCCGCCAGGATAGCGAAGGCAATGGCCGCTATCAGGCCGGCAATCTGTCCTACGTCCATCTGCTACCTCTCTTCCATTGGTACGATACTGGGGACAACGCTAGCACGCGCCGTCTATCAGTCCAGGCCATGACTGGCCTATTGAAGCCGGTTCATTGATTGAAGGACCGAACCTGCAGGGCGCGCGCAAAGGGGGCCTCCGTATCGAAGTCGAATATGGTGACACTTCCATTGCTTGGGCGACTGCTGGTGTCGTAACGCCCGCCGCCGAAGCGGTTGACCAGACTGAGCAAGGTGTTGCCGTGCGAGATCAGCAGGACACGGTCGCCATTCTTTACATGCTGGTCGGCGGCAATCAGGGCGAATCCGCCGGCAATGCGCATCCAGTACTCGCTGTCGGACTCGGCATCGCCAAAGGGATCGGCCTGCTTGAGGAAGTCCCTGGTGGCGGCCAGACCGAACTGGTCCACGATCTGCTGGTAGGTGCCTGCTCCATGGGGCGCGCCTGCAGCCCACCAGGCCATGGCCATGTCCTGCCCCTCGAAGTAGCCGTAGAACTGCTCGCGGAAGTGACTGTCACTGACCGGCTCAGGCTTTTTCTCCGACTGGTTCTGGGCCAGGATCCTGCGGACTGTCTCCTGGGCGCGTGTGGTGTCCGAGCAGTAGGCTGCCGCAAAGCTCACCTTGCTCAATTTCTGGCCTGCACGGTCGGCATCCTTCAGCCCCGATGAGGTCAAAGGTGAGTTGGACCAGCCCTGAAGACGATTGTAGCGATTGAAATAGGTCTGCCCATGGCGGACGGCATACAAATGGAGCAACATGTCCCTATTATCCCACCCATACCTCGGAAGGAGTGGCAGATCCTGACACGCAAAGGGCCCCGGACGAACCGGGGCCCCAAAGTTCCTGTAGGTCAGCGAGCGTAGAACTCGACCACGTACTGAATGTTGATCTGAACCGGGATCTCCTCCGGCTCAGGCTTGCGGACCAGGCTGGCCTTCAGAGAGGCCAGGTCCACGTCCAGGTAGCCGGGGACTGCGGGCAGCACATCCCGGTGAACGCCTTCGGCGGCGATCTGGAAGGGCACCATGGTCTGGCTCTTGGGCTTGACCTGGATGGTCTGGCCGGGCTTGACCCTGTAGGAGGGACGATCCACGATGTTGCCGTCGACCAGGATGTGGCGGTGGACCACGTACTGACGGGCCTGAGCGGTGGTGCGGGCGATGCCGGCGCGCAGGACCAGGTTGTCCAGGCGGCACTCCAGCTCGCGAAGCATGGCGGCACCGGTCTGGCCGGACTCGTGGGTACCCCGCTCATAGGCGGCGCGCAGCTGCTTCTCGGAGACGCCGTACTGGGCGCGCAGCCTCTGCTTCTCCCGCAGACGGACGGCGTAATCGGACTCGGTGCGACGGCGGCTGCGGCCGTGCTCACCGGGACCATAGGGGCGCTTCTCGAACAGGCGCTGGGCCTTGGGCGTCAGGGCGATGCCCAGAGCGCGGGACAGGCGAACCTGGCGACGCGCACGCTGAATGTTAGTCATTGATGCAATCCTTACTTGCTTCTGTCGTTATCTGAACGAAGACGGCCGGAACCGTCGAGTCAGGCCTCTCCAATGCTTCACCGTGCCAAGCACGAACGACCTTGCGGCCGCCGACCCATTGATGGGCTGAGACTCCAGATAGGTCCGCGCACAAATACGCAAACCAAGTGTTTATTAAACCACATGAGCCCGACCTGGGAGCACATGTATGTTGTGATATATTCATACCAACGGTCGGTATGATATTGATTCAAGGCATGCAGACTCCCCCAACCGATCAACAACGACCATCTCAGCCGATCTGAAAGGAAGACGACCATGGCCCGCAACACACATCCAGAACTGACGCAGGAGAGAATCGTCGAAGCCGCCTCCGAACTCTTCACCAGCCAGGGCTACGACAAAACCAGCATGCAGGACATCATCGATGCAACCGACGGCTTGAGCAAGGGGGCCGTCTACCACCATTTCCGATCCAAGGAAGACCTCTTCGATGCTGTGGCCGACAGGTTGATGAACACCATGAGCGAGGAGACCAGCAAGACCAATGCCGGGTCGAAGCAGGGCACGGCATTGAAGCAGCTGCAGTCGCTCTTCTCCCCTGAGCGAGCGCGCAAGAGACTGAAGGCCACGGATCTGATGTTCCGCAAATTCAACCCAAAGGCCAATCCCAAGATGATCGGCATGGAATTTACCGCCTTGGTGGATGAGCGGAACGACTTTGTCGACCTAATCAAAGAGGGCAATCGGGACGGCTCAATGCATGTGGACCATATCGAACAAACCGCAGAGATTTTCCGGCTGCTGGCTAATATGTGGTTGCTACCCTTCTTTCGCCGGGGAACACAGGCTGAGCTGCGCACCAGAGCAGTTTGCTTTTTCTCAATCATGCAGGGCCTGGGCATCCCCCTGGAGGACCAGGGATTCTCCGACCTGCTCGCATCCTTCGGCACCGACGCCCAAGGCGAAGCCGGGATATGAGCCCGCCCGATCAGGCCCAAACCTCAAGCAAAGGACTGCTGGCACCGCCATTCCTTGCTCTTCTGACGACTGAGATTCTCTCCAATCTCGGGCAAACATGTTTGGTCTTCGCCCTTCCGCTTCATTTGCTGAACATCTCAGGATCGGCATCCCTCTATGGCATGGCCTCCGCTATGGCCGTCCTTCCATCCATACTCCTGACGCCTCTGGGCGGAGCTCTGGCCGACCGGCTGCACAAGCAGTCCACCATGGCGGTGCTGGACATTCTGTCGGCGTTGACTGCCTTCTTATATATCCTGATCAGCCACAGGATCGACCCGGTTTTTTTGACTGTGACCTGCATGATGCTGGTCAATGCCTACAGGGCCTGTTACAGCCCAACGGTGCAAGCAGCCCTTCACTGCCTGGTAGACAGCAAAGACCTGACCCGCGCATCGGCCCTGGTTTCCCAAGCGATCTCCCTGGTGGGAATGATCGGACCAGTATTGGCTGGCATGGTCATGGGATTCTTCGGAATCATGCAGGTAGTCGGGGTTTCCGCCCTTGCCTGCCTTCTGTCGGCTGCTTGGATCAGGATCGCCGTCAGAATTCCCGAACCAGCACAAAGCTCCTCCCAAGGCCCAAAAGCACTGGTGAGCCATCTGGTCGCTGACACGAAAGAGGCTACACAATTTCTGGTCAGGCATGACAACCTCAAAGTGGTCATAGGACTCAGCCTGGCGGCCAACCTCATCTTCGCATCCTATGTCAACGTGGCCCTGCCCTATATGGTCACTCGCACGCTGGGTCTAAGTAACGCCATGCAGGGACTGGCCGAGGGAATACTTGCCTGCGGAAGCCTGCTTGGAGCCATTCTCGTATCCATCCGTCCAGCCTGGTTCTATCTGCGACGGATACCCATGTTGCTCTCGGGCAGCGCCCTGGTTCTCCTTCCCATTGCAGCAGGACTGCTCATGCATTCGCCTACACATGTCCTCTTCGCACTGGTAACCGGATGCATGGCTCTGGCTGCGGGAATAGTACAGACGGTCAACATCACTTCCCTGTTCTATGAACAGATTCACACCCCCGCAAGACTGATAGGCAAGGTAATAGGGCTGACCAACAGTCTATGCATGTGCGCGATTCCGCTGGGACAGGCCGCCTTCGGGCCGCTGATCGACCACTGCCCTATGACCCTGATCATCGCTGGAGTGGTCATGGTGACACTGCTGACATGTCTAATCGCCAGGATGGCCATGAAACCGGACGAATGACTGGCATGGCGTATGTCCTTTGAATGCCACACCGACACTTTTCGCCATTGACGACCAAAGGTCCATCACTTAGCGACGTAGATACAAAAGCATCTCAATGAGATTGATGGGCCTTACTTCGCCGAGGGTACTGTCTTGCAAATCTTCCGAGTGAAAGCTTCGCGGCGTTCAGGTGTATCAACTTTCGAGTCGATGCGGCCCAGAATGCTGGCCCCAGTGAATTTGATACCGCAGAATTTTAAGATGGAGTACTTCCATCGGGTCACGGTGGAGCCATACATCTTGGAGACGAAGGCCGGCCCATGGCTGCTACTGATGATTTGCGCCGTCTTGCCTTTGAGCAATCCCTCCGATTTAAGGCTGCTCTCATATCGGTAGGCAAATTGGGGTGTGAGTACCCTGTCCAGCCAGCCCTTGAGGATGGCCGGTTCGCTCGCCCACCAAATGGGGAAGACGAAGACCAGATGATCGGCCCGGGCAACCATGTTTTGATAACGCTTAGGCGCTGATTCGTCCTCCATGTGCTTGGCATAGCCGTAGCGAAGCACTGGGTCAAAGTCTTCCTGGCTGAGGTCGATCATTTCGACCGTGTGGCCCTTACGCCGGGCAGCTTGTGCATAAGCCTGGGCGTTGGTATGGCTAAAACTACCTCCATAGGGTGATCCTTGAATAACGAGTATGTTCATATCATTTACTTCTCTAGTTGTGCTGCATTTGGTTTGGCTCTATTATCCAAAATTATTTTATATTCGATAGATTACCCTAAGCAAAGCCGTTGACAGAAAGATGACATGAATGCGGAAAAACTACCCGATCATACTGGGGTCGGAGCTGACAGGAGCGACCAAGGTGGCCCGAGTGCGTGTCAGGCGTGAAACCATAAGGCCGACACAGGCATAGGCCAGCGCGAAGAGGGCAACCACGGTCAGCGGCAGACCCCAGGAGGCCAGACCTGCTGCGCTGGAATCCATGATTGATTGGACTGCAGTGTTGTACCACCAGCCCGGCGTCAGTTTGCCGATCGTCTGCATGACCGGAGGCAGGGGGCCGCCGGAACTTGACCCGGAGGTGAACATAACCACCAGGCCGAAGGTGACCCCGACGGAGTTTATGAGTGAAGAAGAAGGATTGAACTGAGCAAGCATGAATCCAAAGGATGCCGCCGATACAGCGAATACCAGCATGACGAAAAAGCTCAGCAGCACCCTCCCCCAGCCAAGGGAAGCCAAGGACACCCCCGATGCCGCCATGCTGAAGGCAACGAGTGCCACGTAGTATACCCAGGAGAAGCCTGCCAGGATGAGGGCTGCCGTGAGCTCCTGCCCGTTCAGGCTGCTTGATCGCACTGGAGAGGCAAGCAGGCGTCGATGTCGGTCGGGAGAACTGAAGGCTCCGAAGAGCGTGGCAACGCAGACCGTCAGCGCTGTCATCAAGGGAAAAGCGGCCAGGCCGACTGTCGTAGCGAAACCTTTCAACAAAGCTCCATGGTTATCAGTCTTAGGGCTGTCATGGATGCCCATATGTGGCTGGTTGCCGGCATAGTGTGCCACTGCATAGGCAGCCGCATCCTTGACCGCTGCAGATGAATGCAGCTCCATCGAACCTTTTTGGCCTAGACCCGTCAGCAAGGCAGTACGAAGAGCATCAAAATAACTGTCCACCTGCAATTGTGCCAGACTGCCGCGGCTGGAATTATAGGAGGCAGCCGTTTCAACTTTAGGAAAACTCGGTGTCTTACCGTCGCTGTGAGCTTGGGCAGCAGTGTCTTCAAGCGCATCAAGGAACCGTTGGCCATATCCGGCTGGGATGATAACGGTCAAATCGCTTTTACCGGACACATTGGCATCCTGCAGAGCTTGAGGCTCATCTTTGACTGTCACCAATTGGGCCGACTTGCCCAGATACTGCTCCAGACCCTGGCCCATCGCGCAACCAGCCTGGTTATCGCAGTCCCGGTTGATGACGACTATTTTCGCCTGCGCAGGTTCAAAGCGACCAACCGAGCTTGAAGTATTGGCACGTACCGCGGCCTGCATGTTCGTGGAACCGATGACAATCATGATCAGGCTCATGCCCACCAAATACAGGAGGAGGTAGAACTTATGCGCCCAGATGACGCGCAGTGCTGTTTTACAAGTATTCATACCGTTGTTTCCTTAGGAGCAGACCACAGATGGCCAGGAAGATGGCAGCCATAGTGACCAGAATGCCGCAGGTGCGGGCGAAGGGTGCCAGGCTGTCGTAGTAGACGATGTCGTAAAAGAGGTTGGAGACCTGCTTGACCGGGTTGAGCAGGTGAAGGATGGGGGCATGCTCCTGGATGGCATTGTTCAGGTCCATGGCCAGGCTGCCGTAGAGGCCGATAAAGGCACTCAGCGTGCAGTCGATCCCTATGACCAGGCCAACCTTCGTCTCGGTGGGGAGTTTGGGAATCGCACCCATCATGGAACCGAAAGCGGTGGCCATAAAGGTGCCCACAGCGATGGCTATGAGGGCTATCGGGTCACGACCACCGGTTTGCACTCCACAGACTGTGCGGACGAAGATGTAGGCGACCAGGAGGCTGACTGCGGAGAAGAGCCAGGAGGCCAGGAAGGCGCCCGCTGCCTGCCGCCACTTGGGACTGGGAGAGCTAGCCCGTCGGGCTCCCAGGGCGGAAAGGTTGGGCTGAGTCCTGGCAATCATCTCGGCTGCGGTGCTGGCACCGATAAGGCAGGCCATAGCGAGCACAGCGAAGAAGTAGGGCGCGGTCATCGAAGGGTGGATGTGCGTCAGGCGGATTTGCTTGGTGTAGGTCTGTCCGCCGGATTGCAGCAGAACTTGGTTGCTTGGTGAGGCAATGGCTGCCCTTGCGGAGTTGGCCTGGTTGAAACTGCCCAGCGAGGCGGACAGAATGGAGACCGCTATACCTTCTGAGGCGGTTGCATCGGATTGGATGCTGGCGGCTTCGCGGTCGGACAGGACCATGTTGACCAGTCCGTCAGAGCCCGCGTACAGGTAACCAATATCCTTCCGGCTATCCAGACGCGTGTTCGCTTCCTCCCTGGAAGCCACTGTCGTCGGGATAAGCAGCTGAGTGTCGTCGGACCCAGCCTTGGGCTTCTTCGATAGCGATGAGACCAGTTCGTCAGCACCTGGGCTGGCTTTCCAGTTGGCATCCGAGACTATGGCGAAGTGCTGTGCCTCGGCAGTGTAACTGTCTTGCAGGTTGCCCATGATGCCCAGCATCAGAGCGGCCAGGATGACCGGAAAGGCCAGAACCCAGAAGAGGGAGGAGGTGTTGCGTATCGAGGTCTTGACGTTGATCAGAAATGAGTTCCACATAGATAGGTGCTCCTTACGGCAATTGAGCCTGGGAACCGCGCTCAGTCGCGCAGTTCCTTGCCGGTCAGTTCAAGGAACACATCGTTCAGGGATGGCGGACGGCTGGTCAGGTGGCCGTAGCTGGTCTGGGTGGATTCCAGGACCGTCAGCACATCCTGGAGGTTGTGTTCGCCCTGCCGGCAGTGGATGACCAGCTCCTTGCCGTCATAGTCGACGGATTGGGCCAGGGGCAGGGCACGGATCTTGGCCAGTGTGGACTCCTGCAGATCCAGGGTCTCGACGGTGACCTGCTCGCCGGCCTGGACCATGCCCTTGAGTTCCTCGGCTGTGCCCAAGGCAATTTGACGGCCGTGGTCCATGATCATGATCCGTGTACAGATCTGCTCCACCTCCTCCATGTAATGGCTGGTGTACACCACGGTGGCCCCCTGGGCATTCAGCCGTTCGATGCCCTCCAGGATGGCGTTGCGGCTCTGGGGGTCAACAGCGACGGTGGGCTCGTCAAAGAAAATGAGGTCAGGCTGGTGGGCGATGCCGCATGCGATGTTGAGCCGGCGCAGCAGACCGCCCGACAGTTTGCCGGGTCGAAACTTGCGGAAGTCGCCCAGCCCCACAAAATCGATGGCCTGCTCGACCAGATTCTTGCGGTCGGCCTTCTTGGGCACATAGAGGGAGCAAAAATAGTCGATGTTCTCCTGCACGCTCAGTTCGTTGAAGACGGCCACATTCTGTGGAACCACGCCGATATGACTTTTGAGGTCGTAGGAGGTTGGGGTCATCTCCTGCCCGAATATCTGAACCGTCCCCGACTCAAAGCTGAGCAGGGCCAGTATGCAGTTGATGGCGGTTGACTTGCCTGAACCATTGGGACCAAGCAGTCCGAATACTTCACCTCGACTGACTTCCATGTCGAAGTGGTCCAAGGCCACCATGTCACCGTAGCGCTTCACCAATCCGCTGACCTGCAAGGCCGGCTCTTGCTCACCTGAACTGTTCATGATTCCATCATCCCAGCCAGGGCTGGCACGACACCGTGACAGCCGTCATCAATGTTGTGGATGCTCAAATCAGACCTATGACATTTGTCATGGGTGCTCCCGCCTGCGGTCAGAATCAGGAACGGGTAGCCCGAGAATTACTATTTGAGACAATAGGCAACAGGGCAAGGAGGCATTCATGGGCAGGATAGCTGGCTGGCTGATCCTGCTTGGTCTGGGAACCTTGTGCGGATCATGGTACGGTTCAGGGGTTTCAGGAACCCTGATCGCCGGCCTCCTGGCCTCGGTAGCCGCAGGAGCCCTGTGTGAATGGCTGCTGCCAGCGCCAGGTTCCATCTGGGGCGGTGCTTTGGTGTCGCTTTTGGCAACGTTCATTCCAGACTGGCTTTTCTTCTTGCCAGCCCTGGCCTTCGAGGCGGGGGTCGGGCTCGGAGCTATGGTTCCGGCTACCAGATCAGTCGGCATGAAAGATTCCCGAGCCAAGGACTCCGGGCTGGCCCGGCCCAGGCTGCTCTTGACCTTGCTGCCGGCATTCTTTTGGCTGATACCGGCCATGGCCGATCTCATACTGTTCGCAGGCCTCACCCAACGCTATGCCCTGCTGGTTCTGTTGACCTCAGCACTGGCACAAGGCGGCGGACTGGCATGTGCGCACTTGGCCGTGGCTAAGGGCCGCGTATGGCAGATTGAAGACACCGAGCGCTACCGGATTCGCCAACTGCACGGCCGCATCAACGATCTGGACGAAGAGCAGGCCCAGGCGACCCGAATGGCGCACTTATCCGAGCGGACCCGGATCGCGCGAGATATTCATGACAATGTAGGCCACCTGCTTACCCGAGCCATCATGCAGATCCAAGCTGGCCGGGTGGTTGCGCAGAGCAAGGGCGATCAAAGTACCGAGCAGATACTGGACGATGTCGGCAAGACCTTGGATGAGGCCATGACCACAATCCGTCGTTCTGTGCATGACTTGGAAGATGAAGGCACCGACTTCGCCTCCCAGATGGAGGATGCCAGCTCCGAGGCTTCTCTGGGGCGGCTAAAGGTCGATCTGAACAACGGCATCGAGACGGCTCCCGCACCAGTGTGTCGTTGCCTGGCCACCATCGTCCGCGAGGCCCTTACCAATACGGTCCGCCATTCTTCAGCCAGGTCGGCACAGGTCATTCTGCGCGACCTTCCAGCCTTCTGGCAAATGGTGGTGCAGGACGACGGCGGCATTCAGCAATCACAAACTGACAGCTCGCACCCAAAGGAGCCAGAACTCCAGCGCGGCATGGGGCTGGCCGATATGGAAGCCAGGGCCAGAGCCTTGGGCGGCACGGCCAACAGCGGTCCCAACCGACAAGGATGGAAGGTTTTCGTATCCTTGCCCAAGGAACCCTGGTCCGACCACAGCACAGCTGAGCATGTAGAGGATAAGAAGGTCATGGCATGAAAGTCGCTATCGCTGATGACGATCCGATCGTCTGCTCCTCCCTGTCAACGATTCTGACGGCAACCGGTACTGCAGATGTGCTCTGGACCGCCAATGACGGTCAATCAGCCCTCGAGAGTTTTCAGACAGCTGGCGGCAGGCCTGACGTGCTCCTGCTTGACGTGCAGATGCCTGGCATGGATGGCCTGGAGGCGGCGGAGCACATCCTCGCCATGGATTCGACTGCTCGGGTGCTCTTTCTGACCACCTTTGCAGACAAGGAGTATATTTCCCGCGCACTGGCCTTGGGTGCCAAGGGTTATGTGATCAAGCAGGACGTGGCCTCAGTGGTGCCGGCCCTCCAAGCCGTCATGGCCGGTCAGACGGTTCTTGGAGCTGAAGCCGTTGCCAACCTGTCGCTTGGCGAACAGGATGAGCAGGCGCGAAAGGATACAAAGGATGCAGCTGAGTCTGTTCCCCGGCGCTTCCAAACCCTGACTGACCGCGAGCGTGAAATCGTCGCTCTGGTCTCCGACGGCCTCGATAATCAGGCCATCGCCAGGCGTCTCTATCTCAGCGAAGGCACCGTCCGCAATCACATCTCAGCCATTCTGGCCAAGACCAACCTGGCCAACCGCACCCAACTCGCCGTGGAATGGCTGTCTGCACAAGAGTCGTGAGCATACAGTTTTTGGAGTCTCGATCCTTTAGAGCTTTTCGATCGGCGCCAAACGCAGCATCAGCCTCTTGGTCCCTTCGGAACCGAAGTCCACGGTCAGGACCGAGTTGTGCCCCTTGTCCTGAATATCGACCACCTTGCCCAGGCCATACTGGTCATGGGCCACCCTGTCACCCAGGGAGAAGTCCTGAATGGACAGCCCATTCGACTTGGGCTGGGCCGAGGCCCTGCCAGCGTGTGAGGTTGACGACGAGCTTGTCGTGCTCCGCCGGGTCGTGACCCTTCCATTTCTGGAGGAGCTACGGGAGCCATATCCTGATGATCCGAACGAGCGCTGTGAGGAGGTCCGCGAGCGCCCGTATCCATTGCGTGCCGAACCAAAGCCGGAGCCGAACCCGCCGAATGAACGATGACCGAATGCGCGACCGCCGCTTTCATCCTCGAAGCCGCCGAATTCGTCCTCGTCGTCACCCAGATCCCAGCCAGCGCGCATCCGCTCGTTGCCGGCCTGCCGACGCTTCCAGTCGATCAGATCGTCAGGGATGTCGTCCAGGAATTGGCTGGGCAGCATGTCATTGACCTGCCCCCACTGGGAGCGGACGGCCGCCCGGGTCAGGTAGAGACGCCTCTTGGCACGGGTCACGCCCACATAGGCCAATCGGCGCTCCTCCTGCATCTCATCGGTATCCTCAAGGCAGCGAGAGTGCGGGAAGGTTCCCTGCTCCATGCCGGTCAGGAAGACCACCGGATACTCCAGGCCCTTGGCCGTATGCAGGGTCATCAGCGTCACCTTGCCCGAGTCGTCGCCCAAGCCTGGCAGCTGGTCCGAGTCGGCTACCAATGCAGTGGTCTCCAGGAAGCCCGCCAGCGTAGCGTCGGGAGTTTTCTGTTCGAACTCGGCGGCCACGGACTGCAACTGACCAAGGTTCTCGAGCCGGGAGGCATCCTGCGGATCCACCGACTTGCGAAGCTCGTCCAGCATGCCGGACTCCTCCAGAACCTTCTCAACAATCTGTGATGGCTTGGTATCGTGTTCTGCGGCGAAGTCGGTCAGGGAGGTAATCAGATCCCTGAAGGCCTTCATCCGCTTGACCATCAGCGTAGAGGCACCGGGCACCTCCTCGATATGCTGCACCCCATCCCAGAAGGAGACCTGATGCAGATCCGCATAGGAGGTCGCAGCGGCTTCGGCACGTGCCGCCAGGCCCCGCTTGGGCACGTTGAGTATCCGCCGCATGTTCACATCGTCCTGGGGGTTGGCGATGGCGTGCAGGTAGGCCAAGGCGTCCTTGATCTCCTTGCGCTCATAGAAACGGGTCCCACCCACCAGCTGATAGGGCAGGCCGGCGTTGATCAGCCCTTCCTCCAGTGCACGGGACTGGGCGTTGGCCCGGTACATGATGGCCATGTCGGAGTATGGAATGCCCTCCTCGCTACGCAGCCTGGCGATCTCGGTGGCGATCCAGGCAGCCTCCTGCTGGGCGTTGTCGGCGGCATAGCCCACGATGGGCTCCCCCTTGCCCAGGGCGGTCCAGAGCTTCTTGGGCTTGCGGCCCTCGTTCTTGACGATGATGGCATTGGCTGCATCAAGTATGGTCTGGGTGGAACGGTAGTTCTGCTCCAGAAGGATGGTCCGGGCTCCGGGGAAATCCTTTTCGAAGTCCCTGATGTTGCTGATGTCCGCCCCTCGGAAGGCATAGATGGACTGGTCCGAATCCCCCACCACAGTGATCCAGGCGGGATCCTGCTTGTCGTCATCGGCACCGGCCAGCTCACGCATGAGCACGTACTGGGCATGGTTGGTGTCCTGGTACTCGTCCACCAGCACGTACCGGAAGCGATGGTGGTAATACTGGGCCACGATTGGGGACTGCTGGAGCAGCTGGACCGTGCGCACGATCAGATCGTCGAAGTCGACCGCATTGGCCTGAGCCAGCCGGTGCTCGTACTCGGCGTAGATCACGGAGTAGAGCTCCTCCTCGTTGCCGAAGCGGGCGGTGATCTGCTGGCCGCGCTGCCCGGGCCGGTAGTCGGGGGCATACTCCTGCAGCTGCGTGCGCCAATCCTGCAGGTTGTTCTTATAGTCGGATATGTGACTCAGAATGTTTCTAGGTGTGTAGCGCTTCAGATCGATGTTGAGATCCTTGCCGATCAGCTTGATCAGTCGCTCGGAATCTGCTGTGTCATAGATGGTGAAGCCCGATCGCAGGCCGATCTCCTTGCCGTCCCGCCTCAGAATGCGCACGCAGGCTGAATGGAAGGTGGACACCCACATGCGGTCGGCCACGGGCCCAATCAGCCGGCGCAGGCGTTCGCGCATCTCGGAAGCCGCCTTGTTGGTGAAGGTGATGGCCAGGATCTGGCTGGGCCAGGCGCCGAACTGGCTGAGAATCCAGGCAATCCTGCGGGTCAGCACCCTGGTCTTGCCCGAACCTGCGCCTGCGCCGATCAGCAGGGCCGGCCCCTGGTATTGTACTGCCTCGGCCTGCCGATCGTTGAGCCCCTTGAGCAGCTCCTTGGCGCTGCGCTGGATCAAGTCCGGTTCCTCGTTCACAAGCCACCTCTTGCCATCTGGTCTCGGTCACCGTCACAGGCCGGATGGCGCACACCCGGCAACCAACTATTTCTACCACAAAGCGGTGTCATCGACCTTGGCTCATGGGTCAGCCAGCAGACATAAAAGACCCCGTCCGCTTTGATAAGGAAAGCGAACGGGGTAAATCGGGGAAGTCGAGATGACCCAGTCAGTTGCGCACTTGATCCTTGGCGTTGTTGACAGCCTCGGTGGCGCCCTGCTCAGCCTTGGCCTTGCCGACCTTGGCATCGGCCTTGGCCTGGTCCATCTTGTCGGAGGCGGCGTCCTTGGCGTCGCCCATCTTGTCCTGAGCAGCGTCCTTGACGTCGCCCATCTTATCGGCAACGGCGTCCTTGGCATCGGATGCCTTGTCCATAACCGTGTCTTTTACATCGCCTGCGACGTCGGAAATCTTCTCGCCGGCAGACTTCATGGCATCCTTTGCATCATCCAGAATCCCCATATGGTCCTCCTTAGGTCCTTGAACGCACCGCTACGATGCGTGACCATTGCGGTCAATTTTCACTGTAACAGTCAGGGCCTTGAATCCGCGGATTGACGGGCTGACACGCCAAGAAGACACTCCAATCCGCTGGAGGTGAAACCTGGCGGATCAGGGCGGTCTGGCTACAGTCTCAGAACCGGGTTATCTTGGTGTCTATCCGTCGGGACCATAGGGGCCCCGCTTTCATGACGACAAGGACGATGACATGCAGGAACTTGAGGAGCGAATCCGCCGCCAGGGCACGGTCAAACCTGGCAATGTACTCAAGGTGGACGCCTTCCTCAACCATCAGTGCGACGTGCGACTCTTTGACCACATGGGCGCTGAATGGGCCCGCCTGTTCGCCGGTCACCGGATCGACAAGATTCTGACCATCGAGGCATCCGGCATCGGCATCGCCTGTCTGGCCGCCCGCCACTTCGGCGACGTGCCGGTGGTCTTCGCCAAGAAGACCCAGTCCATCAACCTTGACGGCGACCAGTACACGGCCCGCATCTACTCCTTCACCAAGCAGCGTGAGTACCCAGTCATCGTAGCCAAGCGCTTCCTCAAGGAAGGCGAGCATGTACTGATTCTTGACGACTTTCTGGCCAAGGGCAACGCCCTGCACGGTCTGATCGACATCTGCCATGATGCCAAGGTCGTCATCGAGGGCATCGGCATCGCCGTGGAGAAAGGCTTCCAGGAGGGGGGCCGCACCCTGCGCAAAGAAGGCTACAACCTCAAGTCCCTGGCCATCGTGGAAAGCATGGATCCGGACCAGGGCACCATCACCTTTGCTCAGAATACCGACTGAGCAGGTCGGCGCCCGGTCCGGGTCGCGGAGATAATAGGGTCAGTCCACCTGATGCTCGCTGGTGCCGCCCTCAAGGATGGTCTTCACATCATTCAGGGAGATGTTGACCATGGCGGTCACGGCGGCATCGGTGTAGAAGCCGATGTGGGGCGAGACCTCCACGTTGGGCATGGCCTTGAGGGTCTCCAGGGCCTGGTTATCGACCTTGGTTCCGCTCAGATCCTTTTCGAAGATGCCTGCCTCACCCTCGATGGTGTCGATGGCGGCACCGGCGATGGATTTGGTCTGCAGTGCCTTGATCAGGGCCGGGGTGTCCACAATGGGGCCGCGGGCGGCGTTGATCAGGAAGGCCGAGGGCTTCATGGCTTCCAGGGCCTGCGCGTTGATCAGATGGTGGGTGGTCTCGTCCAGCGGCGTATGAACGGTGACAATGTCGGCCCGCTTCAAAAGTATGGGCAGATCCACATAGTCCAGGGTGTCCGCCAGCTCGGGGCGGTAAACCGGATCGTTGGCGATGACGGTGGAACCCAGAGCCCGGAAGATCCTGGCCACAGCGGATCCGATCTTGCCGGCTCCGATGATCCCTACGGTCAGATTGTGGATCTCGTGGGCCTGAAGCCCATCCCAGGTATAGTCGTCATTGGCCTCACGAGCGCTGGCCTCCCCCAGATGCCGGACCAGACGCATGACCTGGGCCAGGACCAGTTCGGAGACCGACCGGGGCGAATAGGCAGGCACGTTGGTGACGACCAGCCCGTTCTCCCGAGCGGCCTGCAGGTTGACTATGTCATAGCCCGTGATCCGCAGGGTCAGCTGCTTGAGGCCATACTCCTTGAGCCGCTGGTAGAGTTCAGGCTCGGACAGGGCCGCATGCTGCTGGATGACGATGCCGTCGTAGCCCTTGATCATGTCCACGGTCTTCATCCCCAGATCGTGGTCTGTGGTATCTACCTGAATATCATTGGCTTGCGCCCAGGCCTGAATGGCCTCCTGCTCGTCGGGGCGTACTGAATACATGAGAATGCTGGTCATTTTCTAGTCCTTGGTAACTGTCTTCGTTGATGGTTGTAATTTGAATCGTCAGAGATATCAGCTGCGATTTTCACGCATGTAGTCGCCAATCCGCTCCACAGCGGTATGCAGATCCTCCATGGAGGCCGCGTAGGAGATGCGGACGTAGCCTTCTCCCCCAGGTCCGAAGCTTGCTCCGGGGATTACCGCCACCTTGGCCTTACGAGCCAGGTCGTAAACGAAGCTCCAGCTGTCGCGCATGCCCTCGGGCAGCCGGGCGAAGATATAGAAGGCGCCCTTGGGATCAATGACGTCCAGACCGACCTCGGGCAGGGCCTTGACCAGATAGTCCCGCCGCTTGCGGTAGGCCTCGCGCATTGGATCCGTGTCATTCATGCCCTTGGTCAGAGCCTCCTGGGCCGCATACTGGGCATTGGTGGTCACCGAAGTGATGGTGAACTCGTTGACCTTGCTGATCTGGTCAATAACGTCCGCGGGGCCAGCGGCGATGCCGACCCGCCATCCAGTCATGGCGTGGGATTTGGAAACCCCGCCAAGCACGACCGTCTGCTCGGGCAGGATGGTGCCCATGGACACATGGGTGCCCTGGTAGGTCAACTCGGCGTAGATCTCATCGCTGAGCACAAAGAAGCCGTGCTTGCGCGCCACCTGGGCCAGAGCCTCCAGATCCTGGCGGGCATAGGTCACGCCGGTGGGGTTGGTCGGATAGTTGAGCACCAGGGCCTTGACCGGACCATCGCTGTTTTCGATGGCGGCCTCCAGTTTGTCCGACTTAAGAATGAAGCCGTCATCAGAGGTGTCGACGAAGACGGTCTTGGCGCCGCTCAGCTGGGCGATGGGAATATAGAGAGGAAAGATGGGTGTGGGCAGGATGACCGTGTCCCCCGGGTTGATCATGGCGGTCAGGCCCGAGAAGATGCCCCCGGTAGCTCCGGCTGTAATCACCATTTGCGTGTCGGGGTCGTAGTCCAGCCCGTACTTGGCGTGGAGATAATCGGCCGCCGCCTTGCGCAGACTGGGCATACCGCGACTTTCGGTGTAATGACTGTGGTTATCCTGGATGGCCTGAATGCCCGCCTGCTTGACGTGCTCAGGAGTAAAGAAGTCCGGCTCCCCAAGAGTCAGCTTCACGATGCCGTCTATTCCGGCGATCTCCTTGTTGAACTCGAGAATGTCGCTCGGCGCCAGAGCTTTGACTCTGGCATTCATATGATCCGCCAATGTCATTGGCTTGTCCTTTCCCATGCGGTTATTACAACCATTGTCGCTGGTGCTGCCCTACCGACTATGCGGTGACGATGCACGGGAAATGCTGTCGACGACTGCAGGGCCGGTGGGTTCCGATCCGTGCAACCGTTCCTACAAGGCACGCGGCGTCACAGATCGAATCCGTGCCACCAATAGGTAAATCGTGTGCCCTGCATGCTGAAACCTCCTGCGGAATCTACAATCAGCATTGATAGTAAGCGTACAGCGGTGTTTCAACAATCATACGAGCGCGACCATTATTTGACCAAACGCTTGTGTACTGGCAAGCAGTGCAATTCCCTCGATTGCAGAGGTTCGCCTATTCCTGTAACAGACGCATGGCAGCCTGGGAATCCGTAATCAGCACATTGGCATAGCCGCCCAGAAGCGCCGCACGCATGGATGCTATCTTGGAAGGCCCTCCCGCCACCAATATGGAACATGGCTTCTTGCGCAACCGATCAAGCTGTATCCCCACCGTTCTCGCGTTAATGCCATCATCCGCAATGGAGCCGTCCGGAGCTATGAATCGTGAAAGCACATCGCCGACAGCCTTGTGCTGCAGCATGGTGATCTCTCTGCGGGAAAGGTATCCCAGTTTGAAAAGCATGGCATCGTCACGAACGGTTCCGCAGGTGAACACGGCGATATCGGTCCGTTCCCCCTGACGAACAATCTCGTCGATGAAACGATCCTTGAGCACAATATCCCGAGTCAAGGCATTGTCGAAAATGACCGGCAAGGGCAGCACTGTAGTGGTGGTGCCGAAGGCCATGCCGAATTTCAGGGCAATATCCGCAGCATAGTTGTTGAAATCGGACGCGGAGACACTCCCCTTCAGCTGGACCACCGATACATCCTTGTGCTCATTGGGCCGAAGATGATCGGCTACAGCCTTGAGGGTCCTCCCCCAACTGATGCCCAAACGGTCGTGATCGCCGACAATCTCAGCCAGGTAATCTGCTGTAACCGTGCCCAGTTTGTCCCTGATGGCATCTTCGTCACCGGTCGAGTCATAGGCAAGCCTGACCTCGCGCAGGCCGAAAGCCACTTTGAGCCTTCTGGCCAGGGACTCCAAATCAGCCTGAGGATCAGTTATGAGCACGCGGACCAGCCCCTCCTGCCTGGCGAATGCCAGAAGACGCGAAACCGTGGGACGGGAAACGTTCAGTCTGCGGGCGATGGCGCTCTGGCCTAAACCCTCCTCGTAATACCAATGGCAGACTGTGACAGCTTGATTCCTGTGCTGTTCATCGTCGATCATGAAACCTTCCCTTCTCCTGGTTGTGCGGAACCAACATGCAAAAGAGGTTCATGGCCAGCAGGTGATTAAGCATCCATTTTTGAACATATGTTCATTATAGTATTTTACTTCTGTGCATTCACTGTTACAGTGAGGCCCACAAGGAGGTAACAACCATGCAGATCAATCGCCTCATCGATCACACACTGCTCAAACCGGACGCAACGCTGGCGCAGATCGACCAGGTCATCGACGAAGCCCTGGACAATCATTTCTATTCGGTCATGGTCAATCCCTACTGGGTTTCCCACGTTCATGAGCGGGTCAAGGGGTCGGATGTCCTAACTGCCTGCGTCATCGGCTTCCCCTTGGGCGCCAACACCACGACAACCAAGGTCGCCGAAGCCCAGGAAGCCATCGCGAACGGTGCCGATGAACTGGATATGGTGATCAACATCGGCGAAATGGCAGGTGGCCGGGAAGACCTGGTTGCCAAGGACATTCGTGCTGTCGTCGAGGCGGTCCATCAGGCAGGAAAAGTGGTCAAGGTCATCATCGAGACCGCCCTGCTTAGCGATGAGCAGATCGCAAGGGCCAGCGTGCTGGTGGCCGATGCAGGCGCCGATTTCGTCAAAACGTCCACCGGATTTGCCAGCCGCGGCGCCAGTGTGCACGACATCGAAATCATCAAAGAAGCAGTCAAGGGAAGAATCCACATCAAGGCCGCCGGCGGCATTCACACCCGGCAGGAGGCCGAGGCCCTGATCAACGCAGGTGCCGAACGCCTGGGCACCAGCTCCAGCATGGCCATCATCGGCAAGGCCTGACTTCGGCATCCGGGGGCCGACCCCCGGGCCGACTCTTATATTCTCGGCGGGCGCAGCGCAGCGGCCGCCGAATGCAAACCCAAGGAGGGGTTATGCAATCGCCAACCTTTCATCTGTTCAAACTGCACGCACAGGAATTGGATGATGGATACCTGGACAGGACGCCAATGCTCCAGTACATCCTCCTCTCCTGCCTATTCCCCCTTTGGGGAGCAGCCGCCAGTCTCAATGACATACTCATAACCCAATTCAAAACCATCTTCACGCTGTCCAATGTTGCCAGCGCCTTTGTGCAGACGGCCTTCTATCTTGGCTATTTTCTGATTGCCATACCAGCTTCGCTCATCATCAAGAAGACCTCATACAAGGTCGCCATCATGATCGGCCTTTCGCTGTACACCATCGGATGCTCAATCTTCTTCCCAGCCTCGCGCATGGCCACCTATGGCTTCTTCCTGATCGCCCTGTTCGCCCTGGCCTGCGGCTTGAGCTTCCTGGAGACCTCGGCCAACACCTTCAGCTCACTGATGGGCCCGAAGAAGTATTCCACCCTGCGGCTGAACATCTCTGAACCCTTTTACCCGTTGGGTGCCATAGCCGGCATACTGCTGGGCAAATATCTGATCTTCGGTGCCGGCCAAAGCCTGGAAAGGCAGATGAAGGGGCTTCACGGACAGGCCCGCATCGCCTTCGGCGAGCGCGCCCTTCAGCATACGCTGCTGCCTTACAAATACATCATCTTCGTCCTCTTGGTCGCCCTGGTGCTTTTCGCGCTGACGCAATTCCCCTCAGGCAAGCCCAAGGTGGATCCGACCAGACAGCAGCCTCAGGCGCGCATCGGTGAGACACTGGTCTATCTTGCGCATAACCGCCGCTTCCTTTGGGGCATTTTCACCGAGTTCATGTATGTGGGCATGCAGACGGCCGTGTGGTCCTTCACCATCAGGCTGGCCATGGAGCTCAATTCCTCGATCAACGAGCGCTCGGCATCGACCTTCATGGTCTACAGCTACGCGGCCTTCTTCATCGGCAAGGTCATCGCCAACTTCATGATGAAGTCCATGCACCCCGCCCGGGTCCTGCAGTGGTTCTCAGCATTCGGACTGGCCGCTCTGGTCTACATCCTCCTGGTGCGCAACATGAGCGCCGTCTATGCGGCCATCATCGTCTCGGGCCTGTTCGGACCCTGCTGGGCCACCATCTACTCCCAGACCTTGGATACGGTGACCGACAAACGCCACACGGAAACAGCGGGAGCCATCATCGTCATGTCCATTGTCGGCGGGGCCTTCATCCCTGTAGCTCAGGGATTCGTCGCGGACATCTCGAACATGTCCCTGTCCTTCCTGGTCGATGTGATCTGCTTCGCGGTCGTCTGCGTTTATTCCACAGCAAAGATGCGCGCTTTCAAGGCTGAAGGCGCTCGAGAAAACCAATGAAAGGAAAACCAATCATGCAACAACTTCATCTCAATCATGACATGTTCGGCCCGGCCGAATTCACCCTCTATCAGGACGATGATTTCAAAGCCGTCACCTTCACCTACCCATCAGGAGTTGAAGCGGTCCGCATGGAGAACTCGCGCGGCCAGCTCACCGTCCTGCCCTATATGGGCCTGATCATCTGGGATGCGGTCTTCGACTCCATCAGCCTGAAGATGAAGGACATGTTCTCGCAGCCCCTGCCCGGCACCGCCATAGCCGATACCTACGGCTGCTTCCAGTTCACGTCAGGGCTCCTCGGCGGCGGAACACCGGCCCCGGAGGACGACTATCAGCTTCACGGCGAGGCTCCGACCAGCCGTATGGACAGCGCCTGGTTGGGATTCGAAGAAGAAACCATGTCAATACATGGGCAATTCGAATATGTCAAAGGGTTCGGCGACCACTACCTGAGCCGGCCAGCCGTAACCCTGCACGCTGATTCCGGACTCTTCGATATCGGCCTGGAGGTCACCAACCTCTCCAACTACCAGACCATGCCTCTGCAATACATGTGCCATATGAACTATGCCTACGTGCATGACGGGCATATGGAACAGAACGTGCCTGACGAGGCTTTCCGTCTGCGCCAGACCGTTCCCGCCCACGTCCATCCCACCCCGCAGTGGCTGGCCTACAACGAAGAGCTCAAGGCCAGCGGCGAGCTGATCAACGACCTGAACGACGAAAGCCACTACGATCCTGAGATCGTCTTCTTCTCCCAGAACCTGACCAAGTTCACGGATATGGCCGAGTTCCGGCTCCATCTGAATGCCGAGCACAACTTCCTGACAAGATTCAGCACCGAGCAATTCCCCATCGTCACCCGCTGGATCCTGTACAACGCCGATCAGCAGGTAGCAGCCTTTGCACTGCCCGGCACCAGCACGCCCGAGGGCCGCGCCGCCGCTGAGAAGGTAGGCACCCTGATCCACCTGAAGCCCCAGGAAACACGCTCATTCCTGGTAACCACCGGCCTGGAAAGGTAAAAGCATTATGGCTGACATCACCGTCATCGGCTCCAATATGTACGAGCTGACCACCTTTGTCGATCGCATGCCGGTGGAAGGAGAGACCGTGGAAGCTCCTGAATTCGAGATGGGATTCGGCGGCAAAGGGGCCAACCAAGCCATCGCCGCCGCCCGCTTGGGTTCACAGGTCAACTTCATCACTATGGTCGGCAGAGACGAGTTCGGCAGACAGCAGCTGGAGAACTATCGCAGCAACGGCATCAGGGCCGATGGGATCGGCATCGCCGATGGAAGCAGCGGCGTGGCGCCTATCTTTGTGGACACCAGCGGCGACAATCGGATCCTGATCGTCAAAGGCGCCAACAAGCAGCTCACACCTGCCGCCCTGGACGATAAAAAAGACCTGATCGAGGGATCGAAACTGGTCGTTCTCCAACAGGAGATCGCCTTGGAGACCAACTATCATGCCATCGAACTGGCAGAGGAGTACGGCGTGCCTGTCCTGCTGAATCCTGCGCCAGCCAATGATGATCTGAACATCGACTACGTTTCCAGAGTGGCCTTCTTCGCGCCGAATGAGACCGAGCTGGCCACGCTCACCGGAATGCCCACAGGGACATTGGACGAGATCAAGGCCGCAGCACGGAACTTGGTCAGGCGTGGGGTGGGCAACCTGATTGTCACCATGGGCGGCAAGGGCGCCCTATGGGTCAGCGCCGACCAGGAGCTGCTGGTGCCTGCGGTCACGGTTGAAGCTGTGGATACCACTGGCGCAGGCGATGCCTTCATCGGCTCGTTCGCCCACTACTACACGCAGGGCGAGGATGTGCCAACAGCGCTGGGCCACGCCAACAGATACGCTGCAATCAGCGTCACACGCCGCGGTACCCAGAAGGCTTATCCAACAGCCGCCGAGCTGAACGACCTCCTGCAGGAAAGGGTGCAGGTATAAGGTTTTCGCCATAGTCGCATTGCCAGATGCGGACGGGTAGACCGCCCGCGTCTGGCTTTTTATGTCCTTGCAGCATAATGCTGTCATATACTGTGCCTCAAAGAGAGGCAGGAGTCACGATTCACAGACACCAGCCAGAAGGGGTGATGAACATGCCCAATCGAGTGGCGCTGGTCACCGGAGCAACAAGTGGCATAGGGTTTGAAACAGCTCGAATGCTCGCCGAACATGGATACAGGGTATATGCTGCAGGACGACGAGTCGAACGACTGAAGCCACTGGCCGACAAGGGCGTGACAGCCGTGCAGATGGACCTGACCGATTCTGCATCCATTGAGAGCGCTATCACACCAATTCTGGAAAAGGAAAAGCGGATCGACCTGCTGGTCAACAACGCGGGCTATGGCTCCTATGGCCCGGTCGAGCAGGTCTCCATTGACGAGGTCCGTCGACAATTCGAAGTCAACCTCTTCGGCCTCGCTCGATTGACCCAGCTGGTGCTGCCTGTCATGCGCCGAGCCGGACGCGGCCGCATCGTGAACACCTCATCCATGGCTGGCCGAATGGTCACCTATATGGGTGCCTGGTACCATGCCACCAAGTATGCCCTTGAAGCCTTCAGCGACGCTCTGCGTATGGAAACCCGCCCCTTCGGCATCGACGTTGTCCTGATCGAGCCCGGAGCCATTGCCACCAACTGGGGCGCGATCGCCGCCGACCATCTCCAGAAGGTAACCCGCAAGAGCGCCTATCAAAAGTCAGGATCCCGAGCTGCTGCCGGTTTGCGCAAGCTTTACTCCAGCAGGCATTTGACCCCACCATCGACCATTGCCAAGGCCATCGTCCATGCCTCGACGGTATGCCATCCCCGTCCACGCTACCTTCTGGGCTTCGGCGCCAAACCCCTGGTCGCCCTTCATGCCCTGCTTCCCACACGTGCCTGGGACTACCTAATGGTGCATGCAAAGGACCTCTAAGTCATAAAACAAGATGTTCGAACGATACCTTCTGAAAACCCAATGCATGCAACTAGTTTCAGTCAGGGGGGGGGGCAACTGCAGCTTTAATACAACACAACAGGCATCAATTATTCAAGCAACCGTTGATCGGAAACAGTGAAAGCATAAGGCCAGGCGAAAATGATGGAAGCTTATTCGCTCTTAATTAAAATGACTGCACGAGCGCATGAAAGATTTTTGCTGGAGTCAACAGTTCCGACAACAGGACCCGCAAAGAAAATGACAATCACCGACAGCTTCCCCGCAATCTGGTGTTCCCAATCCGAGTGAAGCCATTGAATTGATCAAAAAGAGTGCTATCTTGCAGCATCCAACGAAAAGGATGTTGGACAAGAATAGCGTTGGGGACTGCACAACTGGGAATTCGAGCCATGCAAAAGGAATATGAAGTACAAAATCACCTCAATTATTGACTGAATATGGCTTGAGCTGATGGCTATACGAAAAACGTGCAGAAGTCACACATCCAAGGATAATTAGAATAAAGATTCTACATTCCTTGCTTTATCATAAGAAAAGAATGCAAGGATATGATGGAAAATAGTTAAAGTCGATACAAAATTATCCGTCAGCAAGCAGCAGCGTTGCAAGAAGCAGAAAAACAATTGTTTGTGCTACAGCAAATGTAATCAATTGAATTTGAAAAAAGATGCTGCGCTTCAAAAGTCTAAGACACGCGACAGTTTTATAATTGTATAACACTCGTTAGATATACGAAATATAAAAAAGGTTTTCGAGATTTAACCCAAACTCATTACCGAAATTCCAAACTTTTTATATTACTCTTTATCTGATCTAAGCTTTCGCGATTATTCTAGTATGCCACAAAATAAGCATCAATGACTCGACATAAAGAAAAAAAAATTAGCCTTTTTTATCTGATCCAAAACTCATCCAGATTTATAAGAAAAAGATGCTACAACGCTCGGAATATGAAAAATCAACTCATCCTATCTGTTCGAATGATAAATGCACGACGTTACACATCCCAAAGCCTGTATAGCTGTTTCGAATAACCTATAACATAAATTCACTGTATAATGCCGATTACAACGCACTCCATTTATTTGAAAGGGCAGATAGTTATGGATGCAGGAAAAACGACAATCAGCGGAGTATTCAATGGGTCACGTTTACTTAAAATACCCTTCTATCAACGTGCTTATGTTTGGGGCAAAGATCAATGGCAACGATTACTCAGCGATATGGAGTACATTACCTCTACCAAACGTCCTTACTTTCTGGGAGCCATCATCCTGAAGCAGGTTTCCGCAGGCAACACTTGGTCACCAGTATCTGAAATCAGAACCGTTATTGACGGGCAACAACGGCTAACTACTATGGTTCTATTTTTTAAGGCTTTATGCATAAAAACTAATGCTGAAGCACTTTTTCAGCGTGATTTTATACTTGAGACTGGCGATGTCGCGTTGAAACATGATCGATATGACGAAGCTGCTTTTAAACAGGTTGTGGAGGCTCAAGATGACACTCCAATACAGGGTTCTTCACTAATTATCCAAGCATACAATTATTTCCTCGATAAGATCGACCCAAGTAAAGTTGATCGGAATATCATAAAGTCAAATGTTCAATTTGTTTGTATCGATCTTAACGAAAATGAGGATGAGCAGCAAATATTCGATACTATAAACTCACTTGGGGTCCGATTGACGACTGCAGAGTTACTGAAGAATTATTTCTTCGATCGAGAGAACGAGATTGACTTCAAAAACGACTGGGAGGATATCTTCGAGCCTTCAATTGAAACCAGGGAATATTGGAACCAAGAAGTAACAACTGGACACACCAAGCGCACACTCATTGACATATTCTTTGATGCTTTTCTTCAGATACTTGTTCAAAATAAAAGTCTTGGCGTCAGCACCGAGGATAAAGTCTACTACTCACGAACTACAAACCTTTTTCAGTCATATAAGTATCTCATAGATAAGTACTATAAAAATGACAAAAAAACTGTTCTGAATAAAATGAAACCTTATGCACGCAGCTTTGAATCGGCTTTCAACCCTGCATATTGTAACGAGGCAATTCCAGCAACTCCATCTATTGAGCGCATAAACGTATTAATCTTCGGTTTAAAGACCTCAACACTTATCCCGTACGTTCTTTACGTCCATCAGAACGCAGAAAGCGAAGAGAAAGATATCTTTGCTATTTTGGAAAGTTATATTGTCCGTAGAATAGTAGTCCAAGCGCCCACAAAAAACTACAACAGACTTTTTACTTCTCTGATCCTCAATAACGTGCTTGACGCGAAAACATTGCAGAACCTTCTCGACGCGGATAACGAGACTACAACCTATGTTCCGACCGATGAACGTGTTCGTACAGCGTTTTCTAAGAGTTGCCTCTATAACATACAGTCGAAAGGTATCTTGTACCTACTTGAAAGTGCAATCAGACCTAGTATGAGCAGCACAGCACTTCTTGGATTTAACCAGTATAGCCTTGAGCATATGATGCCAAGGAAGTGGCGAAATAACTGGGGGGTTCTCAAGGATGACGCTGCCACAAATCGAGATCGCAAACTTCTTACACTTGGGAATCTGGCCCTCATAACCCACTCCCTCAATGCCTCTATACGCGATGCAGATTGGACTGTCAAAAAACAGGGAAAGGGGCAAAAGGACGGGTTAGTACGTTGCGCTGCCGGTCTGGCTACTATGCACAATGTATTAGAAAAGAGAGAATGGACTGAGGCAGATATCGAAGAGCGTGGGAATTGGCTCGCCGACAAGGCTTTGGGAGTATGGAAACAATAACACAAATACTACTTTGAATTTTAAGATTTAGAGCTTTTAATTCAACGTCCTCTCCTTGCATCTCATGATTCTGCTGTTCGAGGAGAGGGCATCTTCATCAATTCCTTCATTAGGTGTATCTCAATATTGCAATATCGTAATACACCTTCAAAACCGCTGTCACATAGGAAAAGCTCTGAAAAGACCGCGGTAGCCAGTTATATCACAGGAATACTTTTTGAGGTTATAAAATTGACAGCGAGCAAGGGGCCTTGTCGGATGGGAATGGCATCCTTTCGACAAGGCCCTTTGGTTGATTCATAGAATTCCGATTCCTTAGGCCTCCAAAGCTCGCGCACCCAGTAGTGCCTGCTCAGCAGCCATGGGAACTCGTCCCAATCCATCCAGACCAACGTTGAGCAGGTAGTTGATGCCGTACTTGTTCAGATGGGCCTTGTAGTCGTGAATGGTCTGCGGGCTCTTCCAATTTTGGTCATGGTAGGAGAATCCCCAGGAATCGTTGATGGTCCCGGCGGTCTCGTAGAGACCAAGCTTTGAGGGCTTGAATCCTTCGATCGAGTTGTAATCGACATTGCCATCCGAAGCGGCCTTGTCGCTGGCGTCCGAATCTTCGGGAATCTCGTTGTCCCCTAGAGAGACATAGTCGTAGCGACCGTTGCCCAGCCTGGAATTGATCAGGCAGTCGGGCTGCAGGCGCTTGACCGTATCGTAAATGGTCTGGCTCTGCTCGTCGCTAAGGGTCATGGGAACATCAAACCAGGCAACCGATATCTCTCCATAGTTGCTCATGATCTCTTCGATCTGCGGCATGATCTTGTGCTCGAATGCCCGGTCGTAGTTCTTCTCCCCTGTGAAGTCCCAGCTGTTGTCCCAGGTGGTGCCTGCAGTCTCGATATCGTTCGAGAGGTATCCGCCGCCATCCGGTTCATGCCAGTCCAGGTCCTGCGAATAGTAGAGTCCAAATCGCAGGCCAGCCTTGCGGCAGGCCAATGACAGCTCGCCGATCACATCCCGGTGGAAGGGCGTCGCGTCATAGACATTGTAAGGATCCACCAGCGACCGGTACATGGCGAAGCCGTCATGATGCTTTGTAGTGACGACCAGGTACTGCATGCCGCAACGCTTGGCCAGGTCAACTATGGCATCCGCGTCGAAATAAATGGGGTTGAAGGCCTGGGTCAGGCGTTCGTACTCCTTGTTGGGGATCTGAAGCTTGGATTGGATCCATTCCGCATAGTTGCTTGACGACTTCCCCTGGTACTCCCCTCCCAGGAGTGAATAAAGACCCCAGTGAATCATCATGCCGTATTTGGCCTGTTTGAACCATTCCACGGTATCGCTCATTATTTACCTCTGTTTCTGTTGATTGACACGAATTGCCATGACCAACCTCAGATGGTCAGCTTGTCCTTCTTGACGACGAAGGCATCGTATAGGGCCAGAATCACGTAGCAGATGCCTGCACACATGATCATGAAACCTGGGTCTTTATTGCCAAGCACCCCGCCCAGGGCCTGGAAGAAGTAGGGAGCCACCAGGGAGCCGACGTTGATGCCGATTAGGATGATCGAAGTGGTCAGGTTCATGGAGCCCTTGGGCGAATAGGCCACCATGCGGGCTGTCAGAGCCGGATTGATGATGCCATTGCAGAACCCTGCCACCAGGACCAGAACCAGCAAGATCGGAATGGAGTTAGTGAAGGGCATGGCGATCATGACCACTGCCGTCAGAACCTCGAAGATGAAGACGGTGTATCTTCCGCACCATTTGGCGAGCTGTTCGAAGGCGATACCTGAGACGATCGAACAAAGTACCAGGAAGCCGAAGATCCTGGTGGCATCAGCTGCAGAGCCTATGTGCGAATCAACCATATGACTGGCCAGCTTCAGGGAGATAGCCGAATAGAAGAGGCAGACGAACAGGAAGAGGATGGCCAGCTGGATGACACCACCGTTGGTGGACGGCTTGATGGAGGTGTCCTCCTCGACCTCCTTGCCGTCCTCCACGATGACTCGGTCAAGCCGCTTGGGGACGAAAAGGGAGACGAGGACGATTGGCACGATCAGGAAGAGGAAGACCAGATAGGTGGCGTGCCAGGAGATGTTGATCAGGAATCCTGCAATGAAGAGCATGATCGAGTCGCCGATGGCTCCGACGGAGTTCCTCCAACCCAGGAGCCTGTTTCTGATTTTCTCAGGGAAGACATCAGTGATGTAGGAGACGCTCAGCGGGGTGAAGATGCCCATGCCCACCCCGAACATGGCCCTCGACAGGAAGATGGCCGGGTAGTTGTAGAAGAAGGCAGGAATGACTCCGAAGACCAAGGAGACGATGAGTCCCAAAAGGACCGTGTACTTCTTGCCCAGCTTGTTGGATATGAGGCCGCTGACCACAGTTCCCAGCAGGACGCCTCCCGTGGGGATGACAACCAACAGCTCGACGTTGGCCTCCGAGATGTTGGAAAAGTACTGCTTCATCAACGGGATAGTCCCTGAGACGGCATTGGAAACCGACATCAGGAACGATATGGACAAGATGCCCAGCATCAAAATCGGTGAACTGGTGTTCACCTGTCGCTCTTTTGACTCCATGAAAGTCCCTTCCTCGGAACTGTCATCGCATTCGCATTTACGATGGCGAGTGATTGATTCACTCATGTACTGCAAACAACTAGATTCAATGAACCGTCTTGGTTCTGAACTATTTCAAGAGACAATAGTTTGTTAATAGTATATATCAAATTGGAAACTGTACATGCCGAAGATGGTGCATCAGGCCGAATCGGCCGGATCCGCCATCCTGCGATCACCAAACGAATTGTTGAAACTCAGCCTTTTAAGTCAGCTTTAAGGGATGTACGCAAAAGCTGATGCTGATAAAGCAATAGGAGCGCTGGCAAGACATTCCGAAACAAAAGTATCTTTATTAATTATCATTGACAGAAGAGATAAGGCAGAGGACATCGTTGCTGTCTGCATGCGAGCGAGGTAAGCCCGCTACTGACGGCTGTCCCCTCAGGAGCATGGTCCATCAGCTCGATCATTCATCGACCGGCTGAGGTCTCGCCTGCTCTTCTGCTTTACAACAGTTTTGTGCTCCACCCAAGAGCAGTCAACGACCGCACCGACAGAAAGAGCCAAGGAAATGAGTGATTCATCCCCACAGATAGTCAGCCACGATCAGTCCACCTGGGCTTCTATTGCTACATGGCGGATGGCCTATGAAGGGATGGTCAAGTCAAGTTCCGGTCTTGAGGAGGGTGGTCAGGCGGGTGATGCTGTCGAGGCGCTGATCCGAGAGGTTGAGGCCAACCCCGATTACACCTCCGTCGGTTATGGAGCTTTGCCTAACCGGGAAGGTGAGATGGAAATGGACGCCGCCTTCATGGACGGGAACAGCATGGCAATGGGCGCTGTGGCCGGCATCCAGCATGTACTTCATCCCATATCAGTGGCCAGGCAGCTGAGTCGACGCCATACCAGCAGCTTTCTGGTCGGGCAGGGGGCGACCCGTTACGCCCAGGTCAGTGGGTTCGAAATGCGCAATATGCTGACGGACAGGGCCAGAAAGCGTTGGGAGCTGGAAGCCGCCAAAACCACAACACCGGAGTCTGCCGGTCCCTATCGAGGGCACGATACGGTCGGGGCCATCTCCTTGGATGCACACGGTTCGATGGCTGCCGGCACATCAACATCGGGGCTCTTCATGAAGGAACCTGGCAGAGTAGGCGATTCTCCCCTACCCGGCTCGGGATTTTATGTGGACAGCGCCATCGGAGGGGCGGCAGCCACCGGGCTGGGAGAAGACATCATGAAAGGGTGCCTCTCCTATCGGATCGTTGCCCTGATGGGAAGTGGATTGACCCCTCAGGAGGCCTGCGATACTGCAGTCTACGGATTTGACGACCTCCTGAGGAACCGCTACGGCAAGGTCGGCGAGATCTCCATGATCGCTCTCAACAAGAGAGGTGAATGGGGGGTCGCTACCAACGTGGAATTCACCTTCTGCACAGCCAAGAAGGGCGAGCAGATACGCATACTTATGGCCAATCCGGACGGTAAGGGTGGAACACGAATCGAACCAGCGGCCAAGGAATAGGTGTAGGAATATGAACGCTCGCTCAAGGCGTTCATCAAATCACCGCTTATCATTCTTGACTGATTAGTCAACTAATGCTATCTTAGCGAGCATGGGTCGCAAGAGAAGTTTCGACGACGATGAGGTACTTGCCCGTGCCCGCGAGGTTTTCCTGGAGCATGGCTATGAGGGCACATCGATTGATGCCCTCGTCAAGGCCACGGGTCTGCTCCGGGGCAGTCTCTACGGTGCCTTCGGCAGCAAGCGTGGCATGTTCGTGGCCGCGCTACGTGATGCAACTGATTCTGAGTCGGGCGATTCAGGAGTGCTCAATCTGGTATTGGTGGCACTCATGGAGCTGTCAGATCATGATCTTGAGGTTCGTGGGCTGGTCAGGGATTACCTTGCGAAGCTGTCCAGCTCGGGATCTGACGATACTAATGCTGTGGCCCTTGATATCGCCACGCTCCTTGGCGAGACGCTGCTGCAGCGTGCACATGTTCGGTTGCAGTCTGATGACGAAAGAAGCAAGTCATGAACAACAAGGTGGCAATTGTCGGGCCGACGCTGGAGGTTGAACCGCAGGGCTTGGATAAGATGTGGTCATTCAAGGGGAAACTGGTGGTGCCGCTTGAGCACGTTCGGGGTGCGAGCGAGGATCCGGGCATTCTTGATGATGCCAAAGGGCTGCGTTCGCCCGGCCTTCATGTTCCCGGTAAATGGGCCGGCACATACCTTGAACATGGGGAAACAACATTTTGGAACGTCACCAGACCGGAAAGTCCCATCGTCATCCAACTCAAGGATGAGCATTATGACCGACTGGTGCTCGGGGTGGAACATCCCCGTGATCTGGTTGACCAGATTAACGCGGCCATCACAAAGCAGTAAACAATGAAATGCAGCACCTGAGTTCTTCCATCGACTATCGACATTCAATAGCCCGAGAACCAAATAACTAGGCCGACAAGTCATATGTGACCATACTGTCTTGGACGTATTGCGGTATGGCTTGTCGGCCTAGATGCTCACTCCCACTCGATGGCGTCGGTTCTGCCGTCCCGTCACTCCAGTTACACCCAGTTTTCGGCATCGACACGGAACGCGTGCCGCCGAATGACGCGATGTCGCGTTTCGTCGGCTTCGGGGACAAAAGCTGGGACAACCTCAAAAACTTTTTTCAAACTCAGGGCTTTGAGTTTTTGTTTTTGTCCCAAAGTGCGCGGCGGGTCGCCTTTGGAGGCTCGATGGCGCCGAAAACGCCCGTTTTGAAACTCAACCGCCCTTTTGCCCGCAAGCCGCCAGCTGCAATCGCAAGTGAATTAACGCGGGTGGCTTGCGCGCCATTTGCAAAACCCCAGGTCGCAGGTCTTCGCCATTCGTGAACAAAGTGAGTAGTCTCAGGTGGCTTGCTTATGAGTTGGCGAACGGGCCTTCAGGATTCAGGGCAAACATGCCGGTAGAATAGGATTCTCAAATCAATGACAGGAGACCGAGCATGGCCGAACCCCACGATAGGAAGCCGATCCTCACGATCGAGCAGCAGATAGAGCACCTCAAGCAGAAGGGCGTAGCCTTCGAACTGTGTTCCGAGGAAGAGGCCGCGGACTACCTGCGCGACAAGTGCAACTTCTTCAAGCTCGCATCCTACCGCAAACTCTTCTCGAAATACGAGGGAGGCCCGCGCGACGGCCGCTACGTAGACCTCGACTTCGGCCAGCTGCGCCTGCTCGCGGCGCTCGACCAGGAGCTGCGCCACGCCCTGCTCGGCATGACGCTCGACATCGAGCATTTCCAGAAGGTGACACTGCTTCGCGAGATGGAGGACCGTGGAGAGGACGGCTACGCCATCGTGGCCGACTACATGGCATCGCTTACCACTGCAAACAGGGAGTACCGCCTGCGCGAGCTCAAGATGAGCGGCCGCAGCCCCTACAGCTCGAGCCTCTACGCGAAGTACTCCGGCGACATGCCTGCCTGGGCCTTCCTTGAGCTCACCTCGTTCGGCACCCTCATCGACTTCGTGCGCTTCTGCGCCAGGCGATGGGGCGACAGGCGCCTCGAGGCCTCCCACTACGACCTCAAGCGCGTGAAGTCCGTCCGCAACTGCGCCGCGCACGGCTCGTGCCTGATCAACTGCTTCGCCGAGAGGGGCGCCGCCCGGGGCTCGGCGTCCAGCGGCGTCTCCCGAAGGGTCGCCGCCGTGGGAATTCCCAAGGCGACCAGGAGGAAGTGGATGGGGAATACGGCCATGCAGGAGGTCGCGACCGTGCTCGTGGCGCACTCCGGCTTGGTACCCGAGGGCTCCTCGCACTCGCGCGCCGCATCCGAGCTCGCCGAGATGTTCGCCAGGGCCGACGGCGAAACCGAGGCGCTGCCCGACAAGGGGCCCGACGCCGCAGCTCGCTCCGCGCTCGAGTTCCTTCGCAGGTTGACAGAATCGCTCGGGTTGGTAGAATAGCCTGCAGATAGCAAAACCTTCACGGTTTTAGGGGCGGACTTGCGCAAGCGACTCTGCCCTATTTTTATATTCACTCGCTATAGGAGACGGGTGATACCTGGGTCAATGACAGAACTGAGAAGCCCGGAATAATGGAGCCAGTTAGAAACCCTCGGGTTTGCGGGGCGGGATCGTGAGAGCGATTCTGCCCTATTTTTTCCTCCGTCCGCCCCAAACCAAGTAGTTCGAAGATAGCCTGCAGGTGTCCTCATGGGCGCCTTTTATCTTCAGGGAATCAGTCGCTCGCTCATGAACGCGGCCATCGGCCGCTTCATGAGCGAGCGACCGGCTTGACCTAGATCGAACCGCCTTCATCTCCGTCTAGGCGCCGGCAATCAACACCGTAAATCCGCGCGTGCTACAATGCGGGCACCAGAGATGAAAACACAGTCCCCGTCGGGTAGTCGCGGGCGTGCGGGAGCCCGCATCAGTAACCTGCCTCCTTGGTTGTCCCTTCTCTGCATGGTCATCTACATAAAGGAGGAGCCAGCCATGCAGATCAGCGTGTCGTCCACCCTGACCGTATATCACGACGGCCAATTCTGGGTCGGGCTGGCGGAGCGCGTCGAGGACGGAAGGTACGGCGCCGCCCGCATCGTCTTCGGCGCGGAGCCGTCCGACGAGGAGATCCTGCGATTCGTTGTCAACAAATGGGCGAAGCTCGCGTTCTTCGGCGACGAGGCCACTGAAACAAGCAAGCCCGCGAAGAACCCCAAGCGGCGCGCCCGCGAGGCGGCGAAAGCACTTAAGCAGCCGGCGATGAGCACCAAGGCGCAGCAGGCGCTCGCGAATCAGCGGGAGACGATGAAGCGGGAATCGGCTCAAGCAAGAAGCCAGCGTCGCGCGGATGAGGCGGAGGCGCGCTTCGAGCAGCGAAAACTGAAGCGCAAACAGAAGCATCGCGGTCATTGATACCACCATCAACCCATATATAGCAGCAGGCGTAGCTTCGATTGAAACTACGCCTGCCACCTGGTGCTATAACGTTATACAGAACGTATGTTCTATACCCACTCGATGACTAACCCAGTCCGAGCACTACCGATGCGTGTCGCGTCATACCGCCTAAGAGCTGATTCGTTCAGAAAAGGTTCAGGGGGATCGTCGAGTTTATTGCACCCTCGCGTTTTACAAAAGAGAGTACAAGGCCCTTTAGCTCGAATTATTGCATTTAGAACCCCGCCGCTCATCCATCCTAGCTTGCCCAAACAGCCCTCCCGCGATGTCCATGTTCCAACGGATGGGTACCATTTATCCGGGTGCACCTGGGGCAACGGGCCGGCAGGCCCGCGCAAGGTCGCTCGCAGAACACGCAACATCAAACACGACAGAAGAGGCGAACGACAGATGCCGGACCCCGGACGACAGCACCGCGGAAGACGAGCATTCCGACCACAACCGAACAACTCCAGCTACTAGGCAGGCGCCCGCATGGGCGCCTTTTACTTTTCGGGGACTTAGCTGCCAGCTAAGGCACGCGGCTCATGGCCGTTTCGTGAAGACACGACCAGCTCGACCCACCTCGACCCGTCTCAGCTCCTGCCGTGCTCACCAATCGACATCAGGCGGTTCAATCGTCGCGCAGACGAAAAGGGACACGGTGCCGTGCGGTGTGCTCGCGCGGTGCCGCACGGGAAGATTGGAGGAACCATGGCACACACAGCCGAATGCGTCGCGCCCGAGGGCAACCAAGATCGCGACGAATGGATGACGGTGATCGAGATGCAGGAGTACATGAGGGCAAGCCGAAACAAGGCGTACGACCTCATCTGGTCGGGAGAGATCGACTCGTACAGGCTCGGAAGGAAGCTCCTGGTGTCGAGGGCGTCAGTGGACGCCTACATCGAGTCGAGGAGCGGCAGGAAATGACGGCGGCGACCGCCCCGGGAGCCGCCCGCGGCCGGGCACGCGAGGGAGCCTCGAGACGAAAGGAGCTCGAGGACGACCATGACCAAGAGCATTAGCAGGAGCCAGGTGAGGCTCATCGCATCGACCAACGCGATATTCGGCGCCGACGAGGCGTGCGCGATGCTGCGCATCAGCCGCGACGCAATGTACCGGCTCGCCAAGGACCCCGACGACCCGTTCCCGATCCGCTACATCGGCGGCAAGACGCGCGACGGCATCGTTCTGCACGACGAGCTCGTCGCATGGGTCGAGCGGAACAGCATCGTCGGCTCGCCCAGAAGGGATTAGCGCCGATGGCAGCCGCAGGCCCGAGGGGACGCGACGGCCCCTCCCCGCGCGAGTTCACGGCGGTACGGCACTTCATGATGGCGGACCTGGGCCTCTCCGGCCTTCCCCTGCTCGTCTACGCGCGCATCTTCGGCTTCTGCGACGCCGGGTGCGGCTACTTCGAGAGCAAGGGTGGCCTGGCACGATTCCTCAACGTGCAGGAGCGCAGCGTCCACCGCGCCATCCGCGACCTGCTCGACCGGGGCCTCATCGAGGAATGCGGCGTGCACGCCCCGGCGCGCGGGCACGCCACCAAGCGGTACCGCATCGTGCGCGAGAGGCTGCCGCCCGGAGCGCTGGCAACCCCTGACGATTCGTCAGGGTTCCCGGCGCGAAAGGGTGACGAAATGACAGGGTTCGCCGAGAACAAGGGTGACGAACCGTCAGGGTTCGCAGCCCGAACCCCTGACGAGATGACAGGGAAACTCCTGACGATATGCCACCCAATAAGCAAAAGGGACAACAAGGACTTCAGAAGATAAGGAAGGGGCGCCCGATGGACCGAGCGGGACTCATCACCCTGGAGCAGGCCCGTGCGGCCGGGCTCTCCTTCGACGAGCCGGAGCCGAGGGCGTGCCCGCACTGCGGCGCCGCCCTCGATCCGCTCGGCGCGGCGCTGGCGGGCAGGGTCGCCTGGGTCTCCGCCGCCCCCTGCCCGTGCGAGGGCGCAGCCAGCGAGCGGGAGTCCGAGGCGCGAAGGCGCGCGGCCCACGCCGCCAAGGAGGAGGCCGCCCGCCGGGAGAAGGCGCTCTCGCGCGCGGGCATCCCCAGGCGCTACTGGGCCGCCGAGGCCGACCGCCCCGAGTTCGCCGAGTACATCGCCTCGTTCGCGGGCAACGGGGGCGCCGGGCTCTACATACACGGGGGCGTCGGCGCCGGCAAGACGCACGCCGCCTCCGCCATGGCCAGGCTGTTCGCCGAGGCCGGCTACGACGTCGCCTTCACGACGGCCAAGGGCATGCTCGAGCGCGTGAAGGCCACGTTCGACGAGGGCGGCACCGAGGCCGCCGTCGCGCGGTACGCCAAGTGCGACGTCCTCGTGCTCGACGACCTCGGCAAGGAGGACGCGACGGAATGGTCCGTCGGCACCGTGTTCAGCGTGCTCGATGCGCGCTACGAGGACATGCGCCCGCCCATCGTCACGTCGAACTACGCGCCGGGCGCGCTGGCGGACAGGCTCGCAAGGCGCGGCGAGCGCGTCACGGCAGAGGCGATCGCGAGCAGGATCTCCCAGACCTGCAGGACCGTCTACCTGGGCGGAAGGGACAGGCGCCGCCTCGGCTAGCTTGTGCGCTTCCCGTGGAGGCGCGGACGGCTCGACCCAGCTCGACCCATCGCAGGCGGCCCCGATGCCCGCCGCAATCGAAATCGCTATACACGTCTTGGGCGGCGCCGACGCGCCGGCACGCACGCCTGCTCCGACTCGCACCGTGCCCCCATCGCGAGGACGCCGCCCGCCAAGCAACAAACGAAAGGCGGAGGGCCCATGGACGGCTTCGAGAGGATAACCGGCCGCGAGCACGACGGGCTCGTGGAGAAGTGCCAGGAGAACGGCTGGCTCAAGGTCGGCGGCTTCGACTGGCAGGACGACCCGTTCCTCGAGGAGTACGCCTACGAGTTCTCCCGCACGGACAGCGTCGACAGGCTCCGCGAGGCGCTCGGTTCGGGCAACTGGGCCATACGCCAGGGGTTCTGCTACCGCGACCTCGCGTTCATCCAGCAGGTGAACGGCGGCGACGAGTGGTGGACGCTCAAGCGCGACGGCGACGCGTGGACCGGCTTCGAGAGCTGGAGCTTCGGCGCCATCGCCCAGGAGCCCGAGCGGTTCGAGCGCGCCATGCGCGACATGTGCGAGGCGACGCCGGAGCAGTGCCGCAGCGGCGAGTGGGCCCATCTGCACGAGAAGGCGCCCGAGCCGCTGGCGCAGCGCGCCGCGTCCGCCCGCGAGGCGAGCCGCGCGCACGCCGGGCAGGAAGCCCGCGCCCCAATGGCGCGCGAGAGGGCCGTCGGGGCCGAATAGGGACGACCGGGGCGCGAAGGCGCCCCTTTTTCATCTCGACTGGAAGGGAGGCGCGGGATGGCGAGCGACTACGGGGACGAGGCGGGCGGCAAGCTGCTCGACTGGATGCTGAGGATCGGCCAGGAGGCCGGCGCCGAGGCAATGGCGCGCAGCGCGAGGGAGCTCTCCGAGCGCCTCGCGGGAATCCGCGGGACCATCGCCGGCGGGCGCGCCGGGCAGGTCGCGGCCGAGGGCGCGCCGACCTACGCGAAGCTCAGCCTCGAGGAGCTCTCGGGGCTTCCCGAGTACGCGACGATCAAGGAGGTCGTATCCGACAAGCTGCGCGCCGCGTCGGTCGAGCACCACATCATCCCCGGCGAGGGCCGCGACTGGCTGCTCTTCAAGGTGGAGGACGCGCCCGAGGTCGACGAGGCATTCTGCCAGCTCGAGCAAGACACGGGCAAGGCCGCAGACCGCGCCAGGGAGCGCCTCGCCGAGATCGCCGAGAGGCGCCTGGCGCCCGAACGGCTGGCAGAGCGCGCGGAGCGTGCGCGCGAGGCGTCGAGGGCCCACAGCCAGGGCCTCGGACGGGACCGCGGCCCTCGCCAGATCGAGAGGCCCGAGAGATGAGGTGGCAGGCGGCGGCCGCGCTGGCCGCAGCCGCGTTCGCCGCGGGAGACTTCGCGGCCGCCGCCGTCACGGCGTCGGGCGCGAACCCGCTCCTCGACCCCGAGGCTGCCATGGCGGCGATCCCCGCGGCGCTCCGCGCGGGACGCGCCTTCTCCGCGGAGGCGCTTCCCCTGTGCGCCGGGACCGCCTGCGCGTGCGGCGTGCTTCTCGCCTGGGCCCGCTCGCTGGGGACCAAAAGCGCGCGGCGCGACGGCGAGGAGCACGGAAGCTCCAGATGGGCCACGCCTAAGGACATCGCGCCCTTCGGGGATCCCAAGGAGCCCGACAACAACATCATCCTCACAGACAACGCGCGCATCCGCCTCGTGAGCCGCAGGTTCGACCTCTCCACCGACACCAACGACAACGTGCTCGTGGTGGGAGGACCCGGCACCGGCAAGACGCGCTACTACGTCAAGCCGAACCTCCTGCAGGCCAACGCGAGCTTCTTCGTGACCGACCCGAAGGGCACGCTCATCCGCGAGACGGGCGGTGCGCTGGCGGAGCTCGGCTACGAGATCCGCGCGTTCGACACCATCGACTTCTCGCGCTCCATGCGCTTCAACCCCATAGCCTACATACGCGACGAGGCGGGCGTCATCCGCTTCGCCCGCGGCATCGTCGCCAACACCGAGGGCGAGGCCGACCACAAGGGCGACCCCTATTGGGAGAAGGCCGAGCGGCTGGTCTACACCGCGCTCACGGCCTACCTCGTCATGCACTGCGAGCCCGTCGACCGGAACCTCGACGGGCTGCTCACGCTGCTCTCGCTCGCCGACGCCCGCGACGACCCGGGCTACATGAGCCCGCTCGACATGGTGTTCCGCGAGCTGGAGACCGGCGAGCGATACGTGAGGCGCGAGGGCGCCGCGGCGGAGGGCTCAGGCTCGCTGCGCGGCTTTTCCGAGGAGGACGGCGCCTGGGAGTGGGTCAAGGTCCGCGAGCCCGCGCCGCCCGACGACTTCGCGCTCGCGAGCTACCGAGAGTTCCGCGTGGCCGCCGGCGACACCATGAAGTCGATGCTCTCGAGCTGCAACGTCCGCCTGAAGCCGCTGTCCATCCGCGCCGTGCGCGACCTCACCTCCGAAGACGAGCTCGACCTCGCCCACATGGGCGACGAGGGCGCGAAGGTCGCGCTCTTCGCGTCGATGAGCGACACCGACTCAACCTTCGACTTCCTGTTCGCCCTGCTCATGGACACGGCCGTGAGCGCGCTCTGCGCCGAGGCGCTCGAGGCGCACGGCGGCTCGCTGCCCACGACGGTGCACTTCGTCTTCGACGAGTTCGCCAACATCGGGCGCATCCCCGACTTCGAGCGCACCATCGCCGTCACCCGCAGTAGGAACATCGCGGTCTCGATGATCGCCCAGTCGCTCTCGCAGCTCAAAGAGACCTACGGCGACAACAACGCCGAGACCATCGTGAACGCCTGCGACACGCTGCTCTACCTGGGCGGCAAGGCCAACGAGACCAACGAGGAGATCAGCAAGATGGCCGGCAAGCAGACGGTGGCGAGCGAGACGCAGAGCGACTCGCGGGGCGCCGGCTGGACCCGGACCGTGAACCGCGGCATCTCCGAGCGCGACCTCATACAGCCCGCCGAGGTGGCGCGCATGCCGCGCGAGGACGCGCTCGTGCTCGTGAACGGGTGCATGCCGCTCATGGACCGGAAGTACCGGCTCGAGCGCCACCCGCGCTCGCGCCTGCTCGAGGAGGCGGCCCGCCGCGGCCCGTTCGACTTCGCCGAGTACCGCAGGCGTAAGGAGGGCGACTCGTGACGGGGCCGCGCCGGGCGCGGGCCTCCCCCGCCGCGGGGGAGGAACAGAAAGGAACATCGTCAACCGAAAGCAAAGGAGAGCAGCATGCTCGCAAACGTCATCAAGCTCGTGTCGGGCTGCGTGACCTTCCTCGGCGGCTTCCTGGTCGTGTGGGGCGCGGTCTCGCTCGGCCTGGCCATCAGGGAGCAGCAGGGCGGCCCGCAGATCGCGACCGCCATATCCACCATCGCCGGCGGCGCGATCATCATCGCCGCGTCGGTCTACTTCGGGCAGCTGGACACGTCCTGGCTGCCGGCATAGGGGGCGTCGCGAATGGCGCTCCGAATACCGGTGCAGAAGGACATCGGCGAGTACGAGGAGAAGATCGTCGGGAAGATGAGCCTGCGCACGCTCGCGTGCGTGTCGCTCGGCTTCGGCAGCGCGGTCGGTGCGGCGGCCTTCGTCCACCTGGGCCTGCGCGCCGACGTCGCGGACGCGGCCTTCCCGATCATGCTCTGCAGCATGCCGTTCTGGCTCGCCGGGTTCTGGCGGCCCTTCGGCATGCGCGCCGAGGAGCTGCTGCCGCTTTTGGCGGCCCACGAGCTCTCCCCGCAGCTGCTCGCGTACGAGCCCTGCCTCGCCCCGGGCCTTCCCGAGGGCTCGCCGCGCCCGGGCCGCCCGGGGCGGCGCGCGAGGCGCAGGGCCAGGAAGAAAGGAGCCGAGCTCTATGAGCCGAGCAAGAACCAACAAGGAGAATAGGCCGAAGCGCCCGAGCACCCTCGGGCTGCTCCTCGGCGGCACGGGCGGGCGCAAGGACGCCTCGAAGGGCGCGCAGGCCGCGCGGCAGCGGCGCCGCCGGGAGCGCGACCGCTCGCGCGAGATGACCGCCTACGTCGGCTACGACGCCATGTACAGGGACGGCATCGCCCAGGTGATGCCCGGGGTGTTCAGCCAGACGGTCGAGTTCTCCGACATCAGCTACCAGTCCGCGCGCAAGGAGGCGCGCGAGACGGCCTTCACCGTGATGAGCTCGCTGTTCAACTACTTCCCGGCGGACTCCCACGTGCAGCTCCAGGTCGTGAACGCGCCCATCCCAGCCGACGAGGTCGGCCGCAAGGTCTTCTTCGAGCCCGGGGAGGACGCCACGGCAGGGCTCGCCGCCGAGTACAACCGCATCCTCAACGACAAGATGCGCGAGGGCGTCTCGAACCTCGTGCGCCACCGATACCTGACCTACGCCGTGGGCGCCGACGACGTCGACGCCGCGGTGCCCAAGCTCGCGCGCATCCGCGGCGACGTGGAGCAGACGCTCGCGCGCATACGCTGCTCGTCGCGCGCCCTCGACGGCGCAGAGAGGCTCGAGCTCTTGCAGGGGCAGCTGCGCCCGGGGTCGCGCTTCGAGTTCTCCTGGGACAAATTGTCCCCGACGTCGGGCGCGCGCACGAAGGACTTCGTCATGCCCTCCACGCTCGACTTCAAGCCCGAGGGAAGGTCGGACTGCTTCCGCAGCGACGGGCGCTACGGCGCGGTGCTCGCCGTTCGAAGCTTCGGGTCGGTCATCGAGGAGACCTACCTCGCCTCCATCATCGACCTGCCGCTGCCGCTCAACGTGACGCTGCACGTGCAGCCCATCGCGCAGAGCGAGGCGCTCGCGCTCGTGAAGCGCCAGATCGACTGGATGGACAAGGAGATCATCGACGAGCAGATGAGCGCCGTGAAGAAGGGCTACGACTACCAGATCCTGCCGCCCGAGCTGCGCTTCTCGAAGGAGGAGGCCGAGGAGCTGCTCGACTTCCTGCGCAACAAGTCCGAGCGCCTGTTCGTCTACACGGGCCTCGTCTACACCTGGGCCGAAAGCCTCGAGGAGCTCGACCGCCGCGTGCAGCAGGTGACGAGCGTCGCGCAGGGCTGCACGATCGGCCTCGAGCCGCTCCACTTCCGCCAGCGCCAGGCGCTCAACTCGGTGCTCCCGCTCGGGGACAACCACGTCACCGTGAGCCGCTACCTCACTACGGGACAGGTGGCGATGCAGATGCCCTTCGCGAGCCAGAGCCTCGACGAGGCGGGCGGAGGCTACTACGGGCAGTCCAAGGAGAGCGGGAACCTGGTGCTGTGCGACCGCAAGCGCCTGGCGAGCCCCATGGGATTCGTGTGCGGCAAGCCAGGCTCGGGCAAGAGCTTCTCGGTTAAGCGCGAGATAACCAACACCGTGCTCGCGCACCCCGAGGACGAGGTCGTGATCTTCGACCCGGCCGGCGAGTACGGCAACCTCGTGGGCGCGCTCGGCGGCGCGAACGTCGAGCTCGCCCCGGGATGCTCGGCGGTGCTCAACCCCCTCGACACCGCCGACGTCGCGGACCGCGCCGACGCCGCCAAGCTCGCGTACAAGACCGACGCGGTGCTCGCGCTCTCGAGCGCGCTCATGGCCGAGGGCCGCGAGGGCCTGCCGGAGCGCGACCGCTCGATCATCGCCCGCTGCGTCGGCGAGGCGTACCGGGAGTGCGCGAGGGACGGCCGCCTGCCCACGCTCGGCGCCTTCCACGCGGCGCTGCTCGCTCAGCCCGAGCCCGAGGCCGCCGACATCGCGCTGCGCTACGAGCGCTACGTGAAGGGCGCGTTCTCCTTCTTCAACGGCCAGAGCAACGTGGCGCTCGACAACCGCATCACCAACATCGACATGCACGGCCTCGGCCAGAACATGCGCGTGTTCGGCATGATCACGGCGCTCGAGATGGTGCGCAACCGCGTGATGGTAACGCCGCCGCGCCCCAACTACACCTGGCGCTACATCGACGAGGTGCAGAGCCTCTTCGCGCACCCGACGGTGGGCGAGTACTTCGCCCGCCTGTGGCGCGAGGGGCGCAAGTTCGGCCTCATCTGCACCGGCATCAGCCAGAACACGAGCCACATGCTGGCCAACGCCGAGGCCCGCGACATGGTGCTCAACTCCGAGTTCTTCCTGCTGCACAAGCAGTCCACCGCCGACCTCGACGCATGGGCGGAGATGCTCCAGCTCTCCGCCACGGAGCGCGGCTACATCGGCGACGCCGTCAAGCCCGGCGAGGGCCTGCTCATCAGCGCCGGGATCCGCGTGCCCATCACCGACGACTTCCCGAAAGGCCCGCTCTACGACCTGTGGAACACCAAGCCCGCAGAGGTCGCCGAGCGCGAGATGCGCCGGGCGGCGCGAGAGGCGGAGGAATAGGAATGGCCGGCCCGAGCGAGGGCGGCGGGATGCTCGAGGTGGTCGGGGCGCAGCGCCGCGACGTGCTCACCGCGGGCGACGTCGCGGAGACCGAGCGCGACGCCCTGGGAAACGTCTCGGAGGGTGCCGGCCCGCTCGACGAGGCGGGAGGCCCCGCCGCAACGGCGAAGGGGCGCCCTTCCAGGCCCGACGCGCCGGAAGGCGGGCTCGGGGACAAATTGTCCCAACCAGCCGGCGACCGGCGCGCGGCGGCCGCGATGCGCTCGCGCGTCGATGCGGCGAAGCTGGCGATCGCCCGGGAGGCCGTCTCCCAGCTCGACGACTCGGAGGAGCTCGAGGGCGCCTCGGGCATGTACGACGCGGGGCGTGCGGCCAAGAAGGCCGCGGGAAGGCTGCGGCAGAGGAAGGCGAAGAAAGCAGCCCAAGGCAGCCGCAAGGCGGCGACCGCGCTCGGCGCCCCAAAGGGAGGCGCGCGCGGCCCCGAGGCGGCCGGCGCGACCGCCCCGGCCAAGCACCAGGCGGCCCAGGCGGCCGCGCAGGCGTCGGGCGAGGCGGCCCGAGCCGCGGGGTCGAAGGGCGCCGCCTCCGCGATCGCGGGCGCGGTCTCGGGCGCAGCGCCCGCCCTGCTCGGGGCGGTGGCCGGCATCGTGGCCTTCGTCGCCTGCGCGCTCGCCGTCGCGCAGCTGCTGAGCGCGCTGTTCGGCTTCTGGGACGACGCGGCCTCCAAGCAGGGCCTCGAGGGGCTGCCGCCCTACATCACCTACGAGATGGTCGAGGCGGCGCTCGAGTGCCAGGAGGAGTACGGGCACCCGGCGGGCTGCACCATCGCGCAGATCATCCAGGAGTCCGGCCAGGGCGACCGCATGAGCCAGCTCGCAGAGCGCGACCACAACCTCTTCGGCATGAAGTGGTGGTCGGGCTACGCGGGCTGCCCCGAGGTGGCCGGCAAGGCGAACTGGGCCACCAGCGAGGAGTACGTGCCCGGCGAGCACACCCAGATCACGGCGAGCTTCATCCGCTTCACCGGCGACGCCGAGTGCATCCGCTTCCGCAGCAGGGTCTTCCTGCAGGCGGAGCGCTACTCGGGCAACGCCCTCATCCGGGAGGCGATCGAGAGGCACGACTCGGACAGGATGGCCGAGGGGCTCAAGGACGCCGGCTGGGCGACCGACTCGTCCTACGTCGAGTCCCTGAAGTCGATCATGGCGCAATGGGGCCTCTACCGGCTCGACTCCATGACGGTCGAGGACCTGAAGGACTCGACCGCGAACGGGAACGCGATCGTCGAGGCGGCGTACAGCCAGCTCGGCGTGCCCTACGTGTGGGGAGGCTCGACCCCCGGCAAGGCGCTCGACTGCAGCGGGCTCACGCAGTACTGCTACGCGCAGGCGGGCATCCGCATAAGCCACTACACGGGTTCCCAGTACGAGGAGCTCAGGCGCATACCGCTCTCGGAGGCGAAGCCCGGCGACATCCTCTACCGCTCGGGCCACGTGGCCATCTACATCGGCGACGACAGGTACATACACGAGCCGCGAACGGGCGACGTGTGCCGCATAGCGAGCGGCATCGGCAGCTTCAGCTGCGCGCTCACCGCGAGATAGGAGAAACCAATGCAGGGAAAGTCAAGGGTCATGGCCGCCGTCGCGGCAGGCGCGCTCACCGTGGCGCTCGGCGCGGGCGCGGCGCGCTGCGCCATCGCCCCGCAGGAAGGCGCGCAGGATAGTCCCCAGGAGCAAGAGCAGCCCGCGGCTGCAGGCGCCGACGCGGCAACCGGGAAGGCCGCCTCGGGCGCCGAGGCGCTCTGGAACACCGCATGGACGGGCGCCGACGACCCGACAGCCACGCTGCGGATCGTCGAGGGCGCCATGGTGGAGAGCGCGGGCGGCACCGAGCGCGCCTGGTTCTTCTCGGCCGAGGAGCCCTCCGAGGCCGGCGGCGTGCTCAGCGTGCCCATCGAGGTCAAGGGAACCGGCGACAAGGCGGGAGGGCTCTCGCTCATCCAGGTCTCGGGCGACGGGGACGCCCGCACCCTGGCATGCGACCTCCTGACGCAGGCCTACGTGCCCCAGAAGGCGCAAGACGGAGCGTTCTCCGTGACCGGCACCGACGACCGCCTCTCCGAGGCGCTGGGCGCGGATGCCGCCGCCATCGAGGAGGCCGTCGCCGGGAAGGCGGCGGAGGTGTCCCCGCAGGCGGCGGGAGCCACCTGGGACAAGGAGGTGTGGCTCGACTACGCCGGGAACGTCGCGTCGACGACCTTCACGCTCGACGACCCCGCCTCGACGGTGGTCACCGTGGTCTCGCGCGGCGGCTCGCTGGAGGCGATGTAGCCGTGCGGGCGCTCAAGGCGCAGCGCCGCAGGGCGTTCGCCATCTCCGCCGCGGCGGCGTTCGCCCTCTGCGCGCTCCTGCTCGTCCCCGCGCAGCCGGCATACGCCGACATAGCCGGGGACGTCAACGATTGGCTGTGCGGCCTTCTGCGCGACTGCTGCAACTGGATGTTCAAGGCTCAGACGGGCGTGCTCGGGTCGATCGGCGCGAACGGGATCCTCTCGGCCGACTTCGCGCACATGCTCACGAGCTCGAGCGACCTGACCATGCACGACGTCGCCCGGGGCGTATGGCAGGTTGCCATCCTGCCGATCGGGTGCGGGGTGCTCGGCCTGGTCTTCACCCTGAAGCTCATCGAGATCTCCCAGCGCATGGACGGCAGCCAGAGCCTTCCCGGCGTCAAGGAGGTCGTTTTCCTCCTCGTGTTCTTCGCCGTGTTCCTGTTCCTCATACAGAACAGCTTCGACCTGATGGCGTCGATCTACGAGGTCTGCGGGCTCGCCATCGACCGAGTCGAGGCGCTCTTCGGCGCCGGAGGCGCGCTCGACCTGCCCGAGGTGTCCGTCGTCACCACCGACGACGACATCCCGTCGCTCATCGCCATGCTCGTCGTGAGCCTCATCAGCTGGGTCGTGGTGCTGGCGGCCTACGTCGTCGCCCTCGTGGTCTGCTGGGCCCGCGCGCTCCAGCTCTACATCATGGCCGCGTTCGCCCCGATCCCGCTGGCGTTCCTCGGCATGGACGCCACGCGCCAGATAGGCCTTGGCTACCTGAAGAGCTTCGGGGCGGTCTGCATCGCCGGCGTCATCATCCTCGTGCTGCTCATATCGTTCCCGCTCGTGCTCGGCGGGCTCACCGGGGCGAACCCCGGGACGGGCACCCCGGCCGACGCGGTCGCAAACGGGCTCACCTACGCGCTGCAGTACCTGGCCATGTGCGTGCTGCTCATCCTGGCCCTCGTGAAGAGCGGCTCCTGGGCGCGCGACATCGTGAGCGGCTTCTAGCGGAAAAGCGAGGAAGGGGGCGGTCGCCATGAGATAGGGGCACCGCGCCGGGGCACGCGTCCCGGCGGATGAAGACAAGGACCGATTGAAAACGAAAAGGAGGAAAGACATGGAAGAGAGGAAGAACGTGTACCTCTCGCTGCACAAGAGCTTCGTGCGCGAGGGCATCGAGTACACCGACCGCGCGACCGGCGAGACCAGGACCTTCAACTCGGCGACCCTTCCCAAGGGCACCGTCGTCGACGGCGTGGACGTGGGAGGCTACGAGTTCAGCCCCATGTTCGTGAACGAGAGCCGCTTCAAGGGGGCCGACTTCCGGGACATACCGCTGCTCGCGAACCGCGAGGTGTGGCTGAGGAAGACGGTGATGGGCCCGGACGGCCAGCCCGAGCTCGACGAGGACGGCCGCGCGGTCAAGGACACCGTGAAGGTCATGCCCGCGCAGCTCAAGGAGGCCGTTGACGCAGGGCGCTCGCGCTACCTCGCGGAGCGCGCCGAGCACGCCCGCCAGGCGAGCCGCGCCGCCGAGCACGAGGCGCCCCGCGCACAGCGAAGCGTCGAGAGATAGGGAGGCGGAAAGATGAACGCAGCGAAAGACTGCACCCTGCAGGAAAAGCTCCTCCGATGCGCCATGGCGCTCATCCTGGCGGCGGGGGCGCTGCTCGCCTCCGTGGCGGCCTCGCCCGCCTACGCCGCGCCGAGCACGGTAGACGTGTCCATCGGCGGCAAGATCCCCTACGGCGGCTTCGCCACCACGTGGATGAGCGCCGACGGGAACATCGCCTACTGCGCCGAGCCCTCGTCCCCGACGCCCGCGCCGGGCTCCTACTCGACGAGCCCCGTGCCGAGCGGCGACGTGACAGCGGCGATCTGGTACTCGTTCGGCTCTCCCGGCTTCGACGCGTCGATGTTCCCGGGCAGCTGGTACGACGGCGGCGGCTGGGACGACGCGAAGTACGCCGCGGCGAGCCATGTGCTCATCGCCTACGCCTACTCTGGGTCCGAGTCGGCTGCCACGCACGGCACGAGCGCCGAGTTCGCCTCCTGGGCGAAATCCGAGCTGATCGGCGGGACCTTCGCCAAGATGAAGGCGGGCGCCGGCAAGGTATCCGCCGGGTTCGAGGCATTCTGCGTCAGGACCGGCGGCGGCTCTCAGACGCTCGTGAGCTTCAGCTGGTCCACGGGCGGAGTCAAGGTCGCCAAAACGGACTCCGAGGCGGGCGCGGAGCCCCAGGGCGACGCCTCGCTCGACGGCGCGAGCTTCTCCGTCGTTAACGAGACCGGCCGCTACGTGCTGGTCGGCGGCAAGTACTACGCCGACGGCGAGGTATGCGCCACGATAAAGACCGCGCCCGAGGACGGGTCGCACGTCGCCGCGACCGGCGCCGACACCCTCCCCGCGGGCAATTACCGCATCGTCGAGTCCGGCGCGCCCGAGGGCTACGACGCCAGCGACGCCTCCGTCACGTTCACCGTGAAGGCCGACGAGATGCGCGACCTCACGGGCGACCCCGTGACCGACGAGGTCTTCCGCGGCGGCGTGCAGGTGACCAAGTCCGACAAGGAGCTGCAGGCGTCCGAGGCGCTCGCGGGCAGCGGCCACAAGGAGGCGCCTGGCGAGCACCCCGGCCTCGACGGGATCGAGTTCACCGTCACGAACCGCTCGGCGCACAAGGTCCTCGTTGACGGCGAATGGCGCGAGCCGGGCGAAGCCGTGGCCACGCTGACCACCGCATGGAACGACGAGGCCGGCGCCTACACCGCGCAGACCGCGGCCGACGCACTGCCGTACGGGACCTACGACGTGCGGGAGACGGCGACGAACGGGAGCTACCTGCTGACCGACGGCGAGCCCCGCACCTTCGAGGTCCGCACCGGCGGCGAGATCGTGAGCGCCTCCGCGGACGGCGCCGCGCTCGAGTTCCGCGACCAGGTGGTGCGCAACGACCTCGAGCTCTCCAAGAAGAGCGAGTCCGACAACGCCGGCCTCATGGTCCCGTTCGCCATCGAGAACGCGGCCACCGGCGAGACTCACGTGCTGGTCACGGACCGCAACGGCGACGCGTCGACCGCGAGCAGCTGGAACAGGCACTCGAGGGACACCAACGCCAACGACGCCCTGCTCGGCCATGAGGGTCCGATCGAGCCCGCCGAAATGGACCCGAAGGCCGGCATCTGGTTCTCGCTCGGCGAGGACGGCTCCTCGGCGCCGGTCGACGACTCGCTGGCGGCCCTGCCGTACGGCGCCTACACCATGACCGAGCTGCGCTGCGATGCCAACGAGGGCCTCGAGCTCATCACGAGGAGCTTCTGGGTCGATCGCGACTCGACGGTCGCGAAGGCCGTGTGGATGGGCCTCGACGACCAGGAGGGCCCGCGCATCTCCACCACGGCAAAGGACGGGGCGGACGGCGACAAGGACGTCTCGGCCGACGCCGAGGCCAAGGTCGTCGACACCGTCGCCTACGAGGGCCTGAAGGCCGGCGAGGAGTACGAGCTCTCGGCCACCCTCGTCGACAAGGCGACCGGCGAGCCCGTGGCCGACGCCTCGGGCGTGCCCGTGGAGGCCAAGGCCGAGTTCGCCCCCGCGCTCTCGACCGGCAGCCAGGACGTCGAGATCGCCTTCGACGCGAGCCTGCTCGGCGGCCGCGACCTGGTCGCGTTCGAGAGCCTACGCAAGGACGAGGCCGAGGTGGCGTCGCACGCGGACCTCTCCGACGAGGGCCAGACAGTCCACGTCGCCGTCGAGGTGGGCACGCAGGCGGCCGACGCCGCCGACGGCGACCAGGTCATCGAGGCCGGCAAGGCCAAGGTCATCGACACGGTGGCCTACAAGGGCCTCGTCCCCGGCGAGACCTACATCGCCGTGGGCACGCTCATGGACAAGGGCACCGGAGAGCCGTTCCTCGACAAGGACGGCAACGAGGTGACCGCGCGCACGCCCTTCGAGCCCGAGGCACCCTCCGGCACCGTCGAGGTGACCTTCGAGTTCGACACCGAGGGCCTGGCCGAGGGAGACGAGCTCGTCGTCTTCGAGAAGGTCCTGGACTCCGCCGGCAACGTCGTGGCGGCCCACGAGGACATCGACTCCGCCGAGCAGAGCGTCGTCGTGGACAACCCCGGCACGCCCGAGGTCCCCGAGGAGCCCTACGCCAAGACCGGGGCCGACGCCCCCGACGGCACCGGCTACGCCGTGGCCGCGGGCATCGCTCTGGCAGCTGCGGCGGGTGCGGGCGGGGCGCTCGCGTACCGCAAGCGCAAGACGGCCGGCGCAAGCAAGGACGCGGCAGACGAAGAGCCGGAAGAGTAGCGGCGCCGCATCGATACCGAACCGGAGGCCCTGGGCGCTCGCCCGGGGCCTCCCCTGCGAACGGGGGAGGACATGAACAAAGGGAAAGCCGCCACGGCGCTCGCCATTGCCGTGGCGTTGCTGGCGATGGGGGCGCTCGCCGTCCTGCCGCTGTCCGAGAGGAACCCTTACGAGGTGCACGAGGTGCCTACTGCGGAAGAGGACGCGACAATGGAGGCTCAAGAGACGGGAGGCGGCATCGACTGGGACGCCCTTCCCGCCTCCGTCGTCGCTTGGGTGCGCGTGCCGGGCACGACCGTCGACTACCCGATCGTCCAGGGCCGGCCCGAATCGCCCGACTTCTACCTCACGCACGACGCCGGCGGCGAAAGATCCGCGTGGGGCGCTCCCTACATAGATGCCGGGTGCGCGCAGGGTGCCGAGAGCCCGCTCGTCATCGTCTACGGGCACCACATGTCCGACGGCACCATGTTCGCGCCGCTCGCGCAGTACTCGTCGCGCGACTTCGCCGAGGGGCACCGCACCATCCGGATCTACACCCGCGAGAAGGCGATCGAGCTCAAGGTCTTCGCGGCCGACGTGGTCGACGCGAGCTCGGAGGGCAAGCGGACCGACTTCGCCGACGCGGCGGAGCTCGCCGCCTACCTCGGGGACAAATTGTCCCGGTGCGAGGTCGTCCTGGAAGAGCCGGCGGACATCGCGCAGGCCTGGGCCTTCGTGACGTGCAGCTACCAGACGAGCAACTCGCGCACCGTCGTCTACGCGAAGGAGGTGGAAGGATGGGATTCGCGCCCTTCGGAATAGGGCTCCTCATGGGGCTCCTCACGCTCACGGCCTACGCCTGCTGCGCAGCCGGCGACGACGACCGGGACTAGCCGTGGGAAATCGAAATCGCACAACGGAAAGAGGCGGGCAATTGCCCGCCTCTTCTCACATCACCCACTTGAACACGGCACGGAACAGCCAGACGAAAAAGCCCAGCGTGACCTTAAGCGCCGCCATGAGGAACCTACCAAGCCTCTTCATCGACGTCACCCCAATCTTCCTTGACCTTGCGGGCGCCCTCGTCGGCGCCCTCCTCCTTCTCTTGCGCGAGCAGCCTCGCCAGCTCGTCGGGCACGCCCGGGACCTCTGCCCTCCCCAGAGCGCGCTGCAGGTCCCTTATCTGCGATTTCAGCGGTTTTGAGGGAGGGCCCACGTGCTCGCGGTAGCAGGCGCCGATCGCGGCCGCGTCGCACAGGAAGCCCCGCACCCGGGCGAACGCCTCGTCGCCGTCGAGCAGGACGCGGCGGGCTCGCCCCAGCTCGGCCTCCGAGGCCAGCATGAAGCGCCAGCCACGGGACCTGCGCGCGGCCGGTATCCCGTCCGCGGGCGCGTCGGCGCGCCAGTCGTCGCGCACCTGGTGCCAGTTCGCCGTGAGCCAGAGCCCCTTCTCGGGCTCCTCCCGCATCTCGAGCTCGAACTCCGTGAGCATGTTCGCGCCGGAGAACGGCGACCCCTCCGTGAACGAGAGCGTGTCGAACAGCGTCGTCCTGCCGCCCTCGTACTCTATCCTCACCATCATCTCCGGCCCCTCTCCCTGCGCTGGTCCTGCTGGGCCCGCTGCCGCTCGGCGGCGAGGATGCGCTGTTGCTCGTCCGCTCGGTGGCACTGGCGCGAATTGCCGCTGGCATCGTCGCGCCCTTCACCGTCCCCGTAGCGGGTCTTGAGCGGCATGAGCCCGTTCTCGGCCATGTAGGCGCGGGCGGCCTCGAGGCGACGGTATCCCTCGCCGCCCGCCTGGCCGCGCCGCTCGAGCGTCGCCATCCTGAGCCCGAACTCCTCGATGGACTCGACGTCGAACTTCGCGCACGTCTCGAGCGCCGAGGAGAGCCTGCTCAGCTCCGAGAGGTCGTTGAGCTCGAGGGCTCGCTCGGCGGCCTCGCGGATCCGCGCGGCGCTCGCGTCCGTGGGGCGGTAGGCGCCTTCGCGCTCGAAGCGCCGGCGCAGCATCTCCTTGCCGTAGACGAACCCCAGGCGCTCGCCGGTTACCTTCTTGGACGGTTCCTCCGCCAGGCTGAACACCCAGTCGTCCCGCCGCGCCTTGGCCGAGTTGTCGGCGACGTGCACGCCCAGGGCGTCGAGGATGCCGAAGAACTCCGCCTCGTCGCGCGCCGTGGTCTTGGCGAGCGCGACGCGGGCGCGGATGTCGCCGACCCACGAGTAGCCGCCCGAGCGCATGATCTCCTTCTCGGCCCGGCCCAGGTAGACGCTCCTGCGGCTCCTGGGCCCGCCCGCACCTGCCCGCCCGCGCGCCTTCGACGGAGATTCGGGCGCCCGGTCGTTGGAGAGCCCCGACAGCCCGCGCTCGCGCGCCATGTCCTGCAGGTCTCGGTTGAGGTCCTCGGGGTGCTGGGTCTGCATGCGGTAGCCGGTGCGGAGGTTGGCGTTGTTCACGACGATGTGCGCGTGCGGTATGCCGCGGGCGTTGTCGTCGTGGTAGACGATGGCGATCTCGTGGTCGTCGAAGTGCCTGAGCGCCCACGAGCACGCGAGCTCGCGCAGCGTCGCCAGGTCGATGTCGTCGCCGGGGTCCGGCGAGAGCACGAAGTGCTTGAACGTGCGCGCGGGCTTGCCCCTCCAGGGTGCGTCCGTGCCGAACGCGGCGCGCGTGGCGTCCATCTCGGCGTCCCAGGCGCAGGCCTCCTTGGCGTCTTCCCCCAGCGCGCCGGCGTCGCGCTCGTCGTAGCTCAGGTTGAACAGGTCGCGCGCCAGGGCGCGGCCTCCCTTCTCGAGGTAGCGGCGGATGCCGCCCGTCGAGCCGTGGCCGCTTATCGGCTTCAGGATCGGCATGGCGAGCCCTCCACGAGCGAGTCGGCGCCGATGCGACCGAGCTCCGCCGCCATCTCTCGGGCCGCGGCGTTCACGTCGGCGAGCTCGCGCTCGATCGTCGGGATGCTATCCGCGACGAGGTCGCGGTCGACGTGCCCGTGGCGGGCGTGGAAGTTGATGAGGTTCATCGCGTGCACGGCCTGGTTGTAGTGGTAGCCCCACTTCGTGAGCTCTCGCGACATCGCCCACAGGGCTCTGCGGTCCACGAGTATGCGGTGCTCGTCTCCCGCGTTGGCCTCCGTCGACAGCGGTATGCGAACGAGGTAGCGCAGGTACTCCGACTTGCTGAGGCCGGCACGCTCGCACCGCTCGCAGAGCGCGTCGTAGTCGCCTCCCTCCATGCGGAACGTGACGCGGCGCTCCTTGCCTTTGGCGGCGCCGGCTTCCTCTTCCATGGCGGATTCCTTTCCTCGGGCCCGCCGCGCGGCGGGCGCGTCTCTCTAGGGGTGCGGGGGATCCCCCGCAGGCGGCGGCCCGGCTCGGGCGCCGCCTCTGGGACCGGGCCTCGCGAAAGCGGGCTCCCGAACGGCCCGCGGCATGACGGGTCCGAGGCCGCCCGGTCCCCAAGTGCTATGGACGCCCGACGCGATGTCGGACGCCATAGGCTACTTGCTGGATTTCGGGCCTGAGGCCCTTCTGCGGCGCTTTCGGGCATCGGTGCCCGCATCCGTGTAGGGCGCGGTCATGAGCGCCATCTCCCGCAGCAGCGAGAGGTCGGCCGGGCTCGGGCTCTCGGGCGGGCTCTCCAGGAAGTCGGCGACGAGCCTCGCGGCCTTCGCGATGCGGCCGTCGGGGCCTGCCTGCGTCTTGCCCTCGCTCCTCACGTAGTCGGAGAGCTCGCGCTTGGTGCGCCGCCAGGGCTCCATCGCGGCGTGCATCTCCGCCTGGCGCTCCTTCGGCATGCCCGCGAGCGTGCGCACCGCCTCGGCGCTGAGGTTGCCGCGGTCGGCCTCGGCGGCCCACTCGGGCGAGAGGTCCTCGGCGATGCGGCGGGCAAGCCTCTCCTCGCGCGCGATGGTCTTGCCGGAGACCTTGCGGCCCGTCTGCCGCTCGATGATGGCGGCCTTCACGTCGTCGACGCGCATGCCGGAAAGCGACGGGTCCTCGGAGCGCAGGCGCACGGCGTCGCCCCTGAGCGCCTCGGTCGCTGCGGCGCGCTCGGTCACGGTGAGCGCGCGGGTGAAGTAGTTCGCGGCGTGGAGCAGCGTCACCGCCCGCTCGTCGTCGATGCCCTCTATCACGCGGCAGGGCATCTTCTCGTAGGCGGGGTCGTCCTTGGCGAGCAGCGCGTAGGCGGCCTTGCGCCGGTGCCCGGAGACCATCTGCCACGAGCCGTCGCCGACCTTGCGCACGAGCGGCAGGTCGGTGAGGCCGTCCTCGCGTATGGACTCGGCGAGCTCGGCTATCCCCGTTGGGTCCATGGAGTAGGCGGCGTTCGCCGGGTGGTCGGCGATGTCGGCCACCGCTATCTCGGACACCGGGTAGCGCCCGCGGGTGCGCGACGCGCCGTCGAGAAGCCCCGTGATGGTGAAGCCCGCGGCCACCTGGCTAGGCGAGCTCACGGGACACCTCGTCGGCGAGAGCTTCGTAGTCGCGTGCGGGGCGGCTCCCCGGCTCGAAGGCCGCCACCGGCTTCCATTGCCAGCTGCCCTCGCAGACCTTGCTGCTCGCGTGGATGACCGTCTCGAACTGCTCGCCCGGGAAGAACCCGTCGAGCACGGCCGCGCCCGTGGCCTCGGCGTTGGTCATGCGGCCGGGCACGCAGGTGCGCAGTATCTTCCATCTGGGCGTGGGCATGCGCAGAGCGTCCGCGATGGAGCGCGTCGCCTCCACGGTGAGCGCCGTGCCGCGCATCACGGTGGAGTCGAGCTTCACGGGGATGACGACCATGCCGCCCTCCGTTGCGGCGAGGTAGGCGTTGAAGGCGAGCCTGCGCATCACGGGGCTGCAGTCGATGAGGCAGACGTCGTAGGAGCCCGAGGCGTCGTCGAGGGCGAACTTGAGGCGCTGCTCGCGCAGGAGCATCTCGTTCTGGTCGACGAGGTCGATGGTCGAGGCCACCACGTCGAGGCCCTCCCCGGCGGCGTAAGCGACCTCTTCCACGGGCGCGCCGCCGTAGAGCAGCTCGACCGAGGTGCGGCGCTCGGAGGCGGCGCGGTCGTAGAGGCCGAAGAAGTCGGTGGCAGACGCCTGCGGGTCGAGGTCGACGAGCAGGGTCCGAAGGCCCCTGGCGGCGAAGATGGCCGCCAGGTTGACGGCGGTCGTCGTCTTGCCGACGCCGCCCTTGTAGTTGGAAATGGCTATCGTGCGCATGGGTCGCGTCCTCTCTAGCGTGGGGCGCGCCTCGCCGCATCCGGTCCGGCGCGCCCCGAGTCTCGGAGCGTCGGGACAAAACCGTACGGATTTGTCCGACAAGCGGAGTGTACCACGAAAACGTACGTATATGTACGTTTTCGTGGTACAGGGGCCGGTTTCGGGGGAAAGCCCGGCCCCGGGAGCCCGGGGCCGGGCGCGCCGCCTAGGAGAGCGGCTCCATCTCGCCGAAGCAGTTGATGTGGTGGCGAAGGAGTGCGCGGTTCTCCTTGACGACCATCATCGCCACCTCGTCGAAGCGGACCGGGGTGTCGGCGTAGTCGTCGCCGTTGCCGGCGAGCCACCTCGCCGCCAGCGCCTCGCGCAGCCCGCGCGCCCTGTGGGCCTCGGGGAAGCCGTCCGTCCCGATCCGGACCGTGGCGTCGACGAAGACCAGGGTCCCGTCCTCGTCCACCGCCACGAGGTCGATCCCGCCGATGCCCTCGGGTCCCTGCCAGGCCTCGTCGACGATCTCGTAGCCCTTGCGCTCGAGGAAGGCCTTGACCGCGCCCATCGCCTTTTCCTTCATGTCGTTCATGTCTTGCTCCTTAGACTCTGAGGCCCGCCCCTGTGGCGTGCCTTGCGCCGCGTGAGTCGCATGCAGCGCGGGCGTGCCTGCAAGGGAGGAAGCGAAGTCGGGCATGGAAATAGAAGTCTCCCGACGGCAGTTTTTCGCGTTGTTCGCGCGCGGAGCGCATGGGGCGAAGAACCCGAAAAAGTGTCGCGGCCCTTGCTGGCCGCCTGCCGGCGTGCGACCCTGCGCGTCCAAGGAGCGCCGGGGCGGGTATTCGGATCAAAGGGGCGCAGGCGTGCGGCATGGAATCCGGCGTGGGCGCCGAGACCCTCCGGGCATGGGATGCGGCCCATCGGCGGTTGCTGGGCTCCCGCGGGGATTGACGACGACGTCGTGGCGGGGACGGAGGCGGGTTCCCGAGTCGCGGCGCCGCGGCATGAGTCGGGACGGACGGCTTTCCCGTGCCGCTTGCGGCCGATATGCGCACGGGACCGCGGGCGGCGAGATGGTTCTCCGCATGGAACGGCTACGGTGCTGCGCGACACGTCCGTTGAGAGAAGGAGGCGAGCTGATGTTGAGCCACGAAGAGAAGTTGGAGCGCATCGAGCTCATCGATGCCGTGTGCGATGCCGGGAGGCTGGCGAGGGGCCTGGACCAGCTGCTCGAGTCCCTGGCGCATGCCGACCAGCTGGACCCGCTCGACGTCGAGGGGATTCTGGCCCTGAAGTCGATAAGTGAGAGGTGCGCCGAGCGCATCGGCGACGCCGCGCGAATCTTGGAGGCTCAGAACGAGGTTCTCTACGCCGAGGAATGGGCAAACGCCAAACCTCGCGAAAACGAGAGATGAGGACCCGAACGAAAGCGGCCATCCAAGCCCGATCAGGGCGTCCATCGCCGTCCGCGCTCATATAAAGCCTGGACATCGGCTGTCCTCGCATTCCCAGTGCCGCCGCGTGCCGTCGCGTTATAATGCTGCAAACGCATTTGTATTGCATTTCGAGCGATGGGAGCGCAGATGCCCGACAGCTACAAGGAGCTCATCAAGAGCAATCCCGACGAGACCGAGATCAGAAGCTTCCTGGTGGACGGCGACCAGGTCTCCGTGACCCTGCGCATCCCCGACACCCTGCGCGACGCGGCGAAGGAGGAGGCGGCCCTGCGGGGCATGAGCTTCTCCGCCTTCGTGCGCACCTGCATGATCGAAGAGCTCGCGAAAAAGGGGGCATAGAGGCGTGAAGTCGCTAAGCAACGTCGGCGCGGAGCGCCTGGGAGACGCCCTCGGCGAATCCATCGACGACGGCGCGAAGTTGTCGATAATCAGCTCGTATTTCACCGTGTTCGCCTACGGGGAGCTCAAAGAGGAGCTCTCCAAGGTCGACGAGGTGCGCTTCCTGTTCAGCGAGCCCACCTTCATCAAGCGCATGGCCGACTCGAAGGAGCCGCGCGAGTTCGAGGTAGCCCGCCGCGCGCGCGAGGTCGGCGTCGGCGGCTCGGGGCTCGAGCTCACGCTGCGCAACAACCTAAACCAACGCGCGCTCGCCCGCGAATGCGCCGAGTGGATCCGCGAGAAGGGCGTCTTCAAGTCCGCCAAGACGTCCGGCGCCATTCAGCCGGGCGGCACCTACGTGGTGGAGAACCCATCCGGCGACGACCACGCCTTCATGGGCGCCGCCGCGAACTTCACGCAGGAGGGCCTCGGCTACGAGCGCCGTCCGGGAACCGTGACCTGCGTGAGCCATTTCGAGAACGCGACCGAGGCCGTCGGCCTCAAGATGATGTTCGAGTCGGTCTGGGACAACCCTGCCATGGTCGAGGAGGTCACCGCGCAGGTGGCCGCCCAGGTCGAGACGCTCTACCGCGAGAACCCGCCCGAGTTCATCTATTTCCTGACCCTGTACCACCTGTTCCGCGACTTCATGGAGGACGACGAGGACAACGGCATCCGCCCCGGCCTCAAGTTCGAGGAGTCCGTGGTCTGGAGCAAGCTCTACGACTTCCAGAAGGACGCCGTCGTGGGCGCCATCCGCAAGCTGGAGAAGTACAAGGGCTGCATCATCGCCGACTCGGTGGGCCTGGGCAAGACCTACGAGGCGCTCGCCGTCATGAAGTACTACCAGGAGCGCAACGACCGCATCCTCGTGCTGTGCCCGAAGCGCCTGCGGGACAACTGGACCCTGTGGACGCAGGACAACGACGACCGCAACCCGCTGGCCGACGACCGCTTCAGCTACACGGTGCTCAACCACACCGACCTGTCGCGCTACCACGGCATGAGCGGCGAGGTGGACCTCGAGCACCTGCGCTGGGGCCACTTCGACCTCCTCGTCATCGACGAGAGCCACAACTTCAGGAACAAGAGCACCGACGCGGACAAGACCGACCGCTACACGCGCCTCATCGAGGACGTCATCAAGTCGGGCCAGCGCACGAAGGTGCTCATGCTCTCTGCCACCCCGGTGAACAACCGCCTGCTCGACCTGCGAAACCAGATCGAGCTCATCACCGAGGGAGACGACGCGTACCTCGCCGATACCGATGGCATCCCGTCGATCACCCACGTGACGCGCGTCGCCCAGCAGAGGTTCAACGAGTGGAGCAAGCTCTCCGACTCCGAGCGCACGACCGAGAGCTTCGTGAACGCGGTGAACGCCGACTACTTCAAGCTGCTCGACGTGCTGACCATCGCGCGCAGCCGCAAGCACATCACGAAGTACTACGGCGCCGCGAGCGGTACCTTCCCGGCGCGCCGGCCGCCCCTGTCGTTTCAGACGCCCATTGACCTAGAAGGCGAGCTGCCGCCGATTGCCGTGCTCAACGACATGATCGCCCAGCTCACGTTCGCCCAGTACCAGGTGCTCTCCTACGTGCGCGCCGACCAGCGCCGCAAGTACGAGGACCGCTACGGGGACACGTGGGGCAAGGACTTCGAGAGCCAGGTCCACCGCACGACGGCGGTGGCCAACCTCATGCGCGTCAACGTCCTCAAGCGCATGGAGTCCTCCGTGAACAGCTTCCGCATCACGCTGCGACGAATCCTCGACGGCTGCGTCGACCTGCGCGCGAGGCTCGACGCCGACGCGTCGGGGGTCGCCTACGGCACCGAGGGCCTCGAGGACGGGTTCGACGACGACGATGCCGAGGAGTTCGAGGCCGGCGGCAAGGTGCGAGTCGACCTGCGAGACGTCGACGCCCTGCGCCTGGGCCAGGACCTCGACTTCGACATCCAGGTGCTCCGGGCCCTGCTAACCTATGCCGACGCGGTGACGCCCGAGCGCGACGCCAAGCTCGTGAAGCTGCGCGACTTCATCGCGGGCAAGGTCAGCGAGCCGTACAACCCCGGCAACCGCAAGGTGCTGGTGTTCAGCGCGTTCGCCGACACGACGGCGTACCTTTTCGAGCAGCTGGCGCCCTGGCTGAAGCGCGAGCTCGGAATCGAGTGCGCCGAGGTGGCGGGCAGCTCCAACCGGACCTACTCGCTGAAGCTTCCCAGGACCACCTTCGAGAACATCCTCGCGAGGTTCTCTCCCGTCTCAAAGGAGCTGCCGGAGAGCCAGCGGGAGCTCGGCGAGATCGACGTCGTCTTCGCGACGGACTGCATCTCCGAGGGCCAGAACCTGCAGGACTGCGACTGCCTGGTGAACTACGACATCCACTGGAACCCCGTGCGTATCATCCAGCGCTTCGGCCGCATCGACCGCCTGGGATCGAAGAACTCCCAGATCCAGCTGGTCAACTTCTGGCCGGACATCGCGCTCGACGAGTACATCCAGCTCGAGGGCCGCGTGAAGGGGCGCATGGCGCTGCTCGACGCGTCGGCAACCGGCGAGGAGAACGTGCTGGAGGCCAAGGGCAATGGAGAGATGAACGACCTCAAGTACCGTCGCCGGCAGCTCCAGCAGCTCAAGAGCGAGGTGCTCGACCTCGAGGACATCTCGGGCGGCATCTCGATCACGGATTTCGCCTTCGACGACTTCCGCGTGGAGCTCCAGCGCTACGCCAAGGAGCATCCCGGCGCGTTGGAGAACTCGCCGGCGGGACTGCACGCCGTGGCCCCCATCCCCGACGAGCTTCGCAGCGACGTGAAGCCAGGCGTGGTCTTCTGCCTCAAGCAGAACGACGAGGGCAACGATCCCAGGGACACGAACCCTGTCTTCCCGTACTACGTGGTGTACGTGTCGGCCGACGGCGAGGTCATGACGAAGCACACCCAGCCCAAGCCGGCGCTCGACATCATGCGCGCCGTCTGCTCTGGGCATCCCGAGCCCATCGCTAAGCTGTGCCGCGAGTTCAACCGCGAGACCCGCGACGGGACGAGGATGGACGCCTACACCGACCTGCTTGACGATGTCGTTGCGGCCATCACCGGAACGCAGCAGGACAAAGGCATCGAGAGCCTGTTCAGCCTGGGAGAGGTCGGCAGCGGCACCGTCATGGGCTTCAACGACTACTCGTTGGTATGTTTCGCGGTGCTGCGATGAGCGGCATCGACTGGAACGGAATCCTGCGCCTGCCCGAAGCGGCGCTCGCGGGATGCCGCCGCATTCCCAAGACGGTGCTCGTCAAGCAGGCCATGCTCACCAAGACCGAGCAGAAGAGGCTCGACAAGGTCGCGCGCCTCGAGCACTTCGCCACGGTCCAGAAGTCCACGACGCGCATCCCGCCGTACGAGGACGACGAGCGCAACGTGCAGAGCGTCGTCTTCCTCCGTTGCGAGATGACAGCCGGGACCATGGCGGTGGCCGAGGTGGCGGAGCTCGTGCACAAGTGCTTCCCGAACCCGACGGTGCTCCTGGTCGAGGCGGGCGGCTGCGCGTGCATATCGGTCGCCCTCACGCGGAGGAGCCAGGCCGAGCAGGGCGCGACGGTCGTCGACCGAGTCGAGTCGACGGGCGCGTTCGATCCTGGCCGTTCAGAATACGCGGACTTCCTAGGCGCGCTGGCATTCGGGCGGCTCTCGCAGGGCGACCTCTGGGAGTACCTGGTCGACCTGTCGCGCACCGTAGCGCTGTCCCGCGCGATTGGCGGCCTGGGGTTCTACCCCGTATGCCCCGCTCGAGACCGGGAAAAGCTGATCGCCCTCACGTCGCGCTACGATGAGATGGGAGCCTCCGTCAAGCGGCTGAAGGAGCAGCGGCGGTCGAAGGACATAACGCTCAACGAGTCCGCGAAGCTGAGGATGGAAATGAAGGAAGAGGAGCGACGCCTGAGGGCGGTCGCCGATGAGATAAAGGAGATCTGCAATGGCCGTTCTAGATGAGTATATTTTGCGAGCGGCGCGCCTTTTGAGTGATGCTGCAGATGAGGATGTTGATGCGCTCTGCCGTGAAATCATGCAGGTCTTCGACCTCGACTACACTAACCCCGAGGCTTTAAAATATATCAATTCCTCAAGCTCATTTCGCTACTCGAAAAGCGACCTAGGGATGATTCTCCAGAAGCTGCGCCTAAAGCGGGAAGACTCAGACGACAAAGCGTTCGGTGCCGCATTCTGCGCAACTATAACGCAGCATATCAGGAGACTGGAGCAAGCTCTTGAAGAGGGCGTGAAAGACGACGAGCTCAAGGCCGTATACGACTCAATCGACTACGTCTACGCAAACGCGAGGGGCTACGACTCCTACACGGACGGACTAGCCTCCTATTCCTATGGGTCTTCCAATCGCAATGATTTCAACGATGAACAGACGCAACTACGTATCGACAAACTGAAGCATTTCCGTGATGAGGAGCTCCGTAAGCTGAAAATCGCCGAAGCGCAGGGCGCTAGCGTCAGCCTCACGGCATCCGCCACGAGCAACGTACAGGTCACGTTAGAGGCAACCTTTGAACAGATTGACAAATTGCCAGAGACAACGCTTTCCGATGACGAGAAGACGCTGCTCAAAGGGATGATGGGCGATCTCAACACAAAAGATAAAAGCAAACGGGGCAGCAAGCTTGACAAACTCCTGAGCTGGCTTGCCGGCAAGGGCACCGACGTTTTTATTGCCGCCATGCCCTACATAGTTCAACTAATCAAATCTCAACTTTCCTAGGAGGAGACCTCATGGGCGAGATAGAAAAGATGACTCTTGAATCGGAGAGTCTTATTGACGACCGCCTGAATAAGCTCAAGGAGCTGATGCCCGAAGTGTTCTCCGAGAGCGGAATCGACTTCGACAAACTGCGGCTGGAGCTTGGCGACGAGGTAGACGAGGGCCTGGAGCGCTATGCGTTCACGTGGCCCGGCAAGGCCGATGCCATCCGCCAGTCGCAGATGTCCAGCACTGCTACTTTGCGTCCCCGTATCGAGAAAAGCCGCAGCCGCGATGGAGAGGATGGGTCCTTCGACTCGGACAACATTTATATCGAAGGCGACAATCTCGAGGTGCTGAAGCTCCTACAGCGCGGCTACCACGGCAAGGTCAAGATGATCTACATCGACCCACCCTACAACACGGGTCACGACTTTGTCTACAAGGACAATTTCGGCAACTCTGTCGATAACTATAAGGAGCAGGCGGGACTCGCCGGCCAGTCCAACGCCGACACAAGTGGCCGCTACCATAGCGACTGGTGCTCGATGATGTACCCTAGGTTGAGACTGGCTCGAGAGCTCCTAACCGACGATGGCGTCATTTTCATTTCGATTGACGATAACGAAGACCGCAATTTGCGCATCCTCTGTGACGAGGTGTTCGGAGAGGCAAATTTCGTTTCTCAGCTAATCTGGGAACGAGCTTACTCGCCCAAGAATGACGCCAAATACGTTTCAAATAGCCATGATTATGTTCTCGTATACGCCAAATCCATTGAGCGCTTTGTGGTAATGTCGAGAAAGTTGGTGTAGCGCCCGATCCGAAGTGAGTCGGCCCGGCGTCCTGGAATCTGGAATACGGTTGATATCCTATGCCGCCTCGACCCTGTCCGCAAGCTCGAGGCCGGACTCGAGCATCTTCCTGGCCTCCGCCTCAAGCCGCGCCCACTCGACGGGACCGTCGATTCCCCGAGTGCGACCGTCATCGTAGAGCTCGTTCATCCTCACCTCCGAGAAGTACCTGGACTCCTGCCATATCTCGTCCTGCTCGCACATGACCGCGCCCGCGAGCCGCACCAGCGAGCCCGTGGAGGGGAACACCTGCACGACGCGCGACCTGCGCTTTATCTCCCGGTTGGTCCTCTCCTGCACGTTGTTGGTGCGCAGGCGCTTCCAGTGGGTCGGCGGGAAGTCGAGGTAGGCCAGCGCGTCGGGCTCGGCCTCCTCCAGCACCGCCGCCGCCCTGGGGCAGCACCCCTCCAGCATGTCGCACGCCGCGTGGTACATGGCCGTCACGGTGGCGGCGTCGCGCCCGCGGAACACCTGCGACACGATCCTGCCCACGCGGCGCCTGAGCTGCCAGGAGCCGGCCTCGCGCATGCAGTCGCGCATGAGGTGGACCGCGCAGCGCTGCCACGCGGCGCCCTGGAAGACCTCGCCGAGCGCCCGGACGAGCCCCGGGTGAGCGTCCGAGACGACGAGCCGCACGCCCGCCGCCCCGCGCGAGCGGATAGCCCGCAGGAAGGCGAGCCACGAGTCGTAGGACTCGGTGTCGACCACGTCGACGCCCAGGACGCGCCTCCAGCCGCCCGCATCGCAGCCGATGGCGGTGACCACGGCGGTGGAGGCGACGCGCCCCTCGCGGCGGCACTTGACGTAGGTCGCGTCGAGCCAGACGTAGGGCACCGGCGAGCCGCCGAGCGGCCTACCGCATAGGTCCTCGATATCTGCGTCCAAGCTCGAGGCGATGGCGCTCACCTGGTCCTTCGAGAGCCTGGAGACGCCCATCTTCTCGGCCACCCTCTGCACCTTGCGGGTGCTCGTGCCCGTGGCGTACATCTCGGCCACGGCGGCCACGAGCGCGCGGTCGACGCGCTGGTAGCGCTCGAGCACGTCCTCAGGGAAGAAGCTGCCGGAGCGCAGCTTGGGGATGCGCAGCGTCAGCGTGCCGACGCAGGTGGCGAGCGACCTCTCGCGGTAGCCGTTTCGGCTGTTCGCCCCGCCGCCGCACAGCTGGTCGGCCTCGGCGTCCATCACGGCGTTCACGACCTGCTCGGCTAGTCTGCGGAGCAGCTCCTGCATGTCGATGGCGCCGTCGTCGAAACGGGGCATGGCGAGCATGTCCGGCGTCGGGTCTGATAAGATTCCCATAGCGGTCTTCGTCCTTTCCTAGAACCTGTTGTTGTGGTGATTTCAGATTCTAGGACGAAGGCCGTTTTTCGTTAAACGGGCGCTAGGGTGTCACCCTTACACCAACATTTTCGACGCGATCGCGCTTTGTGATTGGACGCCTGCCGAGAACAGACGAGGCAAACGCCCGCTACAAGAATCCAGACAACGACCCTCGAGGCGTTTGGAAGCCAAGCGACCTCAGTGTAAAGACTTACAGCCCAGATTCCGACTATCCAATCACAACGCCCTCGGGGCGTGTTGTAGAGCCTCCAGCAGGACGCTGCTGGAGGCTCTCGCGAAACGCGTTTCGCGAGAGACTCCAGGATAACCGCATTTGGTTTGGCCCAAACGGCGACAGCGTCCCTTGCATCAAGCGTTTCCTAACAGAGCTCAAATATGATGGAATGGCTCCAACTTCAATCATGTTTTACAAAGAAGTGGGTCACAGCCAGGAAGGCGCCAAGGAGCTCGTATCTCTATTTGACGGAAAGGGCTATTTCGATGGACCGAAACCGACGAAACTACTTCAGCGCCTGATAACCCTTGCGAATCTGCTAATGTGCGATAAAGAAGTAATAGAAGTGTAAAAAATTTTGCCGTTCCTATCCGGCACTTAGGGCTGTGTCGGATAGGTCGGGCGTTAGGCTTCTGGCAAGTCAATCTTGCCGACAAAGCTGTAATAAATCTCAATGTCCTGCCTGCGGGTGCCGTTCTCGTCATAGCTGCACTCATGCACGACGATTTTCTCAATCATCTCCCGCAAGAGGGTGGGGGTAAGTTCTTCAAAAGCAAGGTGCTTTCTCACAATCCCCATGAATTTCTCGGCATTGACGGTGGCGGCCTGTGACTTGGAAAGTTCCTCCTGCAAAGCGGCAGCCCGGTCTTTCAGTTCCCGCTGCTCCTGCTCATAGTCCGCCGACAGCTCCATGAAACGCTCGTCGCTGATTTTGCCGTTCACATTGTCCTCATACAGCCGCTTGATAATGCGGCTCACTTCGGCAATGCGCTCCTGTGCCTGTTCAAGCTGCTTGGTGGCTGCGGCGGTCTTTCTCTTGCCGCCGATCTCGTTCTGCTGGATAAGCAGCTTTACAAAGCGGCTCTCATGCTTAGCGGCATACTCCGTCACTTGCCGGAGATTGGAAAGGACACCGGCGGTCAACAGGTCGGTGCGGATAAAGTGTGCCGTACAGTCGCGGGTGCGCTTCTTGTAGCTGCCGCAGATGTAACAGTCCTGCTTGCGGTTCTTGTTCTGATACCGCTGCTGGTACATCACATGGCCGCAGTCGGCGCAGAACAGCATACCGGAGAACAGCCCCACTTCATCATAGCGGTTCGGGCGTTTGCGCTGCTTGCGTAACTCCTGCACGCGCTCCCATGTTTCCCGGTCTATGATAGGCTCATGGTGGTTCTCAAAAACAGCCTGCTTCTCCACGGGGTTCTCTACACTGTGCTTGACCTTGTAAGAGGGCTTCTCCGTCTTGAAGTTTACCAGACAGCCGGTGTACTCCCGGTTTTCGAGGATATGAACGACGGTGTTCGTCGCCCATTTGCACTCATAGCCGGGGTGGTAGCGGCGTGTGCTGCCCGTCCTGCGGTATTCCAGCGTCCCCGGCGTGGGGATTTGCTGCTCCGTAAGCATACGGGCAATCTTGGTCGGGCCATTCCCGGCAAGGCAAAGCTGGTATATCTGCTTGACTACCGGCGCGGTTTCCTCGTCAACGATATAGTTCTCGTCCTCGTCCATGAGGTAGCCATACACCGGCTTGCTGGTAACGGGCTTGCCGCTCATGCCTTTTGCTCGTTTTACTGCCTTGATTTTCTTGCTCGTATCTCTCACCAGCCATTCGTTGAACAGATTTCGCAGAGGGGTAAAATCGTTGTCCATGCCGCCGTTTGCGCTGTCCACATTGTCGTTGACAGCGATAAACCGCACTCCCTTTTGAGGAAACAGCATTTCCGTGTAAAATCCCACCTGCAAGTAGTTTCGCCCTAACCGGCTCATGTCCTTGACAATGACCGTACCCACTTTCCCGGCTTCAATGTCTGCAAGCATGGCTTGAAAACCGGGCCTTTGAAAATTCGCGCCGGAATAGCCGTCGTCGGTGTACCAGCGCAGGTTGGTAAAGCCATTTTGTTTTGCAAAGGTTTCGAGTATCCGTTTTTGGTTCGATATGGAATTACTCTCACCTTGCAATTCGTCCTCATGGGACAATCTCGGATAAAGGGCGGTAATGAGGTTTTGGGTGGCTTGTCTTAACATAAAATCCTCCGTTTCCGACAGCCAGCCCCACTATTCCGTGGTTTCATTGTACCACGGAACGGCGGGGGCTGTACAGCGGCAAAAGCGTTAAATTTGCTTCTTTACAGCTTTTCAATTTTCCGATTTTTATGGTATGGGTTGTCGTCCCATATTTGCAGTAGAAAAGTTCATAAC
>SKEB01000186.1_pt1 | contig 75450 bp, 63 predicted proteins | sample 4826561 | NCBI WGS metagenome assembly SKEB01 (sample SAMN11008820, study PRJNA524170) | human gut metagenome | biome: Human fecal sample; material: Feces; isolation source: fecal sample from pouch patient p17 | host: Homo sapiens | place: Israel: Tel-Aviv | collected 2016-03-29
CACCATAAGAACAAAATTTAAATATACATGTCGAGGAATATAAATGAACAACGAACTATTTGCCGAATTAAAAAAATATAGAGAACACTCCAACAAAACTACAATCCAAAAAATGTTGCGCAACCCTAATCTTTCAAATGTATTTCAAAAACTTTCTATTACTGAGTTAGATGTTATCGCTCTGATTGCAGACACCAATCCCAAAATCAGCGATTTACTGCCTCACGTAAATATGACTCAAGGCGCGGTTTCTAAGCTTGTTAATCGACTAGTTAAAAACTCTTTTGTGGAAAAATATCATAAGGAGAACAACCAAAAAGATACTTATCTAAGACTTACCCCCTTAGGAAAACAGGCTGAAAAAGCGCACCAACAATTTCATGTAGAGCTGAATAAACAGTTAAACCAAGCCGTAAAAAATTTTTCAGAAAAAGAAATTGAAACTGCCACTAAAGTTTTGAAACAAATAAATAAGGTGCGCGACACGCTGGACTAATCTAGACTAATTAAAAAGTTAAGCAAAAAAGAGCTTCTCAAGAAAATTCTAATTCCTGAAAAGCTCTTTAATTTGGTAATTTTGCGCACCCAAGTATGTTCAAATTTAGTTTATGCTACTTAATCTAAAAACGACATCATAATTGTTGCAACATATTCTTTACGTATCGAATCCATAGTCTACCAAATTTTGTGCACTTGACTTATAAACTTAAGCTACTAATACCAGCTTGGTTTGTCACCATCGGTATTAGGTTTATTGACCCCAATGGAATGCTTAATTTCCGTATTGTTTTGAATTAAATCAACTACTACGTGTGCGATACTCTTTCGTGAAACTTCCGTTCCCTTGAAGTTTTCGCCCTTTTGAGTAAATTCGTATTCAATTTCATCGTGGTTAGTTAACCATGCTGGCCGAACCACCGTATAATCTAGGTCACTAGCTTCGATAACGTCCGCTGCTGACCGATACCGCGTGAGGTAGCTACCTAGCGTAGAATTATTCCATTCGCCAAATTTGCCCGGTACTTCGTCATAAATTCCTAACGTAGAAATCCAAACGAGGCGCTTAACGCCGGTTGCGTCCATCGCTTCAACGACCGCTTTTGCTTGATCGGCGATGTTATTACCTGCAAGGTTAGCGTAAACCGCATCAACTCCTTGCATAGCATCTTTCAATTGGTCAACGTTAGCCGCATCCCCGTCAATTACCGTTTCCCGGTCAGGATTAGATGGAGTGAGTCGCTTAGCATTCCGTAAGAAAAGCTTCAGCTCATCGTCGGTTTCTTCCATAAATTCCTTTTCTGCTAATTGAGCAATTTGCCCGTGTGCGCCTAAAACTAATACTTTTTTTGTCATTTTTATCAACCTCCACTATCGATTTTAACCGCTTACAAAAAATCAGCAAGTATTAGCACTTTTCGGTATAGGGTGAAAACCTTCAGCATTATATACATTTTATAGTGTTCTAGTGAAAGGCCACAAAGACTTGCCAAATGGAGATGACGGTACAAATCAGTATTACCAACAGGTCCCCGATGATGGTTTCCATTTCCATTAACGCAAACCGGTTTACGTCTCCATCTACGTGATCAGCACGCCGCCGGGATTTAATCGCAATCCAACAACCGTATGCGCCCAGTAGGCAAGCAAACGGCACCAAAAATAACGCATTTTTATTAATCATCCCACCAGTGGCCTTCAACGTAGCTGGCACCTCGTTTTGTAACATCGGTGCCGTGAGGAGCACAATCAGTAACGGAATAAAGGGCAACCAGCGCAACCAGTTAAACCGGTTTAACGCCGCATTTTGCATCCATCCGGGCAAGTCTTTAATCATTAGCCGGGGCTTACGCGCGTTGGCAATCACTTTCTGAGCATTTTGGGCGCGTTGCGTTCGTTGCTCAGAAGTCAGTTTTTGCTTATGTTTACTCATTAAAATCAATCTCCCATCCCTAAATGAGGCGCTTTATCGCCTTCTTCACCATCATAAACCATTACATAATTTCATGCAGGCGGTTTCTAATTTGCGCACTAACCAGCACTCTCATTACATTAGTTAGTTGGTTTGGTTATTCGTAATAACGTTGTTTAACCAACCTTTGACAATTGCCGTTTTTTATCAAAAAAATGCGACTAAACTTTACTCGTTTAGCCACATTTTTATTTTCTAAGCGTTCATTTCTGCGCGTTTTGCTTCTTCTTGTTGAAGAGCTTGACGGTCAGCAATCTTGAAGAATGGGTAGTAAACTAGTCCACCAATTGCTAGGTTAACTAATTGAATTACCGCACCCGAAATCTTACCAGTTGCCAAGTAACCAGAAATTAGTGGCGGAGTGGTCCATGGAACCGCAATTCCAAGTGGCTTAGCAACCAAACCGAACTTCATTGCGTAGTAAGTGGTTACTACCGAAATTAATGGAACAATAACGAACGGAATTGCCATTACCGGATTCAATACCATTGGAACCCCGAAGATGATCGGTTCATTGATGTTAAATAAACCAGGGATCGCGGTTAATTTACCAATGGCCCGGAAGTTTTCTGACTTCGCCAAGAACATTAGCATAAAGGCCAATGCTAAGGTTTCACCAGCACCACCAAAGTGAATGAAGTTATCCACGAATTGTTGGGTAACGATGTTTGGTAACGCCTTGTGTGCCTTCGCAGCGTCAGCGTTTTCCGCCATCTTACCTAACCAAACCGGCGCCATGATCCCCCCAACTACGTTAGAACCATGAATACCGAATAGCCATAGGAAGACAACGAAGAATTCAGCAACTAACATTCCGAAGATTGATCCGCCAACCGCGTTCAATGGTTGCGAAACGATTACCGTGATTACGTTTGGAATCGTCTTAAAGTCGGTAAAGCTAACCAAAAGCCGTAATAGCCACATTCCTAAAATAATTACAAATCCAGGAATCAATGATGAAAAGGCGTGACCGACGGCAGGTGGAACCGTGTCTGGCATCTTAAATTGCCAATCCTTATGAATCATCCAAACGAAGGCGTCGGTTACGAATAGGCCAATCAGCAAAGCTTCAAACAAGCCCATTGAACCTAATTGAGTTAACGGAACCCAAACCGCTCCCGCTTTATCGACATTTAATGGAATCGTTAACATAAATGCCGCTAAGGAAACCATACTTGCCGAAATGGCGTCGATTCCATCGTAAGACTTCGCTAATTCAAACGAAATCCCGATTACCGCTACCATCCCGATAATACTAAACGTTGCGTTGGTAGCCCAGCCGACCGTATCTTGCCAACCGGCACCAAACAAACTCGTCATCATGTTTAAATAAGCTGGAATTGGAAATTGACTAATAATCATAAACACTGAACCAATAATGATCAGTGGCATAACTAAGGCAAATCCATCCCGCAATGCTACCAAGTGACGAGAAGATGCTACTTTACTTGCCAAAGGCATTAGCTTTTCAGCAAATCCATTGGTTTTATTGTTGTCACCCATTACAACAACCTCCTTATAAATAAATTTGCCGGCATCCCAATAATCAAACGTGCAAAATAAGTGATATACCCTTGTAATACCGGCCAAAGCGTTGAAATCGCTTTCACAAGTTCATATTAACATTTGTACCTACAAATTAAAACCAATACGCACAAATATGTAATTTGTTTTTTTAGTAACTCTTTTGAGTCAAATAATTTGTCAAAATTAGTTAACTACGGTAGGAACCCCACTTTTTGCTTGAATGACCATTTTAGAAGTAGTACAGGGCATTAACTTAGCTTTTCGTGCCGGATTAAAAAGCATGGTCGCGCTTCTCTGCTACTCAGTCGAAACGGGCTCTTAGCCCCATTTGCTTCCGGTTAGCTAAATTAAGGCATCAATCGCACAACCTGCGATTAATGCCTGTGCGTTCCTCTGCTGCCTGGTCGAAACGGGCTCTGGAACCCAGCTCTCTCCGGTTAACCAAAAATAGGCCTAGTCGCTTAAACCGCGACTAGGCCTATTTTTCGTTAATCCTCAAGAGCTGCCCGGGTTCCAGAGCCCTCTATCATCCTAAAATCACTCCACGGCTGCAACGTTTCCAACAGCATCATATCAGTTGGTGCCACGTGGCCCACCACGTTCACTCGGCCGTTGTTTTCTAAATCTTGCAACGCAATTTGGGTTTCCGCCTTATATTGTGCGTATTCGTTGTTCATTACTAACACATCGCCCTTGTGAATTGGGACCGTGCGGCGCGCCGGAACATCTTCATCCTTATACCAAACCCGCGTCATGGTACTCCGTAGTACGTAATCGGAGTGATCACCCCGGTACGTGTGTTGGCTATCGAAAATAATTTTCCGTTCAGTATCGGTCAAGCCGGCATCCGCAATCACCCGCATAGTTGGTTGCGAAGCGTTGAAGGCTGCTGCCGCTTCTTTAAGATCCGCCTCGCTCACACCAGCATTTGAAATTAGAATATCGTCAATTAAGCCCAACATTTTCAAATGCATGATTTGAGTAAACAATGATTGACCGCGATGCATTTCTAACGAGACCATTCCCTCTTGTAACGGCCAAGGTCCCACTGAACCAGACGGCGCGTTCACAAAGGCCGCCGTATTAATATTATGCCGCCGGTATTGTTGGGAAGTTTGCTTAAAGTAGTCCAAACCTAATCCGGTATAGCGTTGCGGATAAAAGTTATGCGACCCGATTAGATTTTGCCGGTCGGGAGCATAATCCATAATTTGGTCAATATAATGGGTACCGCGACTCATGTTGACCTCGACCTTCAATCCGTATGGATTATGCGTCATCCGCGCTTCTTCCATTCCCGTGAAACCTTCGTCTAACCGTACTGCCCACGCACCAATGTCGTGGAAAAATTTAAGGTTATCATATGACACGCCCAATTGTTTAAACAACTTCGGGTTCATGTCCACCATGGTATCCATTCCTAACGACTTGCCGTATTCAATTAAGTCTTTGAAACGGGCCACCACCTGATCTTGATCCCCCTTAATTTGCAAGAACGACGTGAAGATCCGTTGAAAACCATATTTACTTGCCAATTTAATGTATTCTTTGGTTTCCTCAATCCCCATTCGGTCGGGATAAATCGAAATACCTAGTCTACCCATTATTTTTCCTCCTTATTCACACTGGTCTAAACCAATATTGTATTCGCTTTCAGTATATCATAGATAGTTAATTGACGTGAAAGCATCGTTTGACTGAAAAACTAGTCGCGTGCTACCCTTTTTCATATAGATAAAGAGATCGGGGCAAATTTAAATGACTAAATTAACCAATTTTCTAAGCGAGTACCAGCGACCAATCCACGATCCGCTAGAACTAGACCTAGCCTTATTTAGCCGGTTGGTTGAATTGCCATTAACCATGGCCACTAGTGAATTAGCGTTGCCGGCGTTACTGCCGGATTTTTGTGCTACGCTTCTCGCCCAGATCCAGGTCAAGGATTATTTAACCCTTCCGGCCGATCGGCAACTATTAGAACAGATTGCCCACAGCAATCGTTACCAGAAGGTTACTTTAGAAGAACTCAGTCCGGATAACGAACATTTTTTAGCAATCACTTTAGGAATCACCAAAACACTAAAAGTGGTCGCCTTTCGGGGGCCTAACGGAACGCTGCTTAGTTGGCAAAAGGATCTGCACTTTGCGCTAACGGACCCCGAGGCTTTGCAAAACGCTGCCCAAGCATATTTACAACGCAGTTTACAAGCTGACGATCGCCAAATCATTTGCGTGGGCTTCTCTCGTGGCGCTGCAATTGCCGCCCTAGCTTGTGATCATCTGACAACCCCGGCAGCTCAACGCATTCAACAGGTTTTACTGTTTGAAAGTCCAGGCTTACCCGTAGGCAAATACCATTTTGACGTACCTGTCTTAGAATTGATGGCGCCGCTTTCGGTATTTTCCTTAGTGGGGATACATCCCTTTCCTCAACGAACCGTTAATAGTTTAAACGCGGGGATTTGGCAGCATGACCTTACTTCATGGACTGCGGACCGGACGGGGAGTTTTGCAAATGCCGTGGGAATCGCGGCCCCAGTAGGTTTTGATCAATCCCCCTTCTTCAAACAGCTGTCTCCTAGCATTACCGAAGAAGACGCTAATCGAATTGTTGCCGTTTTATTCGCGGTATTTCGAGAAGCTAACTACCCGTCGATTCCAGAACTAATTAAGCATTGGAACCAATTTACCGGTCTAATCCACCAACAAGTTCGCAATGAAAACTCGGTAGTTCAACTTTCAGTTAATCGGATTCAGCAAATTATTTTCCAAAATGCCGCCACTAATTTACAAGCGGCGCTTCGTCGATAACTTTTTTAATTTTTTTGGGGGGAGGTTTTCCCGCTCAACACTAGGCTGAGGGGAAACTCCCTTTTTCTTTTCCCAACTTGCTGATCTACCAATTTTTAAATATGTTATCCTTAAACCAATAAAGAATAAGGAGTGAGTTTAATGTCAAATGAATTTCCACAAGCTTTAACAATCGCCGGTTCTGATTCCGATGGTAGCGCAGGAATGGAGGCTGATTTAAACACCTTCCAACGTCGCGATGTCCACGGAATGTGTGTGATGACCGCTTGCGTTGCCGGAAACTCTTACGGTATTCAAGCTAGTCACCCGCTTCCTACTGATTTCGTTGACCAAGAATTTCAATCCCTAGCCGACGATTTCAAAATCCGGGCTAGTAAAACCGGAATGTTAGCTGATGCACCAATGATTGAAACCGTTGTCAAAAATTATCAAAAATTCGACTTTGGTCCTTTAGTTTTGGATCCGGTCATCATTACCAAACACGGTGCCTTACTATTGGAGGAAGACGCGTTTGAAACTTTGAAGGCGAAGTTGATTCCGTTAGCTACCGTGATTACCCCTAATTTTTATGAGGCAATCAAGTTAACCGGCATTGACATTCAAAATGACGATGACATGGAACGCGCTGCAAAGATGTTGCAGGAAATGGGCGCTAAAAATGTGGTCCTTAAGGGTTCGCATAAACCAGGTGCTCAAAGCGAAGTACGCGATTTCGTTCTTCTAGAAAATGGTGAAAGCTTCTGGATGAGTGCCCCATACGTCGAAACGGACCGGGTTAACGGTACAGGTGACGTACTTTCAGCTTGCATCACTGCTGAAATTGCTAAGGGAACTGACATTGCCACTGCTATTCGAATCGGCAAACGCTTCGTTACCGCCGCAATTAGCAACTCCATTGCTGTAGGCCACAAATATGGTCCGGTAAATCACTTAGCACCGTTTGAGGACTAAGTTAAGCCGGTAAATGTAGAAAATAAAAATAATATTGATGAAATTAAAAAAGTTGAGGTAAGAATTTTAATTCTAACCCCAACTTTTTTATTTTAATCCGCACTTTCCGTTGCTTCTTCCGTAGTTGCTTCAACTTTATCAGTAACGGCGTTATTTACCGTGGCATCCGTGTTCGATTCGTCAGCTTGACCGCTTACCGTATCGTTAGAACTTGGCGCTGAACTAGCACTCCCGCCGCTGGTACTTGAATGATAATGGTTGCCTCCGCCTTGGTAGATTGGATAGCTGTAACTTGGCGCACTATAACTTGGAGCCACGTAACCACCGCCCGCGGTTCCCGTAGTGTTCGTTCCAGTATTCGAATCGCTGGAACTAGCCGTGCTGGATACATCATCGCCAGCCGTAATATCTACTTCTGCACTGCTGTCATCTGCAGACGAAGATTGTTCGTCCACCGATGAAGATTCTTCAGCAGAAGAAGAGGATTCCGCCGCGCTGCTTTGATTTTGTTCCCACTCGTGGTAAGCAGCCGAATCGTTATATACTTTAAACTTTTGCGTTCCACTAGTTTGATGATGTTTAGCAGTAGCGGTGATCATAAATTCGGCTTCCTTGGTGTGTTCGCCTAAATGCGCGTTAAAGATTAACTTTCCATCCGCATCCGCCGTTAAATTTGCTACCTTCTTAGTTTTAGTGTTGGTTATCTTAACTTTAGCTTTTGAGTTAGTCTTGATCGTGATCAAAACGTTTCCCAAATTATTAGTCTTCTTTTTCTTAGTAACCACTTGCAACTTGGTTGGCGACTGGGTCGTTTTTTCTGAGGAAACCGTCCCGCTCGACGCCGCTTTCTTACCGCAAGCTCCCAAGGTGACTGCCATCGTTAAAGCTGCCATCACCGTGATAATTTTCTTCATCTTCCATCCTCCGCCACATCGTTTATTAACCATATTATTACAATTGATTGGCAATCGGTCAATTTATTTTCTAAAAAACTTGCAATCCCCTCAACTTTTTTATATACTAAAGCTACTTACTAAAAGTAAGCCAGACAATTATAGTTACAGAAGGGATGTTCAATATGTCAAATTCATTTTTAGAAAACTTAAAAAAACGTCGTTCAATCTACGCACTAGGTAAAAACGTAAAGCTTAGCGAAGACGAAATTACCGAAATCATCGAAGAAGCAATTCGCCAATCACCAAGCGCATTTAATAGCCAATCAATCCGCGCGGTTATCCTTTACGGTAAGGCTCACGATGAACTTTGGGATGGAATTTTAGATATTTTACACGGCGAAGTTCCTAACGAAGAAGCCTTTAAAGCTACCAAGGCAAAGGTCGAAGGCGCATTTAAGGCCGGACTCGGTACCGTCCTCTTCTACACCGATGAAGACGTCATCGCTGACTTGAAGAAGAATTTCCCACTATACAAAGATGCATTTGACATGTTTGGTGAACACGGAATGGGAATTGCTAACGTGGACGTTTGGACTGCATTAGCTAACGAAGGCATTGGCGCTTCTCTTCAACACTACAACCCAATTGCTGACAAATTCATCGCAGAAAAATTCGATATTCCAGCTAACTGGACTTTGAAGGCACAAATGCCATTCGGTTCAATTGAACAACCAGCTGGCGATAAAGAATTTATGCCAGATGACGAACGCTTCCGCGTTATTAAATAATTTTTTCATTTAAAACAAATAGCAGCTGAGTAAAACTAAAATTTTTTGGTGCGTTGCCTTCAACAGCGTCAAAAGTCAGTTTATTCCGCTTAATCCCAAAATGACCATTACGCCAAATTCAGGCATAATGGTCATTTTTAGTTAATGTTCATCAATTATTCAATTGCTGTTCCGCGCTGTTTTTATTTACTCATCCTAGAATATTTTTCCACTGTTGATAAACCGTTCTTGCTTGATAAGCCTGGGCCGTTTGTTGAGCTCCCCGGCTTAATTTTTGCCACAGATCTGGGTCCTGTAGAATTTGTTTTACTCGTCGGGCCATCTGCGCCTGATCACCATTTGTGACGACAAACCCGTTGACATTATTTTCCACTAAATTTTCAATGCCGTAGTCGGTATAGTAAGCAACCACCGGAACCCCATGCGCCATGGCTTCAATGACGCTAATCCCGCCAGCCTCGTCGTAAGCCGTATTAATGAGTACCTGTGCCTGATTATAGAAATTGTCCATTGCTGCATCCGGCAAGTAATCACCAAAAATAACGTGCTCGGCAATTCCCATGTGTTGGGCCATCTGTTTCAAACGACCTAATAGTTGGTGATCATTTGTGTAGCCCCGGTATTCCAACGTCGCGTCGGGAAGCTGATCAAACAACCGCAAAAAAGCTGCCAACGCTTCGTCGGGGCGCCGATCACTTTCTAAACGTCCACTGAAAATAACGTGGTCGGGAGTACGCTTCTTTTTAGAAACGGTATTAGCCAAAATCTTAGCATCAACTACCGTATCAGCTGCCACGTAAACTGGTGTCTCGGGAAATTGCCCTTGAATAGCCGTCTGCTGTTGGACAGTAGGCACGATGATTCCATCAATTTCTCCCGGTTCTGCTTGAAATGCGGGTGTATAGGCTGCATAAACATTGCCGTGATGGTCCGCGTGCGCTCCATGAAAGGCTAACCACCGGGATTGGGCCTTTTCAACTTGCATAACCATCAAATCCACGTCGCGGTGGTCGGCAACCATGACCGCTTTGTCGTCTTGTTCCGCAATTTCGTTTAAGAAGAATAAAAACAAGTCCTCTTGCGAGTCAAACCGGTAATCCTGCCCGTGATAACCAATCAGTTTCCACATGGTGGGCTGTAATTGATCCGCAACGTTCATATAAACATTTTCTAAAACTACTTCTCCTGCTAAATTTAAAAAGCGGCGCACTCCTAAGCTGCCATCGGGGTGGAAGTAATCAATTGACGATTTGAAACCGCGCCAATCGTAATTATCCCGGGAAACTAGGTTATCAAAGCGGTCGTAATATTCCACGTCCCCCACCAAGCCGACCGTCCCTGGTAAAATATTGATCCGTGCAAGCTGTCGGCCCGCGTGATCGACCGTATAATAATCGGGGCCATGATCAACCAGTTGGTATTTATCAAACGGCAACTGCTTAAATTCCCGTACCGGTACCGCCACGGTTGGCGTTTGCGTAGTTCCTTGAAAATAATCGTACATGTTTAATACTTGATCGCCGGCCAATCCAACACGCTGGGCATCTCGCAACCAAAAGCGGTTATAATCCATCGTTACGTACCGTGCGGGATCATTTTGTTGGTTAAAAAGACGGGTCCGTTGGGCTTGAGCATGCTCAGTTCCCGAATTAAAGGTGTAAATTCCTCGGCTAACAAAATACTTCATTATTCAACATCCTCCCGAAATTCTGGCATTGCCCGAAGCTTTGCTGGCCAGCTTGCTTGTGCGTCATCTAGTAGCACCTGCCAAGCTTGCCAAACTTGTTTTTCCGAATAACGTTCGGCCGAAGTGTACGCTCCGGTGGAATAACGCTGCGCTAATTGCTGATCTTGTAAAACCTTGATGATTGCTTGCGCCATCGCTTCGTAATCACCGTAAGGTACCACATTACCATTCACGTCATTTTCCACAATCTCATTGGGCCCGTAATTAACGTCGTAAGTAAAGGAAATTAATCCGTGGGCAATCCCTTCCATTACGGCTAAGTTGAAGCCTTCCATTCGCGAAGTCAACCCAAACATCATCGCCTGATTTTCCACTTCATCTACCGCAGTGGTATATCCCTTAAAACTAACCACCTCTTCTAAATGGTTTTCCTGGATAACCTCTTCCACTTTCCGTTTAGCTTCGTAGTTATTCGCAGGGTCCGCATAACCATAAAGATCGAGCGTCACTTCTGGAATCGTCTGGTGGACGATGGCAATCGCCCGCACTAGGTCGTCAAGGTGCTTCTCCCACGCAATCCGGGCAAAAGCCACCATTTTTCCAAACTGCCGCTTAGCAACTGGAACTTGGGGGGCTTGTCGTAACTGCTCGGGCACAATGCCTACCGGAATGGTAAATAACCGGGTATGGGGGTGAAAACGCTCTTGAACGTCTGCAGTTTGCTTTTGGGTTGCACTGATAAAAGCGTCGTAGCGATCCATCGACCGTAACGCAAATTCATAATGCTGGTTCAACGTAGAATCCATGGGCGCTTGTGCATCACTAGCGTGTGAGTTGTGCAAATGAATCACTCGATAAGCTGGTTTTTCCATGTTTAAAAAGGCCCAGTCAGCTAAATGATTACGATCCAACACAAAAATATTAGGTTGCTTGGTCGACCAAAAGTCGTCATTCAGCTCGTCTAGAAAATGCTTCGTAAAGGTTTCAATCGTGTCAAATTGATAAACTTTTCCGTGACGGTCCGTTAATTTCCATCCTGATGGTTTAAGTTCACCAGCCCGGTTCTGCTTGGTAAAAGCTTCGATAACTGTTTTACCTTCCGGAGTTTTCCATTCTTCATTTTCAATCTGATTATCGGGAGTGTACCATTGTGAAAGGGAGACAAAGCCTCGGTAATCGTAGTTGTCAACTCGATAAAGATTTCCAAAGCCGTCAAAAAGTTCGGTAGAGACCACCCGCTCCTCGTCACCCGCGACATTAATCCGAGCGACCAGTTCCTGAGCAGGCGTTACCACTAAATACCGCTGATTTTCCGGTTCATATTGGAGTTCAACGTCCGCGACCCCAAAATCTAAATCATCGGGGTGAACTATGTGACGTTGCACTTGTAAAGCTTGCTGGTAGTAGTCAAACATGTTGATCAATTGCTGGTCGTCAATCCCTACGGCCTGCGTGAGGCGGTGGGTGTCCGCGCTCCAATCCCGCAAAATCAGCCGACAATCTACCTTCATCTTGTTAAAAAGCTCCAGTCGTTTTAACTCCGCATGTTCAATCCCTGATTTCTGCTCCGGCATTTGTGCATTAATAAAAAAGATCATTGATATTACGCTTTTCCTTCCTTTAATCGCGATTACTTATTTATGTATTATAGTACATACGCTAAATTAAAGTGTGAACGACCTATAAAGTTTCTTATAAATTCGTTAACGGGTTTGGCAAACCATGCTTTGCCTCCCTAGCCCTTCCGGCTAACTAAATTACGGGGCAATCGCAAAAAACACGATCAGCCCCGTAATTCTGTTAGTCCTCACGTCACCTTAGCTACTGAGTCAAAATAAGCTCCAGCCACCAATTTTCTCCGGTTAACCTGATTTCGAAATCAGTCGTTAAACCGCGATTAATTTCGAAACCTTGTTAATCTCTGCCTACTCTGCAACTGTGTCGAAACGTGCTTTGTCACCCAAACCCTTCCGGCTAACTAAATTACGGGGCCAATCGCAAAAAACACGATTAGCCCCGTAATTCTGTTAGTCCTCACGGTTTACCCGGGTGCCAAAGCACTCTTATTTATTTGCTCATCCTCATCGCAATCTTTTCGCCTACTAGCGTAACTACTGATCCAATCAGGATAATTATAATTCCCACAATGGTATTCAAGTGAATCGGATCCCCTAAAATCAACAACGACAAAATTGGTGCTAGCGCCGGTTTAATAAAGAAAATCAACGAAGCAATCGGTACTCCAGCTTCACCCATTACTACGAAGTACAAACCAAAACCGACCCCCGTAACCAAGAAACTTATGTATGCTAATAACAGAATATTTGAAAGGGTAATCCCTTGGAAGAACGGAATATCGCTAAATCCTTCTAGCCCACTAAAAGCCCTGCTGACTACCGGAATATGAGTAATTGCCATAAAAATCGCTAACTCGATTGCTCCAGCAATAAACGAAAAACACGTCATGGTCATTCCGCCAAATCCCAGCTTATTCGAGCTAAGTCGGGTTAAAATCCCATAAATTGCAAAAGTGATGGAACTTAGCAAGCCCAACGTAATTCCTAAGGGATTGGTCAAGTTAAATGGATTAATAATTACCAACAATCCCGCTAGCGTTAAAATTACGGCCAGTGTATTGGTTCGCGACATCTTTTCCTTCAGTAAAACTAGGCCAATCAACATCCCAAATGCAGGGTTAGCACTTAGTAAAATTGCAATTGTGGCGGGCAGTGATAACTGAATAGCTAGTTGATACAACGTCATGCTGACTAACACGCACGAAAATCCAGTCATTGAAAATGCCGCAATGTCCCGTCCTTTCAATCGGCGTCCTTGTTTTTTCAACGTTTTCATTGTGAAGGGTAATAATAGCAATCCCCCGAATAAGAAGCGGATAAAATTCAACTGAATCGGGTTAAACGTCCCTCCAGCAACCTTCAGCGCAATCTCCATTGAACTAAACAAAAAAGTAGAAATGACGACATAAAGCAAGGTCCTTAACTTCACTAAAAAAACTTCTTTCTCTAATATAATTATGTACATATACCATCTTACCACTTTATTTTCAGGGGATTTTCAAATAAAAAGTCGTACTTCTTTGTAAATTTAATGCTCAGTCTTCTACTATTTATTTTTCTAAAAAAGGTACAAAAAAAGCGCAGACCTAATTGTCTTCGCTAATTTATGGAACTTTTCAGCTCTCATCCCTACCAAGAAGCCTTTTTAACTCCTGGAATTTGACCTTCGTGCGCCAATCTTCTAAAGTTCAACCGAGACAGCTGAAATTTGCGCATGTAAGCATGCGGTCGACCATCTAGCGCGTCGCGTCGGTGAATTCTAGTTGGTGAAGCATTCCGCGGCAACTTACTAAGCCCTTGGTAATCCTTTTGTGCCTTCAACTTTTCGCGCAATGCGGCATAGCGCATTACCGTTTCTTCTATTTTCTTTTCCTTTGCAATTTTAGACTTTTTTGCCAAATGAACACTCCCTTACTAAAAATAATTGTGCAAACAGTATACTGCTTCACTTACTAAAAGTAAACCATTTTGCTTTCCACTTTACCGGAATCGCTTACATTTTATCCTTAACTAAGCCAGCCTGTTTTTCAACAATTTCCAGCTTGGATTGTGTCATTTTCAAAAATTATTTTTCAGCGCGGGCCATGTTCATCAATCGAATTATATTACGAGTGACAATCTTAATATTTACGATAGCGTACCGCGTTTCCATCGAACGTCTTAACGAGCTTGGCCTTCTTTGAATAGAGAAAACCGCTACCTTTTCGTTCGGATAATGGCGCATTGAATTGTCTACTTGTCCACAGATGGCTACGGCTGGCACAGACATCTTCGTCGCTAAATCTAGTACTTGATTAATTACGTGCGGAGTTTGCGGATGGTGGGAAATTTTCCCGGTCCCAGTAATAAACAAGTCCGCATCTTCTAACTTTTGTGGTAAACCGACTAAGTTAGCCATTATGTCACCGGTTGGAACGATTTGTCCGCCTAGAACTGCCAACGCTCCCCCGATTCCACCATCTACACCTAAACCAGCAACGTCTCGCAAGTCCAAGTTTAGTTCCTTAATAACCGTCATGAAAAAGCCGTCCATCCGCTTATCAAAAACTTCGATTTGCTTTTTGGTACCGCCCTTATCCATTCCCCAGGTCCGCTGTGCGCCGCGATAGCCTGCATAAGGCCGGTCAGTATTAGTGGCAATCATAATTTCAACGTGATTAAATTGTTGAACTACGCTTTCTAAATTGCGTACTTCTTTAAAATTGGTTGCTAATAAGTTTTTGTCGCGCCCAATTAAATGTCCCTCTTCATCATAAAAGTTAACGCCCAAAGCTTGAAGTAAACCTAATCCTCCATCACTAACTCCCGTTTCTCCGGTAAGAATGAGGATTCGTTTTGCACCGCGTCCTAACGCATCCCGGATTTGAGTTCCTAACCCGAAACTGGTTGCTCGGATGAATGATCCTGGTGATGGCAAAATCCGGTGTTTTCCAGCCGTGCTAGCGGTTGCAATAATGGCTAACGGAGCTTTTTTATAGTTAGTAGTTAAATACGGTGCGTCTACTGGTCGACCCATTAAATCGGTAGTTTTAAAAGGAATTTCCTCGATTTCTCGTCCCCACCGTTTTAAAACATCTAAACCGTCTAATGCACCATCGGAAATTCCAGCAGTTACTACTTCAACTTCTGGATCGATTTTAAAGATACTTTCACGAACTGCTTCGTTAACTTCATCGCTACTTAAGCAATCTTTGAAAGCATCCGCTGCAATTACAACTTTCATTTTTTCACCTCTCGAATCAAATGCCCAGTATGTACAATTTATAACATTCATAATCTTATCATCTTATTATCTGAAAAACAGCTACTTTATATTACTTTTAAAAGGAAATGTGGGGTGCTGTTTCATCCACTAACTAATGACGCTTTAAACCATATTTTGGAACCTATTTAAAATGAAATCAAACCACATTAGTTTTCTTAAACTATTCATTAAAAACCAATCACACCAGAAAATGATTATAATCTCATCTATTCAGTATTGAAACGGCTTTCTACTGGTCATTCTAACATGTACTTTACCATCTGCGTATCAATTAACTATAAAATGTGAAAAAATTTGGAATTTATTCACATTATGCCCTTTTATTAAAAAACATCTCCTAAAGATGGCGATCACGTAATTTTGAGTTAATTCGATCCCCCTTTCTGAAAACGATACCAATTTATCAAACCCGGCTGGTAGCTTTTTTTAACATCGTAGCTTAAAATGACAGTGGAGGTGGTAGCAGTGACAAGAAAAATTGGAATTATCGGAATGGGGCACGTTGGCCAAGCCGTTGCCCAGCAAATAATTACTAACGGTTATACAGACGATTTAGTATTGATTGACCAAAATGAAGCCAAAGTTGGTGCAGACGCTTTAGATTTTGAAGATGCCATGGCTAACCTGACTTACCATACCAATATTGTTGTTAACGATTACGCCGCTCTTAAAGATGCGGATATTATCATTTCAGCACTCGGAAAAATTTCACTCAGTGACAATCCTAACGTTGATCGTTTTGCGGAATTACCACATAATCGCAAACAAGTACGGGAAGTTGCTGAAAAAATTAAGGAAAGCGGTTTTGACGGGATTATTATTGCCATTACTAATCCGGTAGACGTAATCACTTCGCTCTATCAAGAAGTTACCGGACTGCCAAAGGAACACGTGATTGGCACCGGTACTCTATTAGATTCGGCTCGGATGCAACGCGCGGTTGCTAAGGGACTCAACATCGACCCCCGCTCCGTATCCGGATATAACCTTGGTGAACACGGCAACTCTCAATTCACCGCATGGTCAACGGTTCGCGTTCTCGATCGGCCCATCAAAGAGATTGCTAATGATCGGGGCTTAGACTTACACGAAATCAATGAAGAAGCTCGGATTGGCGCCGGTGACGTAATGAAGGGTAAACACTACACCAACTATGGCGTGGCTGCCGCGGCCGTTCGCTTAGCTAACGTAGTGCTAAACGACGCGCGAGAAGTTTTACCAGTTTCTAACTTCCGGGAAGAATACGGTACCTACTTATCTTACCCAGCCGTAATTGGTCGTGACGGGATTGTTGAACAGCTTCAGTTGCAATTAACTGACGAAGAGCTTTATAAGTTACGCAAATCAGCACATTTCATTATGCAAAAAATCGCCGAAGCAGATTAAATTTTAACTTAAAAACACAAAAATTTGAGACCAAGCCCATAAGCGGCTGGTCTCATTTTTTATTCGTTTTATCATAACGAATAAATATCCATTATTGAAAAGGCTGGAAATATTTTCAAGCTTTTTATTTTTAATGAAACGATTAGTTTAACGTTATACACTTTTTAAAGATTTCCTATCAATAATTAACACGTTTAAACGTAACTACGAGACATGTTTTGCAGTAGCGCGAAAATATCTGTAATTTTAATCGTTTCGTCACACCGCACTTCAACTTGGTTTCCTAGATCGCGGATTTCAAACTTAATCCATTGGTCGCCAATGTTAGCTTTACCATTTTGCGCCTTTAATACGGAAATAATCAGATCATCCCCGCCATCTAAGAAGCCAAGCACGGCGTTTTCTCCCCGTAACACGTTGGTGACCTTCAATGTCAAACCGGGAGTTTCCACTTCACTGTTTCCTAACCTAATTCTTTCAATCGGCACTATTACACTCATTTGCGTGACCTCCTATCATTCAAACAACTAACAATCTCGTTACTTGCCCTGAATTATACATACGGGAAATTACGTTTGCAAATATTTTGATTTCCTTATCAAAACTATTGCATATTACTTTACTTAATTTCGAATAAATTTATATAATGGGCACACAAATCAAAAAAGGGGTGGATGAATTTGAAAAAAATTAATATCTTATTGGCAGCGGATCGCAATTACGCTGACCAGCTATGCATTACCATTAAAACTGCTTTAGAAACTTTAAATTCAGCAACCCGGGCCCATTTCATCGTTTTAACCAACAACCTTGGTGACCAAACCCGGGCACTGCTAGACAAATTGATGCATAACTTTCATACGATTGAGTATTTAAATCTCGATGACGAACGTTTCGATTTTTGTCCAACAAACCAACACATCAATAAAACTGCATATTTTCGAATCATCGCCCCTAAGCTATTAGCTTCGCGGCAGATTGACAGACTAATTTACTTAGACGTCGACGTTTTAATTCGAAAAGACCTAACTGAACTTGCCGAAAGCAATTTAAACCAAAACACAGTAGGTGCGGTAATTGATACAGGACAAGCATTCGCGTTGCATCGTTTAGGCGTCGATCCCGTAGTTGCCGCAAGTAACCTCTACTTTAATTCTGGCATTATGGTAATTGACGTAGCCCAGTGGAACGCTCATCGAATTACGGAAAAAACCTTGGCATTCATCAGAAACCATGCCGACCGAATTATTTTCCACGACCAGGATGCGCTTAACGCCGTGTTAGCTGGTGAAGTACAATTCCTTCATCCAAAATGGAATTTACAAAACTCGATTATTTTCAGAAAACACCGGCCAATTAACCAGGGGTATGCTGAACTAATCGACGAAGCCATTAAGGAACCTAGCATTGTCCACTTCACTACTCACGAGAAGCCTTGGAAGGACCTCACCGTTCATCCATATTTAGATGAATATCATGAAGAACTTGGCGAGTTAGAAATGCACCGCGGAGTGATTAACGTTATCTCGGCAGCCAACTCGGCCTTTACTCAAGCGCTCGCCACTTCTTACGTTTCAATTTTGGAAAATGATCCGGATCACCAATACAATTTCTTCTTGTTACCTGATCATCTCACGGATCGCGATATGATGTTATTAGGCAGCATCATCGCCCGCTATGACAACGCCACAATTAAAGTTGTGGAAGTTAACGAAGAATTGTTAGCTAACGCAGTAGAAAGTGACCGGATTGTTAAAACGGCTTACTACCGCATCTTAGCTCCGGCACTGTTGCCATCCATCAACCGGGCAATCTATCTGGACTGCGACATCATCGCTAACACAAGCTTGCATGAATTATGGCAAACTAACCTAGAAGGCAACGTAATTGCTGCCGTAGAGGATGCTGGATTCCACGACCGGTTAGAAAAGATGGGAATCACTAAAGAAAACGAAAAGTACTTTAACTCGGGAATGATGCTAATTGACCTTGTGCGTTGGCGGGCGCGGTCGACAACCCAAAAAGTTTTGGATTACATTAACCAAAATCCGGAAAAGTTGCGTTTCCACGACCAAGACGCCTTAAACGCCAACCTTTATGATGACTGGCTCCACTTGCATCCGCAATGGAATGCCCAATCTAACATCATAATGGAAACCATTTTCCCACCGCGGACCGAGCTGCTGGAGCCCTACGCGGAAACTCGTGAGGATCCTAAGCTAATTCACTTCTGCGGTCACGTAAAACCATGGCACGAAGGTTGCGAGCATCCGTATGCCGATGTGTACCTGAAGTACCACGAAATGGCTAGCAACCAAGGTGTTAGAGTTAGCGGTTAGCTCTAAATCAACCACTAAACTAATCGAAGAATCCCCTCATTTTTCAAAAATTAGTTAGTTGCTAATCCGCTAAACTCGCTTAGAAAAATGAAGCTGGAAAAAACTAGAAAAATACTTTTCAAGGATGAAAAGGTCCTCAAAAAGTTGTTTTGGTGTTTTGACTTCAATAGAGCCAAAACGTGTGCCAAAAGTAAGTTTGTTCCGCTCAACCAAAAATAGGGACTAGAGAAAAATTTCTCCGGTCCCTATTTGGTGCGTTAATCGCGCTACCGATTGCTCATACATACCTATAGTAATATTAATTCCACTTCTTTTACGTTAACGATGATCCCGTTTCTTTTGTTCTTCCATTATTTTTTGGTTTTGTCGTTCACCGTCTTTAATTTTTTGCTGGTATTTACGCCTACCCCAATACGCTTTAATAATAAAGGGAATTTGAATAATCCCGTAGATTATCAAAGCGATAATTATAATTCTTATCATCAAATTCACTCCCTGCTTTGCCACGTATTTTATTTACTTTGATTATCCACCATCTTACTATTTTTCCTTAAGAAAGTCGTCTTTTAAAAACTTCCGTTAAAAATCACTTACCTTCCCCAAAACTCGTTTGCCAGTGACCCACTAAAAGCGCTAAAATAGCGTCTGTAGATTCTACAGGAAGAAGGGATTCCATTGGAAAAAGCAGCTTTAATTTTAGAAGGCGGCGCACTGCGGTCATTTTTCACCAGTGCGGTATTAGATTATTTCATTGATCAAGAGATGGAATTCGAGTATATTCACGGCGTTTCAGCCGGCACGATGTGTGCAATGAATTATATTTCCAAGCAAAAGGGACGCTCTAAAGATGTTAATTTACATTTCTTACATGACAAACGTTACATTGGTTTCAATAATTTAGTCCGTAATGGTGGTATTTTCAACCTGGACTTCCTATTTTCTCCAGAATGTTATGCTTACAGTCCGTTTGATTACATGGCTTACAAAGATAGCCAGCAAATTTTTGAAATTACCGCAACTAACCTATTGACTGGGAAGGCTGACGTTTTCCGAAAAACCGATACTGAAGGCCAGGAAGAAGCCATCAAAGCTTCCGCTAGCATGCCGCTGCTATCCAGCATCCGGGTTGTTAATCACCAACCATACCTAGATGGTGGAATTGCGGATTCAATTCCTTTCAAACGTGCTCAAGAACTGGGCTACGAGAAACTAGTCATCGTTTTAACACGCGACATCACCTATCGAAAAGCCGAGAATAGCCGAGCAATGAACCGGCTAGTGCGGATGAAGTATCGGGACTTTCCTCAATTTGTTTCTGCTTTTGAAAGCCGTCCGCGGCGTTACAACGAAAGCCTTGAGGAGATTGAACGTTTAGAACGGGAAGGAAAAGCCTTTGTAATTCGGCCTCAACAACCGGTCACCGTTTCCCGCGTAGAACGGGACAATAATAAGCTCATGGATCTATACCATCAAGGAACGGCAGTAATCGAAAGTCAAATGGCTGATCTACGCGCATTCTTGAAAAATTAAACCACTTAAATTAAAAAAGATCGCTAACCCCGAGGGCTGGCGGTCTTTTTAGCTATAAAAAGCGGATAACTCGATATTTTGGTCGTAATTACCAAAGCCTTCCCCAAAAATAGTACAGCCTCCTGACTTCTTGGCATCGGGCTTAATTTCAAAACGAATCGTCCAAACGTCTTTATTAACGGGCAAGTCCGCTAAGCAGACTTCCGTGAACGGTTGCCCATCTAGATAAGTGCCGTGGTCAGTAATTCGCAACGTCTTTAGAATTCCATATTGGTTAACGTTATCCGGGACCCAATCCGGAGTGTACTTCCCACGAACATCAGAAAAGTCGCCTGGTGAACGCCAAGTTCCAATTTCCTTGCCATTAATGGAAAAGGTGATATCTGATGGCCAAGTATTGTTGGAAAACGGAAATTCCGATCCCAGTTCCATAGACAAATCGAGCATTTCCAAGTGTTCATCAATATTGATAAAGTTGGGAGTCTGGTATTCTACATAACCGTCGTTAAACCAAATCATTCCGGCGTTCATCCGCTCGGGCAGCATAAAGTATTTAGGGTTATCAATGTTGCCAATATATCCGTCTGGCCCCGCCAACCCGCAGGATGGTTTTACACTAAATTCGGTATAGTGTCCAATCGGAATTCCAGTTTTGTGGACGCTAAACGTCGGATAAATTTGCCGCGGAAACTTAATATCAATCGTATCCACTCGCAAGGAAGAAACCTTTTGGTGCCCCTGCCGTTTACTATGAATAATTTCTGCTTCCGCCAGTTTATTCAAGTGCTTAGTGACGATTGGGCTACTCAAATTTAACGCTTCGGCTAATTCTTGAACACTCATCGGTTGATCCGACAGCAAACGAATAATTTGAAGTCGTACCGAACTTGCCAGTGCTTCATAAACTTTTAACGATGCATCCGAGATATCTAATTGCATATGCCCTCCATTATCAAACCGTTTACATTTCCTTTTCAATTAATTATATGCCAATAAAAAACCGGTTACAAGCGCTTAATTTAATAATAAAGTTAACTCAAAGAGATTTTTTTGCAGATTCCTTCCAAAGATTAACAAAAAGGGTTGACAACGCTTTCAAGCGGTCATATATTGCTCGTGTAATAAATGCTTCACGAACCTTTCGAAAGTTTCCACACCATTTTTTTACAATTCATTTTCATAAAAGGAGTATCTCACTATGATATCCGCAACTGATTACGTTAATCCACTCATTGTACAACGGGCGGATCCCTATATTTATAAGCACACCGATGGTTATTACTACTTTACTGCTTCGGTTCCAGCCTATAATCTGATTGAAATTCGGCGCGCAAAAACCTTGAATGGACTAGCCCATGCGGCTCCCCGTACAATTTGGCGTAAACATCCCGATGGTAGCGGTCCAATGAGCCAGCTCATATGGGCTCCCGAATTACATTACATCGATGGAAAATGGTTCATTTACTTTGCCGCTGCCCACACTAAAGAATTCGACCACAACGGCATGTTTCAACACCGGATGTATTGCTTAGAATGCGATAATCCTAACCCCATGCGCGACGAAAGTGATTGGGTTGAACGCGGTCAGGTAAAAACGCCGCTAGATACCTTCGCCCTCGACGCCACCGTTTTTAAGGCGCACGACCGTCTTTACTACGTTTGGGCGCAGAAGGATCCGGCCATCAAAGGAAATTCCAACATTTACATCGCTGAAATGGAAAATCCGTGGACCCTTAAGGGTGAACCAGTAATGTTAACCAAGCCTGAATACGATTGGGAAACTAAAATTTTCTGGGTTAACGAAGGTCCCGCGATCTTGCACCGTAACGGTAAGTACTTCTTAACCTACTCGGCAAGTGCTACTGACGAAAATTATGCCATGGGAATGCTAACTATCGACGAAGACGCCGATTTATTAGACGCCCGTAATTGGGCTAAGTCGCCTACTCCAGTTTTCCAAAGCAATTTGGCCATTCAACAATACGGTCCGGGGCACAATTCCTTCACCGTGGCCGAAGACGGTAAGACTGATTTATTAGTTTACCATTGCCGTAACTATACCGACATCAAGGGCGATCCGCTTTATGATCCCAACCGTCACACCATGGTTCAACCATTTAGCTGGACGGCGGACGGTCGCCCTGAGTTTGGCAAACCCGTACCTTATAACTATGAATAGGGGTGTACAACATGAACAATACTAAACCACAATCTAAACATTTCTGGGGATTTCCCCTCACGCATTTTAGTTACTTCTTCATCTGGGCAATCATTAACGGATATCTCACCCTCTGGATGGAACAAGTCGCTCATTTAAACGGTACCGAATCAGGAGCCGTTTTCTCCATGATGGCTGGAATTTCGTTAATTTTCCAACCAATTTTCGGGGTGGTTTCGGATAAGCTATTATTTAAAAAGACCTTAATTTTAACCATCTCGATCGTCGCGATTTTTATTGGCCCTTATTTCCAGTGGGTTTTTATGCCGATTTTACACATTAACGCCTTCCTCGTGGCCTTTGTAACCGGGACTTTTCTCAGCTTCGTACTTAACGGCGGAGTTTCTGTAATCGAACAGTACGTCCAACGGGCAAGTTTGGCAAACGGCTTTGAATACGCCCACTCCCGCGTTGGAGGCTCCGTTGCGGGAGTTGCTGCTTCACTAATTGCCGGTCCCATCTTTCTCTGGTCCCCAAACTCCATCTTTTGGGCTTGTACGGTAGCCGCAATTATTCTAACCGGATTGCTACTCTTCAGTGATAAAATCGATCTCGAAAATGCCCAAGCTGCTGGCGATACTTCCAACTCATTGAATTTAAAAACCGTTATGTCGGTCTTTAAATTAAAAAACTTATGGATCCTCGCGATTTTTTACATGGGTGCTTCAGCACTATATGACGTTTTTGATCAACAATTCATCATTTTCTTCAAAATGTTCTTCCATACTGCTGCTCAAGGAACTTTAGTTTATAGCTATATGACCTCAGCTCAAATTGCGATTGAATTTTGCCTGATGTTCCCGATGCCTTGGATCATTAATAAAATTGGCTCTCGGAACGGCTTAATTATTTACGGGTTTATTACCGCCCTTCGGATTTTAGGTTCTGCACTTGCGCCAAACTGGATTTGGCTGGTTGGATTCCGCCTATTAGCCGGTTTGGAAATGCCATTGTTACTAACTTCAATCATGAAGTACATCGCCGGAGCGTTTGACATCCGCCTTTATGCAACCGTTTACGCGCTTGCTTCTAATTTTGCCAAGCAAGTTTCCGTCTTCATTTTCTCTTCGGTTGCGGGAAAAATGTACGACGTGATTGGCTACCAACACACTTACCTAATCATGGGATTATTCGTTTTTGCCATCACCCTGTTTGCTACCTTCACCCTTAAAAAGGAAGACCCGGTTCAAGCTGGTGAAGTAGGCGCTAAGAATCCCGATTAACCCGCATATAAAATTTAATTAAAAAAACCGTAATTATCCTGCTTTTCAAGCTAGTTAATTACGGTTTTATGCGTAAAAAGGGGCTGAAAAAAATACTTTTCCAGGATGAAAAGGTCCTTAAAAAGTTGTTTTGGTGTTTTGACTTCAATAGCGCCAAAGTCAGCTCGTTCCGCGTAACCTAAAATTGACCATCATGCCCAATTCAGGCATAATGGTCAATTTTCAGTTAATGCTCGCAAACTACCCTACTTTTGTTCCATCCTCTTTTTGTTAGCTATTTGTTATTAAATAAATTCAAACACAACTACTTAATAATTTTATGCACTAATTGAATCGGTTGAGCATCCGTGCCGATTTCAATGTTGTTATATAGTAGTTCCTTAATGTTGGCTACGTCCGCCGTATTGCTATGAATGGTCAACAAGCTTTCACCTTCCGCAACGGCGTCGCCAACTTTTTTGTGTAATTCAATTCCCACCGCGTAATCAATCACGTCAGTTTTGGCCTGACGACCACCACCAAGTAACATGGCCGCAATCCCAATTTCGTCAGCCGTCATTTTCGTTACGTAACCTGCTTGGGGTGCGGAAAGTTCAAAATGGTATTTTGCCTGGGGCATTAACGTCGGATCTTCGATAACCCGCGGATCGCCTCCTTGGGCAACGATCATCTGCCGGAATACTTCTAAAGCGCTTCCGTTTGCAACAACTTCTTCAAGCTTAGCCCGGGCTTCTGCCAACGTGGCCGCCTTTTTGGCAAGTACCACCATTTGACTACCTAACGTCATTACTAATTCCGTGATGTCTTTGGGACCTTCACCTTTAAGGATTGCAATCGACTCTTGAATTTCTAGGGCATTTCCCACCATGTTACCAAGGGGTTGATTCATATCTGAAATTAGCGCCATGCAGTTCATGCCAACACTCTTACCAATTTTCACTAAGGCATTCGCTAGTTTGACGGCGTCCGCCTCTTCCTTCATGAAGGCGCCAGTCCCGGTTTTTACGTCTAAAACTAAGGCATCCGTCCCTGAAGCGATCTTCTTACTCATAATCGAGCCGGCAATTAGCGGGATTGAATCGACCGTGTCGGTAACGTCGCGTAACGCATAAATTTTTTTATCTGCTGGAGCAACGTTGCCGGTCGCCCCAACGATGGCGACTTTAATGTCACGAACCTGTTTTTTAAACTCTGCTTCCGAGCGTTCCACCTCAAAACCTGGAATCGCTTCCAATTTATCTAAAGTTCCACCAGTATGGCCAAGTCCGCGACCTGAAATCATCGGTACCGGAATTCCTAACGCGGCAACCATCGGAGCTAACGGGATGCTAGTTTTATCTCCCACGCCACCGGTGGAATGCTTATCCACCTTAATTCCCGGAATGTCGGAGAGGTCCAACCGGTCACCCGAATTCAACATTTGCATGGTTAAATTAGCCTGTTCTTCGTCAGTCATTCCGTTAAAGTAAATGGCCATCAATAGTGCACTTGCTTGGTAGTCTGGAATTTCTCCATTTGTATAACCTTCTACGAAAGCACTGATTTCCTCTTTAGTTAAAGCGCTTCCATTTCGCTTGTGGTCGATCACGTCAACCATTCTCATCACAAGCCCTCCTTCAAATTAATTATTCGTCAACCAATCGTTGGGCGGTTGCTACGTCGGTAATTAAACAGTTTGCGTATTGGCCAGCTAACGCGCCCTTGATTGCTTCATACTTCCATTTTCCGCCGGCTACTAGCACCGCACGTTCTTTGTTACGCAATTCGGCTAGGTCAATTCCAACGGTGCGATTATTCACTTCAGGAACCGCGATTTGGCCGTCCTGGTCATAAAACCGGGAACAGATGTCACCTACCGCCGTTTTTTGGATACGCGCGATGTCACCTTGGTCAAAATAGCCCGTTTGAAATAGCAACGCATCGTCCCGGATGGTCCCAGCGGTAAAAATTGCAATATTTGCCTTTTTGCCTAAATCAATTAATCGCTTGATGTAGCGGTCCTGCATCACCACGTCATGGGTGGTTTGATTTTCAAAAACGACTGGTAAAGGAAATTCGTGTGGGGTGGTGTGAAAGGCATTGCCAAATTTCATCAAGACTTCCTCGTCAAAAACTGGCGTAGGTGAATAGGTAACGCTACCCTTCAGCTCCACCACTTGAACGTCTTCGACGGGCTGAGGCGTCAACGCCTTCGCCACTTCATTTAAAGTCTTTCCCCAACTAACCCCGATTAAGTCGCCATCCTTAACCACTTTGGCTAAGTACTTAGCCGTATACATTCCGAGCTGTTGGGTCACGTTTTGATAATTTTCATATTCAGCGTATACCACGTGAGCCTCGTTTAGCTGATACTTTTCGCACAACATTTTTTCTAACTCTTGGGTACTGGAAAAGGGATCGACAATTTTAATCTGCACAATGCCGTTGTCTTGAGCAAACTGAAGCAGTCGGGATACTGTCGGCCGAGAAAGTCCCAGCTGTTTGGCAATTTCTACTTGGCCCATCCCGGCTTCGTAATGCATCCGGGCAACTTCCAAGCTTTTTTTAATTTTTGTTTTATCAGTCATCCTGCTCATGGCAACCTTCTCCTAAACCAAAATTGAGTTAAACCCTAGTTGGGCTAAGAATAACAATCCCAACACGTACATAATTGGGTGAACTTCACTCTGCTTGCCCATCGCTAATTTCAAAATTGGGTAGGCCACAAATCCGAACGCTAACCCTGTCGAAATTGAGCCAGTCAAGGGGATCAGCACAATAATCAAGAACGCCGGGAACCAGTCGGTAAAGTCCGCAAAGTTAATGGTGGCCAACTGTTCCATCATTACCGCTCCCGTAATGATGATTACTGGCGCGATTGCCGCTTGGGGCACGTAGCTTAACAATGGAATGAAAAACAACGAAAGCAAGAATAGAATCCCCGAAACAAGGGATACAATTCCGGTCCGTCCGCCACTTTCAATTCCCGAAGCACTTTCAGCCGCCGCAACCGTTGGACTCGTACCCAAGAAACCTGAAATAAAGGTCGTCACCGAGCTCGCTTGAAATGCCTTCCGAAATTGCGACGGGTCCTGTAAAATTCCTTCCAGAATCCCCATCGATTCAAAGACTAAGATCATCGTCATCGAAAATACGGCCAATAAAAATTTGATGGAAAACATTTGGCTGAAATCGCCCTTAAAAAGAATTTCTGAATATTTCGGCAGTTGACTTAAACTAATGGAAGTTGCCTGCGTACCACCGATGTGGAAAAGAACGCCCACTAGACTAGTTACGATAATCCCAATTACAAAGCCACCGGGAACCCGGCGCAAAAAGAGGATTAGGGAGAGTAAGAGACCGAACAGCGCTAATAACGTCGCCGGATTGCTTAAAGAACCGGCTGCCAATAGTGCTCGTTTTCCGCCAGATTGGATCAATTCCGCCTTTTCCAACCCTAAGGTCACCAAAAACAACCCAATTCCTACCGTAATCCCTTTTTTCAGCACGGCGGGAATCGCGTTAGCCAGGAACTCACTCGCTCTGGTAAACGCAATTACCATGTAAATCAAACTACTAAAAATCGAAATGGCGACGGCTTGTTGCCAGGATAGATGCATTCCAACTACCACCGTGTAGGTGAAAAATGCATTTACTCCCATCCCCGGAGTAAGAATTACCGGTGCTTTCGCCCACAACGCCATAATTAAACAGCCAATTGCCGAAGAAAAAACGGTGGCAAATACACTAAGTCCTGCTGGAATTCCCGCATCGCTTAAAATCATTGGATTAACAATGATGATGTAGGAGATTGCAAAAAAACTAGTAATTCCTGCTAAAATTTCGGTTTTTAATCTTGTTTTACTTATTCCCATCAAAATTTGATTTTCCTTTACCAACAATATTTTTTTACCAGACAAAGAGTCCGACCGTTGCTGCCGAAACTAAGGATACCAAAATTCCCGATAGGAGCAGGTAACCCACGTTTTTAGCAACCACGTCGTTTTTCTGCCGGTTAACTAAGCCTTTGAAACATCCGATAATCATCCCCACGGTTGAAAAATTAGCAAACGAGGTCAAAAATACCGTTAACACTGCTTTATAATGGGGCGCAAATTGATTAATCGTGCCCGTCACCTTGCCCATTACGACAAACTCGTTGGTAACTAACTTAGTTCCCATGTATTGCGCAAATTCGAAGGCATCGTGGACGTTTAGCCCGGTTAACCACGCAAACGGGAACATCACGATTCCCAAAATGTGCTCTAGGGTAAGCCAAGGATTAATGATTCCTAGTAGTTTATCCACTAACGCTGCTAAGGCAACAAACGCGATTACGTTGGCGGTAATGATTAACACCAGTTTGCCCGCGTTCAAGATTGAATCACCCAGAAACGAGAAAAATGGTTCCCGCGTTGGCACTTCGTCTTCAGCTACCGTCGCTTCGGCCAGCGTTTCCGAGCCCGAACCCACGTCTTGTGCGCTTGCTGAACTTCCGGAACCCGCCATTGTGGCAATCGTATCCTCTTCAGGCGTTACCGTGACCGGATTCAACATGTTCGTGATGATAATTGCGTTAATCACGTTAATCGGAATCGCCGTGAGGATGAACTGTCCAGGCATTAAACTCGTATAGGCACCGATAATCGAAGCCGTTACGCAACTCATTGACATCATTGCCAAGGTTAGGTTGCGTTCCGCCTTCATTTGTTGGAGTTGCAGGGAGGAAACCGCGAGTGCCTCCGTATTTCCCAGAAACATCATCTCCACCGCAAAGAACGACTCGAATTTCGGCTGTCCGGTTAATTTAGACAATCCGCGACCAATCCACTTGATAATCCACGGTAAAATTCCCACGTACGTTAAAATATCGAACAGCGGGATGATCATCAAAATCGGTAATAACGAACTGGTCACGAAGTTCATTGACTTCACGTCCACCCAATCGGCAAGCGCAAAGGCGATCCCTTGATAAGCAACTTGGACTAATTGGTTAAATCCTGCCGAAGCTCCCGCAACAATGCTGCGGCCAATCGGGAAACTGGTTAAAAACCACGCTAAAACGAGGTTAAATACCACCATGATACCGACCGATTTCCACTTGATTTGCTGCCGGTTTTTGGAAAAAAGTACTCCTAAACTCAGGAAAACCACTAATCCAATAATGTTAACGATTAAATACATTAAATTTCGCTCCTTAGCTAATTGCCGTTTCTAACGCAACTTTGATCATGTCATCAAACGATTTTTCCCGTTCTTCCGCGGTAGTTTCTTCGCCAGTGATGATATGGTTACTGATGGTCAATACTGCAAGCGCACGTACGCCATACTTCGCTGCTAATAAGTACAACGCGGCTGCTTCCATTTCTGCACCCTTGACGCCGTATTGAACCAGTTTTTGACGATCAATTTCGTCGTTGTAAAAACGGTCTTCGGACAAAACGTTGCCTACTTGCACTGGAATTTGGTTAGCTTGCGCAACTTGGTGCGCCTTTTCAACCATTGCGAAGTCTGCTAACGGAGCGTAATAAATATCCCGACCAAACGTATTTCTAATAATGGAAGAATCCGTACTTGCTCCTTGGGCAATGAGGACGTCCCGGACGTGAATATCGGGACTCATTCCACCACAGGTTCCCACACGAATCAAGGTTTTAACCCCGTATTCGTTAATTAATTCATTTGTATAAATGGAAATTGATGGAATGCCCATGCCAGTTGCTTGAACGGATACCCGTTTACCTTTATACGTACCGGTATATCCAAAAGCGTTTCGAATGGTATTATAACATTCCGCATTCTCTAAGAAAGTTTCGGCAATGTATTTTGCCCGAAGTGGGTCCCCTGGTAGTAAAACGGTGTCCGCAATTTCGCCTTTTTGTGCCGCAATGTGTGTACTCATGGTATTTCCTCCTTATTGCAATTCGTTTAAGAAACTAGTTCCAACTCCGTTACCGGCAACGTTAAAGTTGTCCAAAATGGTTGCTCCTAAATCAGCGTAAGTATCCCGCACGCCCAGTGATTTACCTTCAGCAACCCTAGGAGTGTAAGCCAACAACGGGACGTATTCCCGGGTGTGATCCGTTCCCTTAAATCCAGGATCATTTCCGTGATCCGCTGTAATAACCAACAGGTCGTCATCCTTTAGGAGTGGCAATAGTTCACCCAGTTGTTGATCAAATTCCATCAAGGCCTTTCCGTAGCCTTCAGGATTCCGCCGATGACCATGGCATCAAAATCAACTAGGTTAGTAAAACTAAATCCGGTAAAGTCCTTTTGCGCGTTTTCAATCGTCCGTACCATTCCGTCGTGGTTACTTTCCGTGTGAACCCCATCCGTAATCCCTTGGCCTGAAAAAATGTCGTTAATTTTACCAACCGCTAAAACGGAGAACCCGGCCGCTTTGAGTCGATCCATGTCCGTTTCACTAGTTGGCGCTAAAGTATAATCGTGGCGATCCGAAGTTCGTTTGAAATTGTCCTTATTCGTTCCAACGTACGGGCGGGCAATGATGCGGCCAATCCGGTAAGGTTTATCAATGGTAATCGAGCGTGCGTATTCACAAATTTTGTACAACTCTTCTAGCGGAATTACCGCAGTATTAGCCGCAATTTGCAAAACTGAATCACCAGAGGTATAGACGATTAGCGCTCCCGTCTTCAGCTGTTCTTCTCCATAATCATGAATAACTTCGGTCCCCGAGTACGGTTTGTTTACAATTACCGAGCGACCGCTAAACTTAGCGATTTTATCAATTAATTCCTGCGGAAAGCCGTTAGGGAAAAAGCCTAGAGGTTCTTTAACCGGCACCCCCATCATTTCCCAATGACCGTCCATACTATCTTTTCCAACGGAGACCTCGTGCATTTTACCGAAGAACCCTTGCGGATGGTCCGCCACCGGAACTCCTTCAATTGGGTGATCAGGTCGAATATTGCTTAGACCTAATTTTTGTAAATTAGGAACCTGGAAGTTGCCCTTCCAAAACTCACCGATGTGTCCTAAAGTATCTGCGCCAACATCGTCAAAATCAGCGGCATCACTAGCTTCACCGATGCCGACCGAATCCGTGACAATTGTAAAAACTCGTTTGAACTTCATTTAAACCCCTCCTAAAACTAAACTGCCTCACTTTATTTTTAGCTATTCATAATCTTGACGCCGGAACTTGCTCCTAAACGAGTTGCCCCGGCTTCGATCATGGCTTCAGCTTCTGCCTTAGTGTGAATTCCACCGGATGCCTTTACGCCTAACCGGTCGCCAACCGTTTGCTTCATTAGTTTCACGTCCGCTACCTTCGCACCAGCCGTTGAAAAACCTGTCGAAGTTTTTACGAAATCGGCCCCCGCTTTTTCGGAAAGTTCACAAGCCCGAACCTTTTCTTCGTCAGTCAATAAAGCGGTTTCAATAATGACCTTAACGTGCCGATTTTCAGCATGCCCAGCTTCAACTACGGCTTTAATATCATTAAGAACCGCGTCGTCATGGCCAGCTTTAAGTTCACCGATATTAATTACCATGTCTAATTCCGTAGCGCCATTTTGCAACGCATCCTTTGCTTCAAACACCTTGGTTGCCGTGGTATTTGCTCCAAGAGGAAAACCAATTACGGTAACCGTGTTGACGTCGGTACCCTTCAACTGATCTGCCACGTACGAAACCCAGTATGGATTAACTACTACGGAAGCAAAATCGTATTCCTTAGCTTCCTTAATGATTTGATCTACCTGTGATTGGGTGGCTTCTGGTGCCAAAATTGTGTGATCAATGTATTTTGCTAAATTCATAATAAAATCTCCTTATTATTTACTTTTGTTAACGCTTACATAATAGCGCCATTTTTATCATTTGTAAACTTAATTATTGAAAATATGTTAAGTTAAAACGTTTTACCTTAGTGGAAACGGGGCATTTTGCTTTATAGATTAAGGTTTATCCCACAAAATTTTTTATACGACTCTTATTTAAATACGCCAACCACAAAAAAATTCGTCATCAATAATCGGGCTGCGATTATTAACAACGAATTTTTACTTAGATACCAATTGGGGATTTATCGGAAAGTTTGGATGTCCTGAGCTCTCGAATTTCACTTGGTTACAGAAACCGGATGCCTTATCAGCTAAACTTCCACTCCAATTGCGAAAGCCAGGTTCAACTTTCCATTTTCGTTAAATCCTTAAAACTGTTCAAAAAATTATTTGAGCGCTTATTCTTCCACCAATACTTTTTCCATCACAACATCTTCTGTAGGACGGTCTTCGTAATTACGGTCCACTTTACTAATTGCTTCGGCCACGTCCATTCCTTCAATCACCTGACCAAATACCGTATGATGGCCATCCAACCATGGTGTACCGCCCTTTCGGTAAGCTTCTACAATTTCCTCTGGAAACTCAGCCGCCTTTAGTTGCCGGATCATTTTCTTAGGCACGTTGGTATTAGTAACGATGAAAAATTGGCTGCCGTTCGTGTTAGGACCCGCGTTAGCCATCGATAGCGCGCCATTTAAATTGTAAAGCTGGTTGGAAAACTCATCTTCAAAGGTTTTACCATAAATGCTTTCGCCACCCATTCCAGTACCAGTCGGGTCGCCACCTTGAATCATGAAATCTGGAATCACGCGGTGAAAAATCACCCCGTCATAGTAACCTTGCTTAGCCAATTCAACGAAGTTTTTGACCGTCTTGGGTACCAACTCGTCAAAAAGCTGCACCTTGATGTCACCATGGTTAGTTTGAATCGTTATCTTAGTTCCTTTTACGTTTGCTAAATCTAATTGTGGGTATGTCATCATTTTCTCCTACTTCTCTTTTGATTGCTTGGACCGTTCTATTATACTGGAAAAATGGAGAAGTAAAATCAAATTTTAATTTATTGAAGACTTTTTTATCCAACTATCAACGCCAATTTTATTTTTCAATAATACTCCCAAAATCTTCTAAAACCACGTCAGCCAAATTTTGATCTACTGGCGCTGGGACCGCCCACACTTCCAATCCTGCTCGCTTAGCTGCTAAAATTCCTGTAGGACTATCTTCTACCACCACACAATCATCTTTAGAAACATGCAAAGCTTTGATTGTTTCTAGATAGACGTCTGGTGCTGGTTTATTTTTCTTTACCTTTTCACCACTAATCACTACGTTAAAACATTGTGCCAAATCACATTCACGTAGCATCCGATTTATTTCCTTTTCTTCTCCAGCTGATGCTAATGCCAGCATTTTTCCTTGTTTTTGCAACGTTGCAAGAACTTTGGGGACTTGTTTGTCCAAGTATTCTTGATAATTAATTTTATTTTTTTCCAAAAAGGGCTGATACTTTCTTCTGATTCGTTCGCGCTCACTTGGTTCTGGTACTAAATTTTCCCAGACCTTTTCATTTGACACTCCAATATAATCATCTATATCTGAAGAACCAGGGGTCAAATTATTTTCTTTAAAGAAACGCATCCGCCTTTCAAAATAAAATTCTTCAGACCTAATTAAAACGCCATCCATATCAAAAATAAAAGCTTTTTTCACGTAATCACCTCTTTAAAAAAATGGGACCGCCAACAAACGCAGTCCCACTTTTAAAATTTTTAGTAGTTTTCTAATTTCCACATGTAGCGCCGTTTAGTTAGCGGATGTTGCCGTGCAGCCGCAAGTTTTTCTGCGTAAACGCGCATAACTCCTGTAAGTAACATTGGATTAAAGTAATCAATTACATTCTTAGAAGCAATTGATGCTAGTCCATGGTCTTTAGCGTCAATAATTGTTAATTTAGTGTCAAAGCGTTGTAGGAATGCCATTGCCCGTGCGTCTAGGTGGCGCGTCTTACCGTCATTCATAAATAGTAAGTATGGTGTGTCTTTCAAAGCCATTTCAAATGGGCCATGGAAAAGTTCGCCTGAATGAATGGTTGGAGCACTAATCCATTGCATTTCCATAAATAAGAATGAAGCAGTAGAGTAGGCTACATCCGCACTTGCACCACTACCAATCACGTAGATATTCTTCTCATCTTTATAGCGTGCAGCAAATTCTTCTGCAGCAGGATCGACCATCGCAGCTTCTTGGTTAATTAAATCGAATAATCCATCAAATGCTTTTTGTGCGTCTTCATAAAATTCATAACCTTCAAACTGATTTACAATTTCTATTGCTAACTTAAGTGCTAGGGTCATTTTTTCTGTCTTATGTGCGTAGTCTTCTTCAAAACCATGTACTAAACCATATTCAGCTGCATTAATGATTGGTGAATTTGGCATGTGCGATAGTGTAATAACGTGAGCACCTAATTCACGGGCATGTTTGGTAGCTTCAATCGATTCTGGAGTAGTTCCTCCAAGTGAGGCTGTAATGACAATTGTGTTTTCACCAACATCCTGTGGAGTGTCATAATTGAATTCATTTGCTTGCATAAAAGCCGATAAGAAGCGCTTACTTTCGTGCGAAATAAAGTAGTATCCTGGATATAGGTCCGCCATCGACGCCCCACAGCCGGTAAAGATCACTCGGTTAATTTTGCTATTTTTCTTCTTGATATCCGCAATAATTGATTTAGGTGACATGTTCATAATAAAAATTCCTCCTAATATAATTAAAATATTTTATTAACTGATTACTATGTTTAAGCTAAAATCCCTAAAACGCTGAATAATAAACCACTTAAAATACAAATTGTAAGGATCCATCCCGTTTTAACTTTTTTATGCAACAACCAATACATAAAGAAAGTAACCAATAACGGAATCATCTGAGGGAAGATGGTGTCCAATGTCTTTTGGAGATTAAACGTCTTACCCATGTGAATTGGCGTGGTAATTCCAATCATACTTGCAATCATTGATCCGATTACCATTAGTCCAACGATTGTTACCAAATACATTGCTCGGTCCATAATTCCTTGACTAGTAAGTTTCTTCAAAAAGCTATTTCCAGCTGTGTAGCCTAACTTTCCACCGTAGTATGTAACTAACGCTGCCGGAACAAATGAAATTAAGATTGCTAAAATTGGTCCCAAAATACTGCCTTGTCTAGCAAAGTTAACTCCTAAACCAAACGCTAAAACTTTAATAGTTCCTTGGAAAAATGAATCACCAACTCCAGATAGTGGTCCCATCAACGATGCTTTAACCGCGTTAATCGAATCCGGGTTGAACGAAGTGGGTTCACGAGCATACTCTTCTTCCATCGAAGAAGCCAACCCTAGAACAAATGCGCTCGTTTGAGGGGTGCAATTGTAAAAAGCTAAGTGCCGCTTGTAAGCCGCTTTCTTACGTTGCAAATCTTCTTCATTTTTAGAGCTATATAAACTATCAATAGTTGGTGCGATTCCGTACAGAAAGCCTAAATTCATTTGTCCTTCATAGTTCCAAGAGGCCTGGATTGCATAAGAACGCCAGAAGAAGGACCAATACTTTTTTCTTAACTTTTTTGAATCTATTTGTGTATTTTCAGCCATCATCTCACCTCCTAAAGTTCCTCTAAATCATCGTCTTCATCACTAGTTAACCCCTGATCAACGCTATTTTTAGGCAATATTTCGTTTAAAATAATTACAAGTAATGCCGCAAAGATTGCTACACCGGTAACTGACAAACCTGCGTAAGCGGTGATAAAAAATCCTAATAACAAGTATGCAACCGTCTTTTTCGACAGCATCGTTTGCATTAGTAGTGCAAACCCATACGCGGGCAAGATTTTACTTGCTAAATTCAATCCATTAGTAAGCCAAGCAGGAATCGATTGAACAATTTCTTTAACTACATCAGCTCCAAAATAAATGGCAACAAATACGGGTACGAAATACATCAATGAATATAAAATGGGACCCCATAGAATGTGAAACCTTCTAGCTTTGGCAAACTCGCCTTTTTCTATGTCGCTTTCCGCTTTGTGAACAAAAGTAGACATAAACATCCGTAAAAGAATTCCCACCATTTGTCCTAGGATTGCAACCGGAAGGGCGATAGTTAAAGCAGTTTGAGCATTTGTATCCGATAAGATTGCAAAAGCAGTTGCCATCACCGAGCCCAAAACTAGATCCGGCGGAGCTGCTGCCCCAATATTTACTATCCCCATGAATATTAATTCTAGAGATGCCCCAACAATTAACCCCTTTGTTAAATCGCCCAAAGCAACTCCTACTAGGGCCGCCATTACTAGTGGTTGCTCAAAGTTAGTCCGCCCCAGCATTCTGGAATCCATCGTCCCAAATACGGCAATGATTCCAAGTAAAATGGCATTTAAAAGCATATATCTAACCTCCTAAATTAGTTCATTTAAACTTTCTCTCTTAGAGGTTGGTACCTGTTGCATATACAAATCAAAACCTAGATTCTTTAATTCCTGACTACACTTAACTTCTTCTTCCGTTAGAAAAACTGCATTACTGAATCGCTTCGTGTCTGGCCGATTTTTAACACCTCCATAGTTAATTTCTTTAACTCCTTCCAAAAGTGGGACAATCTGTCCAGCTTGTAAAACATCTCCAAAAATAATCATGGTATTACTCTTCAAATTATTTATTTTGGCGATTCGTTCCTTAGCTTGATCAACACTAAACACACTCAATTTAATGTCTGCTGGCTTGGATAATTTCAATGACATTTTCTTGAAATCATCACCAGCCGCAACGTTATCAATTACCACAATTCGTTCAATTCCCTGCGACTTAGTCCAAGCAAAAATCACCTGTCCATGTAATAAACGATGATCAATTCTGATTACTTTAATCATTTTTATTCCTCCTTTGCAGATTCAACCATTTTATTTACGTTAATCAATCCTCGCTTTCCTTCTTGAACTAGTTCATCAAGTGCCTTTAAATCTAAGTCTCCTGAATAAGTTGCTAATGATAGTACTAGAGGCAAATTCATCCCAGTTATCAAAAAAACATTTTTATAACGTAGCACTAATTCAGTCATTGCATTATTAACCGAACCGCCCATCACATCAGTCACGATAATGAATTGCTCATTTACTTCTCGCGTGATCTGTTGGCTAATATCCGAAGCAAAATCGACATTTTCCTCATCATAAGCAGAATATGCCTGAATACTTACCTGATTTCCCACAATCATATCTAACGTATCTTTCATCCCTTTTGCGAGGGCGCCATGACTTGCTAATATAATTTTCAAACCTTATCACCTACCATTTCCTTACACCCTTATAAAAGCAAAAGGCGTGCCAACTTCTGGCACGCCCTTCCTTTATTCAATCAAATCGCTGATTTTTAGGCATCTGCTTGGATAATGTCGAAAATATAGCCGTATTCGGAGGCTGGGATTTCGACACTATAAATTTTTTCAATCACACTAAAAGACTCTTTTATCCATTTAAAAAGCCGTTGGTCTTCAGTGTCGGAAAGTTGTTCTAAATCATAGCTGGTAATCGGTTCGTTTCGGATTAATCGCTCAATTAGGCAGCTCACATGCACGTATAACGACATTTTTGTGATGTTGCCTAACTGGTGCCCGCTTAACTGGTTAAATTTATTAATGGCGCGGTCAATATTATCCATCACCAAATGCGCATCCAGAATGGTAATAGAATTAATTACCCGCTCTAATGAAAAACTGTGAATCAGTTGTTCTTTAAACTGTTGGAGCTGCTCCGTAGTCATGCATACTTGCAAAGTCTTATCCAACTTTTCCATCTCGCTTCCGGAAATAATACTTTCCAAGGAAATGTATGGGGCGTCGGGAAGCCCGGGGTCAATCGTCCCCACTACCGCCACCACGTTATACAACTTATTGAAAATGGCAATTTGTTCTTCAGCCTTTAACCGGTCAACCTCGTAGGCCTGAATTTGACAGTCCACTTCTGCCGGCATACTATCCAGCAGCAATTTTTTGACACTATTAGCCGTGCCAATTCCGGTAAAGCAGCAGGTTACAATTAGATTGCGCTTAATTTCTTTTGGATAGATAATTTGCGTTTTAGGCACCATCGCCTGCCGAACGTTTCGCATGATTTGCTCAATATCCTTATGGTGCCGAATATCATCAGCCACTAGCAACGCCGACTGGGTTGAGACGTTGTTAACAATGGCAATCGGAAAATCAATTTCACTGCTAATAAATTTTTGAATGCCCTCCAAGGAACCCATATCAACCATTAAAATTAGTCCCCGGTTAATTTGGCGATTTTTCACGTAACTGCTGACCTTTTCACCAATCTCCGCCACATCAATATCCAACGGCATGTCGATCGCGTCCATTACGTGTTCGTTAAATAAATTATTGATCACGCTGGCGATGCTGCTGGCGGTCGAATAGCCGTGGGAGAGGATAATGCAACGAATGTTTTGGCTATCGGTTTCCTTCTTCACGCTCCGTAGGTACAGATGAATAAATAGTTCATCCACGTCATCAAGGTGCAAATTCATGGTCTTTGCGGTGATTAAACGTAGGTCCCCAACAATTTGATCGATTTCCGCATCCTCACCATGAAAAGTGGCGTTAATTTGCTGAATGCACTGTTCGTCGCGTTGTACCAAATGCCAGTTAGCACGGTTACGGTTGTAAAAGTAATATGCTAAAACTAACGCGACGTTGCCCATAAACTGGGTATCACTATTGTTTTCGACGTTAGCAATTCGATCGGCAAACATCTTTTTCAAAAACCCCACCGACATGTCGCTTTTTTCCGTATCCTTCTTAAAAATTAAGTAGTCACACAGTTGGTTAATTTCGTCGATGGCATTGTCAATGAAGGTGTCCCGTTTGGCTGTTTGCTGAAATTGCTGAATAATTTTTAACATAACCCGTTTAATTTCATCACTATACGCCTGAGATTCGGAGATTAGATCGTCAATTTTCATGGTTGGCAATACACTGATGAACTGATCGCTAAACGATAGTAAACTCGCGTCTTGGATATTATGGTCAATTACCGTTTTGGGCACGTCTGCTAATAAGATTTCAATATTCGAGCTTTGCGCTGCCCGCTGTAAACTATTGGCCACCGAGATTAAAATGGTGTTCTTTAACTGACCCACGTTACCAAGATAACTGCTGGAACTTAAAATATTCAGCACCGAGGTGTTCACTAACACTTTGCGTTGAATTTTCTGGGATTGGCGGAGGTAAAATAACTTAACCAAGTTTTCACGTTCCTGACGTGGGCGGGTCGTTTAGTTCCGGGATTTCAATTTGAATGGGAATCCGGCGAATAAAAGTGTCTAAGAAATGACTTTGAATATCCTCGGTAGTTGCAAAAACTAGCCGAACTTGTACATGATGCCCCTCTTTAGTTGCTCCCAACGGCGTGATTATCCCGTTGTCCAAGTAATTAAACAATTTTTCCTGTCCCTTAGCATCAAGCCGGTGAATTTCATCAAGAAATAGCATTCCGCCATCTGCTTCATCAAATAGTCCCGTACTATCTTGGTTCGCGCCCGTAAAGGCTCCCTTTTTATAACCAAATAAATTACTTGCTAAAAGTTCCGGATTGTCAGCATATTCTGCGCAATTTAGGTGCACAAAGCGGGATTCTGGTGCTAAATACCCCTTATCCACGCAATATTGGTAATAAATTTGCGCTAAATAAGTTTTCCCCGCTCCCGTAGGCCCGGTAATTAAAACGGGTAACCCGGTTCCTGGGTAGCCAGCGGCCGCTTTCAACCTTTCAATAGGGGTGTATAACGAACCGTGTCCGCCAATTACTTCGTCAAAGGCCGTCCGTTTAGGTTGGGATACAATGTTTTCCAACGCCGCCTGACTTTCAAATTCTGTATTTTCTAAAACGATGCCGTATCGCTGTTCTAAGGTTGCCCTATCCCAAAATTTAACCGGACGTGAATTAAGTTTAATTGCGATTTTCTCTTTATAAAGATCATTTAAGTACGCACTAATTGTGTTCCGTCGCACTCCTAACCGTTGGCTAAAGTCCTCCGCGGTGGCGCCGTGTTCTTGCCAATCTTCTCTTTCAGTTACCGATTGCAGCATTGCTGCTACTTGATCCTTCACCATAAAAACCTCTCCTAACCACTATGAAAACGTTATCAATTTACGGATAGTGTATCCCAGGGGAGAAAAGTGCGCAAGGCGGGACGGAAAACCCTAGTTTTTTATATCTAGCAAAAAATATAGAGAGTGTGACAAAAGTCGGTTAGTTTGCGAGCATTAACTGAAAATTGATCATGATGCCTGAATTTGGCATGATGGTCAATTTTTGGTTAAGCGGAACAAACTGACTTTTGGCACACATTTTGGCGCTATTGAAGTCAAAACACCAAAAAAACGATTCATGAGGAATTTCCTCTCATGAACCGTTTTTGGTTTAGAGATTTTTGTCACAGTCCCCATATTTTTTAATGGCTGGGATTTGCGCCCCTCTGCTGCCTCGTCGAAACGTGCTCCGAAATCCAGCTCCTTCCGGCTAACTAAATTATGGGAGTAATCGCTAAAACCGCGATTACTCCCATAATTCTGTTAGTCCTCATAAGCTACCCGGGTTTCTCCGCACTCTTTTTAATACATCCGTCCATATTCATACGTCAATTCTGGTTCGCGGCCCGTTCTTGCGAACTTATTTAGCTTGTCGACTTGCTTCATTTCTTCATCAGACAGTTCAAAATCATAGATGTCGGCATTTTGGGCAATTCGTTCTTCATGCACCGACTTCGGAATGAACGCCACCCCGTTTTGCAAGTGCCACCGCAAAACTACTTGGGCAGGCGATTTTTGGTACTTATCCGCAATCTCCTTAAGCACTTCTTGGTCAAGCACCGTTCCGCGTCCTAATGGGCTCCACGCTTGGGTAACGATGTTGTGTTGTTTATTAAATTCGATCACTGGTTTAAGGGTTAAGAAGGGATGCATTTCCACCTGATCAACCACCGGCATTTCGTTCGCCTTAGTCGCCAAATATTCCAAATGAATAGTTTGGTAGTTGCTGACCCCGATTGACTTGGTCAAGCCCGCCTTCTTCAGATCCTCAAATGCGCGCCACGTTTCAAAAAAGTGTTGACGAACCGGCCAATGGATCAGTAACAAATCGACGTAGTCCATTTGCAACTTCTGCAGGGATTCTTTTACCGAGGCAATCGCTTCGTCATAACCTTGCCGCGCCTCCGTCACTTTGGTAGTCACAAAAATATTTTCCCGGGGAATCGCAAACTTTTTAAACGCATTTCCCACTTCTTGTTCATTTTCGTAGAGTTGTGCCGTATCAAACAACCGGTAGCCGTTTTCGTAGGCTGCTTTCACCGCCGTGTCAACCGCTGCTTGTCCACGAACTTTATATAATCCAAAGCCTTCTTGTGGCATCTGATTGCCATCTGCCAACGTAATCAAATTATTTTGAATATCCATTTGAATGAGCTCCTTTCAATGAACCTTCTTGTTACGTTAAGCATAGCACTTGCTGGATGAATTGCGAGTAATTACGGTCATTCTTTTTCAGATTCAAAGCAATGCTGTTGGGTGTCATAAATAACTTCATCTACATTCTTTCGCAATACATTGCCGCTATCTAGGTCAATATAACGCGTAGGGTATGGTGCGTGACTCCTAATTACAATCTTCAAACCTTCTTTGGCAATAATTTGTCCATTAATGACTTCCATCTCACCATTTTTATTTTGAAATACGTAGGTTTCTTGTCCTAAGCCGTTTAAATATGCTACAAGTTCTTCGCCCATATCCCAATCGTCTTCGCCAGTATAGCCATTAGGGAACAACTTAGAAAAAATACCACCATTTGTATAAAACACTGATTGGCCGAACCGATCTCGTGATAAATCAGGTCGGTTAAGATTTGGTCCAGCGATACTATACGTAGACGCTGCTTCACCAGTTTTGAGTTTTCTTTTAGTAGTTGTCGCATTGGCATCATACATATAGAGCACTGCTGCCGTTGCCCGATTTCCAGCTTTAATCAATGCCGGATCATTAAGCTCTCTACCAGTAATTACTGCTGAGGCAGCTGTCACGCCACCCCACAAAGAGTGGATCATATATGATAAAGCTTCCCACCACCGATCCGGGCTTTGAGCACGAAAATCATTGCTATATCCAATATTAGCTTTCAATAGTTCACCATAAATTCGCGAAGCGTGTGAATAACCAGCCAATGCCAAGGCACCAGCAGCTGGACCAAAGCCCGCATTATCATAAAAGTGTTCGGTTACTGCCGCAGACAATTGATTGCTAGTTTTTGCAATTCTTTCCGTTGTATTTTGCCAAGCCGTTTCTATTTCACGTTCTTCTTTATCCAGCCCCTTCGCTTTTAGAGCTTCAAGTAAGTCCTCCACGTATAAGAAATACTGCCCTAACATTTGTGCTTCCGCCTTACCACGTGGATCCTCATGAAGGTTGGGATTAACTCGCACGTTTAAGACTTCCGCTGCCCATTTCAAATAGTCCTTAGCCGTGTGGAGTCGTAAGACCTGATCATCACATTGAGATAGTAAGAAGTACAAGTGTGCAATGTATTCTAAATCCATTACTCGATAAAAATCGCCATATAATTTCCGAGGTCTTCTAAAGTCTCCATTTTCAAACCATTTTTCACGCACATACTTAACTGCACTTTCTTCAACTAACCGTATTTTCTGGGCACGATTTTTAACCGTTGGATCCAGCAAACACTCTTGAATTACGAAATTCATTTTACCTATAGATTCACCTTGATTAGAAATTGGTGCAAAACCATATGCTGGCGTACCTTCAGGACCTAAATAAGCGTGTTCAATAATATAGTCAGCTCGTTGTCGCAGTAACTGCTTGATAGAATTCATTTTATTAAAAACGATCATGTCAGTTTTTCCGTTATCAAATTCAATTATTATTTGGTGCTCGCCCCCTCCACTGACCGCATATTCTAAATATCTTCCTTCTAATTTTGCGGTTAAATCTTGGTACTCTAAGTTCTTTTTAGTTTGATAACAATCCGTGATTTTACTAATGTGTTGAGTCGAATCTTCATCAAGAACCAATTTCTGCGTTGTGTTGGTTACAAGCGGCGCAAATTGGATATATGGATGTTCGTATCGTTGAGCCACCTCATAAAAATTATCCTGGTTAGTAAAGGAAGCTAACCTAAACTCCCAATTTTTTTCTTGACGTCCGCTTAAATTCAATGTCTTTCGGGAGTAAATCCAATCATCAGTAGGTGCTTGTTTCGCATTAGGATAACCTCCAGCCAGCACTAGTTGATGGAATAGCATTCCATCTAGTGAAGGTGATACATTCTCGAAAAAGCGGTTACAGTATTCGTTATAAGTTCCGACAGATTGCATACTTCCCGCCGTCTGGTAAAGTCCTAAATTAGGAAATGTATTGTCTCGGCGAACAACGGCTAATTTAGTATAATTTGGTGAAATTGAAGGAAAAACTGCTGCCGATTGATTTGCGTTTCGTTGGACCTTTAAATCACGAAACATTATGTATGCAAAACTTGCCCATACGCCAAAATTTTCAATTTTAATTGGTCGATTAGTCATGTTTTCTAAAGCTATGTTCCATTGCAAATCACGAGCATGTAACTTATAAGTATTGCTAACTCGTACATCACCAATTTTAAAAGTCACCTGACAAGCATCCGCTCCTTGTTTAATTTCTGGAAGATAATCGATACTGTTATAATTCTTCTCATTAAATCTTAGAGTGAATTCCCCAAACAATTTATCTTCATCGTGATAACCCGTCTCAGCCAAGTATGCAGGATCAATAACCCAGTTCATAGCAGAAGAGTCACTTTTTAATTGTAATTTAGTTACTGCTCCACGATGACTTTGTTGCACCAAGAATTCTTTATTATCCATTTTGTTACCTTCTTACCGGCTAAATGCCTTATATTATCTTAATTATCATGATAACCGCTTTCATTTTAGGATAAATGCAATTTTGTAACTTATTTTTATAAAAACTAACCTTTTCAAACCTGTTTTTCGCTCCGATATTTTTGCGGTGCCATTCCGGTATACTTTTTAAATGACGTGGAGAAGTAATAAACATTTTGAAAACCCAAACTTTCAGCAATTTCAGAAATAGTCATTTCTGTATTTAATAACCGTTTTTCAGCTTCTTCCATCCGATACTGCACTAAAAATTCTGCCGGCGTCAGTCCAACAGTCTGTTTCAAAGCTCGCGAAATATAGTTAGGATGGAAATGAAATTGTGCGCTTAAACTCTCATTAGTAATTTTTTGCGCATAATTATCCCGTAAGTACCGTTGAACCTGATCTGCAAGTTCGTTAAGCTTGCTTTCTTCTTTGGAGTGTACTTGAATAAATTGTAAAACGTCAATAAAAAGCTGTTGAGCTCGCCAAAAACCAAAACTTTGTGATTTGGTACTCTCATCAAACAATTTTTTTACCGTGTCTAAAACTTTATCAAACTCAGGAATCCGGGTATGTTTAACCAGATGAAGCGTTAATATTGGCGTATTATAATGCAGAGTTGGTACCTCAATTGTTGGCCTCATAGACGTAGGTGAATTAGCTTGCGTCCAGTGCCCCGAAACATAAAAATGTACCCAATAATAATGGGTTTCCTCGTCAATTGCTTTCCACGAGTAATGATGATGTTTAGGTAGAAGAATCATCATTTCTCCAGCCGAGACTGTGTAATCTTTTCCATTTTCAGCAATATATAAAGCCCCCTTGGTCATAAATATCAAAACAAAGTATTGTAAGTCAGTTCGGTTGGGGTGTCGATCACCAGGATAAAAAGTTGCTTCGTTACCCTCAATAAAAGTTGGCAACGGTAAACAAGAAATTGAAATGTATTGCTTCATTGGCGCACCTCCTTTATTTTCTACCGCCATCTTCAGGATAACTTATTCACCAAGTTTAGATATTATGAAGTGTGATATTTTATAAATTTTCTGTCATCTATTAGATTTTCAAATTGGAATAATTGAACTAAATTTGGTTTTGAAAGCGCATTACTAAACTAATCCTAATTAAGAATCCTAAATCGTAATTTCGCCCCTAAATGAAATCGCTTTCGACTATTGAAATGGATGTTCCTATCGTGACTAATAAAGTTGCTGAAGCTATGAAAAACAATGCCAAGGTTCCTTTCCATCGGATGCTTGCCTATGCCAGTACCGATGCAGCAGGTAACCTACTATATACAACGGTTACTACATTTATCCTGTATTATTATACTGACATCTTTGGTCTATCAGTAGCCGCTGCAGGTACCATTTTACTTGCTGCGCGGATTCTTGACGCTTTTGACGCTCCCGTTTGGGGATTTATCATTGATCACACTCATACTAAATGGGGCAAAAGTCGACCCTACTTTTTGTGGATGGCCTTTCCCTTTGCCATCCTGTTCGTTCTAATGTTTTGGTCACCGCAATTAACTACAAACGCTAAATTCTGGTGGGCAATGATTACATACCTATTGTTTGGAATCTCATATACAGGGATGTCCACTCCGATCACATCGATTTTACCTAATCTCTCTAATGATTCTGACGAACGAATTAAATTAAACAGTACTCGGATGATTGGCGGAAACATCGGTTACTTTATCACCGCAACTTTCACTCTAGGAATCGCCGCATTTTTAGGTAAAGGTAACGACCTACTAGGTTGGCGATACACAGCCATTGTTTTTGGAATTTTAGGATTTATCTTACTGTTATTTGCGTTCTTTGACACCCGAGAAATCAATCAATCGACGCAAAAATCACTCCCTATTTTACAATCAATTAAGGCCGCTAAGAATAACTGGCCATGGGTGATTTTAGTCGTTGTATTTATCTTTTACTGGTTAGGTAATGCCTCAAGAACTTCCGTTGTGGTTTACTACACACAATACAATCTTGGTATAAAAGGATTTGCCTCTATTCTCAACGGGTTGGTAATGTTCCAGATGGTCGGAATGCTATTGATCCCACTATTGGTTAAAAAATTTAAAAAATCACACGTTTTAATTTTAGGCATGTTAATTGCTGCAATAGGACAGCTTTTAATCCCTCTTGCAGGGCATTCTTTAATTTTGTTATCAGTAGTATGGAGTATTGCTTCAATCGGTACCGGGATTTCCGTTTCTATGCCATTTGCTATGCTTTCAGACACGGTTGACTACGGCGAGTGGAAAAACGGTATTCGTGCAAGCGGATTTTTAACTGCTATTGGCAGCTCATTCGCGATTAAAATTGGCTCAGGTCTTGGGGGATGGGCACCTTCAATGATTCTGAATCATGTTGGATATCACGCTGGAAGTGCTCAAAGCAGCGCAACTTTATCAGCAATCAGATTCTGTATTAGTTATTTACCTGCCATTTTCTTTATTATCGGTGCATTAATCATGGTACTTTACATTCGCTACGAAGCTAAAGAAACTCGTATTAAAGCTGAATTACAAGAACGCCGTGCGACCATTCTAAATAACAATTAGCCCCAAAAGTTGTTTTGGCTTCAATAGAGCCAAAACGTGGGACAAAAGTCAGTTTGTTCCGCTTAACCAAAAATTGACCATGATGCCAAACTCAGGCATAATGGTCAATTTTCAGTTAATGCTCGCAAACTACCCCACTTTTGTCCCACTCTCTTTATTTTTTCATAAAGTTAAAATCTTGACCGCCATAATCTTCAATATATTGGTACAAAATCAGTTCCATCAACGCAATTGTAGAAACCCGTGAACTGATTTCAACGTCGTTAACTTCGATTACGTCAGCAAAGATATATAAATTAATATCACTCAAATTCTGGATCGTATTGTTATCCGGCTCAGTGATTGAAATTAAAAAAGGTGTTTTCGCCGCTCCTTTTAATTGTTTAATCATTTCTAAAAACTCGCGGTTGCGGCCGTTATACGTAAGCATGAAAACTAAATCATCCGACTTAACTTGTTTAATGGCCATTCGCCGAAAATCACGATCCCGGGGGTATTTCACCGTAAATCCCGCCATCGTATAAACGTAATATACATAATCTGCCGCATACTTACTAATTCCTTTAGCAAACAGGTAAATGGTGGGATGGTTAGCCAGTTGTTTAGTAATCTCGTGTAATTTCTTAGATGGGATCACCCGGACCGATTCAGTAATATTTTTTAGATATTCTTCTCGATAATCAACCTGGCTAACTTCAAACGGCATCTCTTTTTCTTGCTCGTTTTTTTCGTTAAGGACGGTATATTTAATTACCGTGGTGAATTCGCTAAACCCCACAAACCCAATTTTCTTAACGAAGCGTAGGAACGTTGCCGTTGATACGTAAGTTTCACTAGCAACTTCGCGAATACTTTGGTTTTTAATTTTATCCATGTTGGAGACTACGTAGTCAAATAGTGCTTGTTCATTTTTGGTTAACGTACTGAGATGTGACTCTACAATGTCAAAAAAATTCATAAGCCACCCTCCATTAATGTCCCGGCATGTTAAGCACGACTGTATGTAATCCGCCCCCACCCGTTAATATTTCGGTAGCGGGAAAACCAATTATTTCCCGGTCGGGATAATAATTAGCCAACTCTTGGCGGGCTTTTTGATCGTTAAGATCGTTAAATTCCGGAAAAATAATCGCCTGATCAAGCGTAATATAATTAACATAAGTAGCGGTTAACCGTTGCCCTTCCGTGCGAGGTAACATTCCGTTAATTGGATCAACCCCTTCTGCTTCCAGTGCCGTCAATTTTACCGGACGCTGCGGCAAATCCATTTTATGAATTATTAAATTTCGTCCACGAGCATCTGTTGTCTGACTTAAAATGTCGTAAGCACGCTGACTAATCCGGTGTTGCGGATCGCTTGGATTATCGGTCCACGATAACATAACTTCACCTGGTCGAATAAAATTAACCATGTTATCCACGTCACCCCCAGCTTCATCTAAGAAAAATCCTTCCGGAAGCCAAATTACCTTTTGGGCACCCAAATAATTTTGGAAAACCGCTTCGGCTTGAGCCTTAGTAATTCCCTTGTTGCGCCCTTCCGAAAGTACCACTTCTTCAGTAGTAATCAAGGTCCCTTCCCCGTCGGTCACTACCGAACAGCCTTCTAAAATAAAGTCCGACTGGTAACGGTCCCAGCCAAATAAGTCAGCTAACTTTCCGGTTACCTCCTGGTCCTTATCCCAAGGAAAATAAAGACCATCGAGCAATCCGCCCCAGGCATTAAACCCAAAGTCCATACAACGCACGACTCCATCAGCATTAACCAATTCAATCGGTCCCGTATCTTTAATAAAAACGTCATTATTACTCATTTCTAAAACCCGAATCTGGGTTGGTAACATCGCTCGCGCATTTTTATATTGATTTTCGTTTACAAACACCGTTACTGGCTGATAATTTGCTATTAATGTTGCTAACTGTACAAAAGATTTTTGCGCTGGTTTACCACCGTTACGCCAATTATCGGGGCGCTGCGGCCACATCATTAAACTTTGCCCCTTGGATTCGAATTCGGCTGGCATCCAAAAACCATCCTGTTGGGGAAATGTTGTTAACTTCATTGCCAATTAATCCCTTCTGACTTTTTTTCGTAATTTTCTTCCTTTGTCCGAGAAATCGCTGAATTACGAATAATTAATTTTACTCTCAAAAATTGGAACACACGCTAATTTCATTCAATTAGTTCTCCATATTTTGAAAATAAAAATTGAGGTAGGATTATGCTTTTCTTCCCACCTCAATTATTTTCCTCATCTTAACGTTGAGGAACCTGCTGAGTAATACAGTGAATATTTCCTCCACCAAGTAAAATTTCGCGTGCGGGGACTCCTACCACTTTGCGATCTGGATATAATTCGCTCAACACTTTTTGAGCTTCCTTATCCATAGGGTCGTTAAATAGTGGGAAAATAATCCCGCCATTTGCAGTGTAGTAGTTAATATAACTAGCTGCTAGACGCTCGCCTTCCGTCCTTGGTAGCGTGCCATCAACCGCGTCCACCCCTTCACTTTCTGCTTTAGTGATCAGTACTGGTTTAGGAACTCTTAACTTAACCACCTTAAGCTTGCGACCTTGGGCATCCGTTGCATTTTCCAAAATCGCCAAGTTTTCTTTAGAAATTTCGTATTGGGGATCATTTTGATCATCCGTCCAAGCAAGAGCGACTACCCCAGGTTTAACAAAATTAGCAATATTATCCACGTGCCCGTTTGTTTCGTCTTGGTAGATTCCCTTCTTCAGCCAGATGATTTTTTCCAAGTTAAGGTGTTCTTTAAGCACTTCTTCGATTTGAGCCTTAGAAAGTTGTGGGTTACGGCCTTCCGATAATAGGCACTCTTCCGTAGTAATTAAGGTACCTTGTCCATCCACGTGGATTGATCCACCTTCTAACACAAAATCATCCAGCCGGTACCGATCTGTTTGTTCCAATTCTGCCATTTTTTGAGCAACACGATCGTCCTTATCCCATGGGAAATAAAGTCCGTCTACCAAACCTCCCCAAGCATTAAACGTCCAATCTACAGCACGCAATTCTCCGTGATCATTTTTCACGAAGGTCGCGCCACAGTCTCGAATCCAGGAATCGTTATTGGAAATTTCGATTACTTTCACCTGGTCAGGTAACATATTCCGGGCGTTTTCGTATTGATCGTCATTCACGCCCACCGTTACTGGTTCAAATTCGGCGATTGCCTCGGCTACCTGCGCAAAAGTTTTCTGGGCGGGCTTACCGCCGTTTCGCCAATTATCGGGGCGTTGGGGCCATAACATGTAGGCACCCGCATGCTCTTCAAATTCTCCTGGCATTCTAAATCCATCTTTTTTAGGGGTACTATCTAAGGTCTTCATTTTTGTGTCTCCTTTATTTTTAAACGTTGGTTAACTTCTCGACGTTCAGCAATTCTAACAACTAATTCACCAACTACTAGGGTAACAATAACCCCAATTAAAATTGGCACCTTGGCAGATAATTCTGCAGCAGTAGTATTCAGGGGTACCGCAGTAAAGATTACCGTCAATAAAAGTAAAAACTCGGGAATCCAAGTCATGCACCACAGTAATCCCTTCCCACCGGGAACCTTAAACGGGCGGTCTCGTTGGGGATCAATTTTACGAAGCTTTAAAAAGGCTGGAAACATCATCGTATACGAAAGCAGAAGGGCAATTACGTTTAAAGAGAAAAATGCCCAAAAAATGTCTTGATTAGGAATCAGGGGAGCAACCACGATTAAGATGGTAGCTACCACCCCGTTTAAATACCCTGTTCCAACCGGCATGTGCTGCTTATTTTCAATTCCAAATACATTTGGTAAAACGTGATCTTTCGCTGCGTAATCCGCTACGTAATTAACTCCTAGTGCCCAAGATACCATTTCAGAAACTAAAATGTACAAGAATAAAACTCCGATAACGACGACAAACCAGTTCATTTTACCAATTAAGAGGATAAAACTGTCTAGTAGCCCGCTCGATGCTGACAACTCGTTGGTAGGAATTGCTGCGCTCATCCCAAAGGCCGACATCAAGTAGAAAACTGCAATTAAAACTCCCCCATAAATAATTGCTTGTGGGATTTGCTTGCGCGGATTGTCCATATCATCCGCCATGGTAGCAACCACTTCAAAACCTAGGAAATTAAAAATAATAATCGACAAATTACTTAAACTATTGATGTTCATTTGGGGTAAAAATTCCCGCGGCGCAAAACTATTTGCCACTCCCCTAGTTACCGCTACGTAAATTCCTAATCCCGTTAACGAACAGATGGTAAAAATTTTCGCGAACGCAGCTAAATTCATAATCCATTTACTTTCGGAGGCCGGTTGGTTACCAACGATTACCACGAACCACACGAAAATTAATTGAATACCAACCGCAAGCCACGTTCCTAATTTTAGGTTAAAAATGGTTTCCGCCACCTGGGTGAAAAGCACTGCCAAACTTGCCATCCAAATCGGATAGTTAATCCAATATAGCCACGCTAGCCGGCCGCCCCATCGAGAACCAAAGGCTTGTTTCACCCAGTCGTATAAGCCGCCGTCTCCCGTATAAGTTGTTCCTAATTCGGAGGAAATTAAACCGTAAGGCAAGAAAAATAACCCTAAGAGAAAAATCCACCAAAAGAATTGCGAAGTGCCAATTGCAGCAGCCGGAGCGGCTGATTCAACTACCAAAATTACCACTACCGACATCAATACTGCATCAAATAGTTTGAATTTCTTTTTTCCCGTTTCCATAATATAATCTCCAATCTATCACGCACCATGCGCTTAAAACGGGGTTAGCCTTGCCGTCTTTCAGGAGCATTTCGTAACATTAATTCTAATTCAGCATCATAATGCGCTGCTACTGCCGGTGAAGCATATTCTAAAGTGGGATTTAGCAGGTAAACAAAAATTGCTCGCATCGCCGTTTTCCGATTTTCCGCTTCATCCCAAACAATCGAATAATCGGAATCCAAAACTTCATCAGTTACTTCTTCTCCTCGAGTAGCTGGTAGACAATGCATAAATTTAACGTGACTGCTTGCCTTTACCATCAATTCGGCGTTCACTTGGTACTTAGGGTAGAAAATTTTCATTCGTTCTTCTTTTGGCATTTCATCATCATACAAACCGTACCAAACGTCTGTGTAAACAAAATCTGCATCTTGTAAAGCTTCATCAGCATTTTCAGTAATGGTGACACTCCCGCCGTATTTTTTAGCGTTTTGTTTGCCTACTTTAACCACGTCATCTTTCATTTGGAACCCCTTTGGTCCGTATTGTACAAAGTCCATTCCCATCTTAGTTGCCATAAACATTGTGGACACGCAGACTTGTGTGGCATCTCCCACAAACACAATCTTGCAATCACTCAATTGTTTGCCTTCCGGAAGGTGTTCTTGCATGGTAATAATGTCTCCCAATTCTTGGGTGGGATGGTTATAATCACTCATAAAATTAACCACTGGAACTTTGGCGTATTTACCAACTTCCGCAACCGTCTTGTGCCGATCAACTCGGGCGCCAATAATATCCAAAATTCGTCCAAGCACTTGGGAAGTATCTTCAATGGTTTCATGTCCACCAAGTTGAATTTGCCCAGGTGCTAAATATTGCGCATGTCCGCCCAATTCCGTCATTGCGGCTTCCGCAGAGGTCCTGGTTCTAGTAGAACTTTGCTCAAAAATCATTCCTAACGTCTTGTTTTTCAATAATGGGGGATAATATCCGTTTTTGATGGCTTCCTTTAATTTCAGCCCCAGGTGAATCATGAACTTAATTTCTTCCTGTGTGTAAGTATTTGTATCAATATAGTCGCGTTTTGCCATTTTCAAAACTTCCTTTCATGTAACTTAGCTTGTCTACATTTACATCATAGTGGGCAACTTTTATTTATTAAAGCGTTTTCAACAGTCTTGCAACTCGCATTCACGACTTGTAACGCGTGTCATTTTATGAAACATGTCCCATTTTTCAAAAATCCCTTTCCAATTGCTTTTCCCCCTACAACCAGCTAGGATAAAGTTAATAGCTAAGCCAAAGGACGGGATGATCATGGATAACGCAACTTTAAAATATGTTTTAGATCAGTTATACAAGGAATATTTAATTCCTTTATTCCTCGTTAATGATCAATATGAAATCGTGATTCCCAAAACTAACTGGAGTTCGCGGAGCTTTAAAGAACAAGTCCTAGAAGAAACCCATCCTAATGAGATCCGTTATTTTAAGAAGGGCGCTTTCTTTTATAGTAACTTTGCTTTTGAACTTCCCGAATACGGAACTGGAACCGTAATGATTGGGCCGTGTGGCGCTTTAGAAGCTGGATCAGATTCAATTCATTTTCAGGGACACACTTATTTTGCTGGAATCCATTACAGTAAATCTTCTCGGGAAGGATTTGAACAATTTACTAACTTAATTTTTGCAATCATCCGTGGAACTTTGGGGCAAAACCAAAAGCAGCACTGGTATTATGATCGAGTCTATAAATCCACCAATTATCACTTAGCCCAAAATCTTTCGAGTCGCCGCGACCAAAAAAACACCCTTGACTCCTACGAATTTGAACGGCGTTACATTGAAGCAATTCGGCGAAACGAACCGGATAAAATAAAGTGGTTGTTCAAAAAGATGGCGGATACCTACAAAGTCAAATTATCGGACAGTGACTTGGAGGGTTTGAAATATAAATATGCGGGATTAATCACGATTTTAACCCGGGTCAGCATTGAAGACGGCGTCCCAGCCGAGCAAGCGTTCAGCCTTTCTGACGCCCTATTGCAACGTTTGCAAAGCATTTATACTTACGCGGAATGTTTGGTTTCCGTCCAGGAGGCCTCCTACAAATTTATGGACCTGATTCATTCCTACCAGTACGCAACCAAAAACCAATTGGTGCAAAAAATACTAAATTATATCGATGAGCATATTTACGATCGGATTACCCTCGCTGATTTGGCTGATTTCACTAACCGGCATAAAACTTCAATCTCTACCCAGTTTAAAAAAGAAGTTGGCCAGCCGATTCACGTGTACATTAACCACAAGAAAATTCAGGAATCCAAGCATTTATTGCTATTTACCGAACTTTCGTTAAAAGAAATCAGCGGCCTATTGCATTATTCTAGTCAAAGTCACTTTGTGCACACGTTTAAGCAATTTATGGGAATCACCCCTGGCGAATTTCGCAATGAAAATTTAACTTATCATTTTGAATAATAAAAATAGAGAGTGGGACAAGAGTCGGGTAGTTTGTGAGCATTAAATGAAAATTGACCATTAATGCCTGAATTTGGCATAATGGTCAATTTTTGGTTAGGCGGAACAAACTGGCTTTTGGCACAGGTTTTGACTCTCTTGGAGTCAAAACACCAAAACAACTTTTTAAGAACCTTTTCGTCCTTGAAAAGCATTTTTTACTTTTTTCCCAGCCTCCGTTTTTTAATTTTTAATAGTTCAACTAACACCCTTATTCGTCAAATTAGCCATCATCCGCTGGTAATTAGTCGCAGTAATCATCACTTTCCGGTTAACATACTGAATCTCCTTAGTTTTAGTTAGTTCTTTAATTACTCGATCAACCGTGCGGATGCTAATTCCAAGTTCTGCTGAAAATTCCCGTTGCTTTTTATCGACCGCTACCCGATCTTCGTCCGATCGATTATTTTCGTAATATTCCACAAAATAAATTCGCGCCCGATCAATCCCTCGTAATCGATAGAACCGACCTTCTTTATTAGAAACTTCGTATAAATCGTTAGCTAACAAAGCTACGCATTCTCGTAACAACACCGGATCTTCCATTATTTTTTGATAAATCAATGGCGCCGGCACTTTAACCAAAGTAACGTCCGTTAAGCATTCTACCGCTGCGGCATAGTGAACTTGGTGTGCTAACACCTCTAACAATCCGATGTTGCCCGCCTTATTGTCTGCCAAAAAATATGTAAATTCATTACCGTCTCGGTAGATTTTTTTACCCACAACCAATCCCTTCACGATAAAATACACAAATTCTGGGTAACCTCCCTGTTCAATTAACTGCCGTCCCTTTGAAAATTGAACCACTTCTCCATATTCTTCTAAAAAAGGACGCACGCTTGCGTAATTAAATAAGTTATCGCTCTGGTAATGTTGCCATAATTGCGTTAGTTTCATGTTTGTCATTAAGATCCCCAACCACACCGTATATTTCGGCTAGTCTAACTACTACACCGTTAAACAGATCATACCATCTTTTAATCCAATTTATTCGTAGTCGCTGACCCGGTTGAACACAAGAAAAATAATGTTATTTGCAAAGTAAACCATTGGAATAATCATTAGCGTAAATTGACCCGAAATTAAATAGGTTGTAAGCATTAACACGTTGAGTAAGAAGAAGAGGTATTCAGCCATAAAATAACGTTTAGCAAGTAAAAAGCTCGCAATCAAGCCGGTTCCGGTGGTAAACGCCCCGCTCAATAAGCCTTGCCCCTCGTGACCAATCAACATCAAGAAACCAATAATTACAAACGCAATTACTACGCCTAAAATAAGAATCATAATTGCTTGTTTATCAATTCTTTTAAGCTGGGTTTGTCCATCATCGGTATGGTGATTTTTCCAGTCATAATACTGGATAAACGCAACAATAATCCCCCAAAAACTCATCGGTAGCATTGAATAGGTCTGTGCCAGAAATAACGCAATGATTGTCGTAATTAAATTTACCAAATCAGGGTAGATAAATTTCACGTCTCGTTTAGTAGTCATATAAATATTCACAAAGCCCGCGAACATCGAAATAATGGAAACCCAAATATATAATTCTTGAACTGCCCGCCCCGAGTTATTTAATATTGGCGGAAAGGTTTGTTGAAAGGAGAAATAAATTCCAATCAAAAGTGCAATCCCCAAAACTATTTTCAATAACTGGTCTCTAAGTTTTACCCGCTTTTCCATCAAAAAGTCCTCGCTTTCTTAGCCTACGTGATGATCAAAATATTCTAGGCCATCCATCAAATATTTAACGTATTTTTCCCGATTAGAATTCTTCAATACTAAGGTGCGGTTCCGCCATTCAGGCTGTTTTCTAGTATCAGCAATGCTCATTCCACGGGCAACGCCTTCTTCAGTAGCAACCGACACCGATTGAATTTCACCCGTGAAAGTAGTGGGGTCTAATAGGTAAACCACCGTGCACAAATCATGCAACGGACTATCTTTGAAGCCAAATTGCCGCCCCGAAACATTATAGAAGTCTAACAATTGATAAATTTTACGGGAAATGGGGCCCTTGGTTTGCAGAGTATCAATTTCTTCCCGGGTTACGTATGATTTCTCAGTAACGTCTAGTCCCGCCATCACCACTTTTACACCCGCATTAAGTACAATTTGCGCCGCTTCGGGATCCACGTAAAAATTAAATTCCGCTGCCGGACTATAATTTCCGTGATCAATTCCCCCGCCCATCAAACAAATTTGGTTAATCTTTGTCTTAACTTCTGGGTAAGCCTTTAGCAGCAATGCAATATTCGTTAACGGCCCAATTGCAACGATATCGACCTTTTCTGGATTAGCCATGATGGTTTCAAACATGTACTGCAGTAAGTTCACTTCTAAAATCGGATAATCATTGTCAGGAAATTCTAGTCCCGCCATGCCAGTTTCTCCGTGAGCTTCCGGAGCACTTTGCAGTTCTTTAACTAGCGGACCCGCCTGACCTTTAATTAACGGAATCTGCGCCCCTAGTAAATTCAATAAGTTCTTTGCGTTGTTAGTAACGTTTTCCAACGGGCTATTTCCACCAATCGTAGATACACCTAACACTTGCAATTGCTCTGGATTAGCTAACGCCACTAAAATGGCTAGTGCATCGTCATGGCCAGGATCGCAATCTATCCATATCTTTTTCATTCAAAACTCCTTAACTTAACCTACCATTACTAAAACTTTATTTGATGCCTTAAATTTTCCTACGAAGTACCGATAAATAAAATGTCAAATGGCAGGTTTTGGCAAAAAAATGTTTATCACACGACAAATTTGACGTTTTTTTCGCTAGAATACGAACTTAACCACCATAATCCCTCCCTATATATCCATCATCATCAAAAAAGACCCAGAAAATTTCTGAGTCTTTGTCAAATAGTAGCCTAATTATCAACTTTTAATAAATCACCGGTCATCGGTCGGGTTGCTGAGTATGCTTGTTGGTAAATTCGGTAGATTCGGTCGTATTTCGCAACGTTATTAGCTTTAGGACGGTAAACTTTTCCATACTTCACAAACGTCTCCGAGCATTCTGCCAAATCTTTAAACCAACCAACTCCAACAGCCGCAAGCATTGCTGCACCTAGCCCCGGACCCTGTTCGTTTTCAAGACTAACTACGTTCATATTAAAAACGTCCGCCTGAATTTGCATCCATAGCGCACTCTTGGCGCCACCACCCGTAGCTACCGCGGTTACAAAATGCTTGCCTTCAGACCGGTAAATCGACAATAAGTCACGAAAAGAGAAGGTAATTCCTTCAATTACCGCTCGGGTAAAATCGTGAAGTTGTTGGCGACTATCCATGCCAATAAAACTTCCCCGAATCTGAGCGTCTGCATACGGTGTCCGTTCTCCCACAATGTAGGGGGTAAATAGCAGCCCCTTAGCACCAATCGGCGATTTTTTAGCATCTTCCACTAGGTCGGTAAACTTTTGCTGACCTGCAAAAGTTTGTTTAAACCAACTTAAGCTGTAACCTGCCGCTAACGTCACCCCCATGGAATAGTAACTATCCGGGATTGCGTGATTAAAGAAATGCAATCGTCCGGCGTAATCCGTTTTACGATCTTTTTCGTAAGCCAAAACTACGCCTGAGGTACCAATACTGGATAAAATTTTATCTTCACTGATAATCCCCGCACCAATTGCACCAGCCGCATTGTCCGCTGCGCCAGCAATCACCTTAGTTTCAGCAGGCAAACCGGAAATTGCACTGTAAGCTACGGTTATATTTCCCACGACGGCAGTGGATTCTAATAATGGGGGACAGATTTCCAACGGCAACGCCAATTTATCCGCAATTTCCTTGCTCCAAGTTTTATGAATTTCGTCTAGCCACACCGTCCCGGCGGCATCGGAATATTCCATCCCAATTTTGCCAGTCATGCGGAACCGTACGTAATCTTTGGGCAGTAAGAAGACTTCAGTTTGCGCAAAAATTTCTGGTTCATTTTCCTTTACCCATAAAATTTTAGGCAAGGTAAAACCTTCTAACGGACGATTGCGGGTGATTTTTAAAAAGTCTCCCCTTAATTTATCCGTAATCTCTTCGCATTGGGCAGTGGTGCGGGTGTCGTTCCATAAAATTGCCGGTCGTAACACCCGGTAGTTTTTGTCCATCAATACCAAACCGTGCATTTGCCCCGAATAGCTAATTCCTTCAACTTTAGACAAATCTAAATGTTCCACCGCCGCCAAGTTTTGAATCGCTAGCGTAGTTTTTTGCACCCAATCTTCCGGGTTTTGTTCACTATATCCTGCTTGCGGATTGCTAATTGCGTATTCTTGACTACTTTGTGCCACAATCTGTCCAGCACGGTTTACGGCCGTTACCTTTACCGCGCTGGTTCCTAAATCAATTCCTAATACATATGCCATTTCCTTCACCCACCTATTATATTAAAAGAGGACCAAGAAAAAGCTTTTTTCTTAGTCCCCCCAACATTCAATGCTTTCGATACACGCGCATTTCGTATTCACAATGTACCCTGGCTGCATAACTGAAATGTGTTCCGAATCCCCCAGCTTCTGTGGTTAACCAAATTACATAACCAATCGCATAAACCACGATTAATTTCGTGAACCAGTTAATCCTCGCTTTTTATCCGGGTTTCTCCGTACCTTATTTACTTCGCCAGTACTTCAATCATATAGTGATTGATCGTATCCTTAATTTGTTCTAAGTGACCTGAATGCGTCGCGGCCAATAAATCCTTTTGGGGTTTATCAATGACGTAATCTTCCATTTCTTCGATGGTCGCCTTACCGTCGTCGATCTGCTTGCCGATGCCGCTATTAAACGAACCATAGCGCTCATTCAAAATGTTTTCGATTACGCCATCTTCCTTCATCTTAGCCGCTACTCGTAAACCAGCCGCAAAGCTATCCATCCCGACCATGTGGCCCGTTAATAAGTCTTTAGCAGCAAATGATTGCCGCCGTGGTTTGGCATCAAAGTTCAAACCACCCCTTGGACCAATGGAGCCATTTTCAACAACTTCAAACATCGCTGCAATGGTTTCTGATAGTGCGGATGGATATTCATCAATATCCCAACCAATCAACTTGTCCCCTTGGTTAGCATCAAGCGAACCCAGCATTCCAGCTTCCCGAGCAACCCGAATTTCGTGTTGGTAAGTATGTCCGGCCAAGTTAGCGTGGTTACCTTCCAAATTCAATTTGAAATCTTTGTCTAGACCATAAGTTTTCATGAACGCAATTGTAGTTGCTGCATCAAAATCATATTGGTGGGTTGATGGTTCCTTTGGTTTAGGTTCAAGCAAGAATTGAGCGTCAAAACCAATCTTATTCGCGTAATCCTTTGCCATGTGGAAGAATTGCGCTGCGTGTTCTTGTTCCTTCAACATGTTAGTATTCCAAAGTGATTCGTATCCTTCACGACCACCCCAGAAAACATAATTTTCTGCACCGACCCGTTTACCAATTTCTAAACTATGCTTAATTTGAGCTGCACAGTAAGCGTAAATATCAGCGAACGGCGTTGTAGCTGCTCCGGCGACGAAACGGGGGTTGGTGAACATGTTCGCCGTGTTCCAAAGCACTTTCTTACCAGTTGTTTTTTGGTATTCCACGATTTTGTCAACAATCTTGTCTAGGTTTCGGTTAGTTTCCCGTAACGTATCACCTTCTGGGGCAAGGTCCCGATCGTGGAAACAGAAGTAGTCCACGCCTAATTTATCGTAAAATTCAAACGATGCTTCCACCTTAGCCATCGCGTTATCCATTGGATCAGTGTACTTATCGTACGGACGAATTGCGGTCCCGTCCCCAAACGGATCCACTAGTCGTTGATCAAAAGTGTGCCAGTAGGCAACGGAAAAGCGGAGCCAGTCCTTCATTTTTTTGCCTAAAATCACTTCTTCTGGGTTATAAAAATGAAATCCATCACCCGACGTTAAAGTTTTGTTACCGACGTAACCAACTTTTTTAAAATCCCAATATTCACTCATTATTGTTACTCCTTTGATTTAAAATCTAATTTCAACTTCGAAAATCCTAAAATTTCTTGAATCATTTGTGCACAACCTCCGTAAAGGCTGGCAGTTTCCACATTTTTGCTCAATACAATCGGGGTGTCCCGAACGGAAATTTTGGCAAACTTTGTTCGAATCCGTTCTAATAGTTCGGGAAATTCTTTAAAAATATACGCATTAATAAACAATACGTCTGGATCAAAAGACACAATCACGTTGTTAATTAACTTGATAATGTTATTTTCGAACCTTTGTAAAATTTCTAAAGTCACCGGATCGTGGTCATCATACATTTGGCGAATCAACGGCAAATTGATGTAGTCTAAATTTTTAGCCTGTTTGATTTGGTCTAAAACGGCTTCTTGAGAGGCAACGTCTTCAATTTTTTGGCTTTCCGCTAACGATTTATCTTTGGTTTCAAACGCGATGGTTTGTCCAATTTCGCCCGCTTCACCTTTACGTCCGCGATACAATTCACCATCCATGATGATTCCAGCACCAATTCCCTTATGCATACTGATGCTTACCGCATTCCGAATCCCTTCTGAACTAAAATCTCTTTCAAAAATTGCCGTGAGGTTAGCTTCATTTTCCAACAAAACCGTAATTCCTAGCGATTTGGTTAATACAGCGGCAATATCGACATCATGCATGTTCCAAAATGGCGAGTAAATCACTTGATTTTGATAAACAATTCCATGTACTGAAATTAATATTCCTAAATTCTTTTCTCCGTATTCGGTCTTTAATTCCGCAATCAGTCCTTTAATTTTGCTGATTGCACTGGAAATATCGTTATCAGTAAAGTTTATGCGCCGAATTTCTAACTTTTGGCCACTAATGGTCATTGCCAGCGCTGATAATTCATGATATCCGAGGTCAATGCAAACCACATAGCCGTATCGGGCGTTGATTTGCAATAAGTTAGGCTTCCGCCCGCCTTGCTGCGTACTATCTCCTGCGCCTGCTTCCACTACCAATCCGCTCTCAATGAAGCGGTTAACAATTTGGGAAACGGTCACCTTATTTAACTTCACGTCTCGTGCGATTTGACTTTTCGAAATCGGACTTTCCGTAAAAATTCGTTGTAGTACTGAACGCTCGTTAGCGGTTCGCATCGTCTCTTTATGAATTACCATTCTTTCTTGCTCCCTTAAACTACGCTGAATTAACCTACTTAATCAGCGTTTTTATTTTCTGCTGCGTGTTTTGCCGATAAGTCCGCTTGCATCTTATCTTCAACACCGTCTACTTTATAGAATAATAAAGCAATTGCGGATAAACCAAAACCAATAATTGGTACCCAAATGTAATTTTGTTCAATCGCGCGAAGAGCCGTTGCGGTTTGAGCTGTGTTAGCAACGTAGCCGCCTGCACTTAAAATCAGCCCGGTTACGGCACCACCAATACCCATTCCTAACTTAGCTGAAAAGCTAGAAAATGAAGTAACGATTCCTTCAGCCCGCACGCCGTTTTTCCATTCGCCGTAGTCAACAGAATCCGCCAACATTACCGCAATCAAGCCAGAAACAAACCCAGTTCCTAAGTAGCCAATTACCGTTGCAATAATGATAATCGAAACACTTAGTTGACTAGCACCGATACTCAAAACTAATTGACCCACAATTGCCAAAAGCATTCCTAACAGCATCGTGTTACGCTTACCAATTTTTCTAGCGCAAGCAGGTGTGAGGATTACAGCCACTAACGCAACTACTTGAATTCCTAATACTAGGGAGGCTAATCCCGCGTTATGCATGTTGTATTTGAAGAAGTACACGGTTACCTGACTCTTGGTTTGCATACCCAACCAGTAAACAAAGTTAATGAAAATTACGATTGCCCACGGCCAATTATTTTTAAGCGCTTTCAAAGATTGCTTAATTGGAATTGCCTTTCTTGAATTCTTCGTCTGAATGCGTTCCCGCGTGTTCGCAAAAGTTACCAACAGTAGCACTGCCGAAATAATAGCTAAAATCAAAACACTAATAAAGAATCCCTTTTGTTGGTTGCCTCCACCAAAGAAGTTAACCATTGGCAACGCAGCTACCGTAACGATGGTTGCGCCGGCAGTCCCGAAGAATTGGCGAATCGTACTTAGGGTAACCCGCTCGTCCGTATCATCCGTGAGGTTAGGTAAAATTGAGGTGATTGGGATGTTAACTGCCGAATATAAAATATCAACCCCAATATAAGTGATGTAAGCCCATACAATTTTACCACCCATGCTTAGATTTGGGGTGGTAAAACAAAGCACACAGAAAATTGCAAATGGGATTGAGAACCATAAGAAGAACGGTCGACTCTTGCCCCACCGTGTGTGAGTATGGTCAATCAATAATCCCCAAATTGGTCCGTCAATCGCATCAACGATCCGTGCAACTAAGAATAAAGTTCCGACAGCCGCTGCGGTGATGCCGAAAACGTCCGTATAGAAAAACATTAAGTAGGTTCCAATCATCTGAAAGGATAAATTACACGCAAAATCACTTACTGCGTAGCTAATCCGTTCCTTCCAAGATACTAAGCTATGTGTATGTCGATGTGGTACTTCCATAAATTAGTCACCCTTTTCTTTTAAAATTTTGGTTCGCGAAAAAAGTTAGTTAGTTTTGTTTACGAACCCCATTATACATGCCGGATATTTTTTGTAAAGCGTTTTCAATAAACATTTTTACTCCTTGACACTCCATTTGTATTCGCTTACAATTCAATTCGAAAAGAGTTTGTTAGTTTTATTTATTTACTCCAGTCACTGTTATGCTTTTAATTAGAAAGGAAGTTAATCCAACTCATGAAATTTACAAACGGTTATTGGTTAACTAAGGAAGGTTTCGCGGTTAACAACCCCAAACAAGTTTACGATTATAAAATCAATGATGATAACGTCCAAATTTACGCTCCGTACAAAAAAATTAACGAACGCGGGGACACTCTTAATATTGGAATGACCACCGTTTCGGTCACTTCCCCTCTAAAGAACGTAATTGGCATCAAGTTGACCCATTTTGACCAATTACCTAAGGATCCAAGCTTTGATTTAAACGACCAGCACGTAAAGCTAGCAACCGCCACTGATGACAATACTTTGCGCATCCAATCTGGAGATTTATCAGCAAACTTCCCCATTGATGGCAGCGATTTTGAAATCAATTTCGAGGCAAACGGCCAAGTAATCACTAAATCGGAACCGAACGCAGAAGGTGAAATTACTAAAACTGACGATCAAACTCACTATATGCGCGAACAGCTTTCTATCGGAATTGACGAATTAGTCTACGGACTTGGTGAACGATTTACTTCCTTCGTTAAAAACGGCCAAGTCGTCGATATTGTCCAAAAGGATGGCGGTACTGGAAGTGAACAAGCTTATAAAAACATCCCCTTCTATATCACTAATAAAGGCTATGGTGTTTTCGTTAACCAGCCCGAAACGGTTTCGTTTGAAGTGGCTTCTGAAAATACATCGCGCGTTCAATTTAGTATTGAAGGCGAATCACTTGAGTACTACGTGATTTACGGTCCGACACCAAAAGAAATTTTATCTAACTACACTTCGTTAACCGGAAAGCCGGCTTTGCCACCGGCATGGTCGTTTGGACTTTGGCTATCAACCTCCTTTACCACCGATTACAGCGAAAAAACCGTTATGAAGTTTATCGACGGAATGAAGGAACGTAACATTCCATTAGACGTTTTTCATTTTGACTGTTTCTGGATGAAGGGTTTTGAATGGACCAGTTTCGAATGGGATAAAGACGCTTTTCCAGACCCTGAAGGCTTAATTTCACGGATTCATGATAAAGGTCTAAAAGTCTGCGTTTGGTTAAACCCGTATATTAGTCAAAAGTCTCGGCTCTTTAAGGTTGGTAAAGAAAAGGGCTACTTCATTAAACATAGCGATGGCAACGTTTGGCAATGGGACCTCTGGCAAGCTGGCCAAGGAGTCGTAGACTTTACTAATCCTGAAGCTACCAAATGGTATAAAGATTACCTACGTGAATTAATGGATATGGGCGTGGACGCCTTTAAGACCGACTTCGGTGAACGAATCCCAGTCGAAGACGCCGTTTACTACGATGGTTCAGATCCTAAACGGATGCATAATTACTATACTTACCTTTACAACAAGGCCGTGTTTGACGTCTTGTTAGAAAAGAAGGGCGAGGGCCAAGCTGCTGTATTTGCTCGTTCAGCTACCGTAGGATCCCAGAAGTTTCCTGTTCACTGGGGTGGGGACAACTTATCCCGCTACGTTTCAATGGCCGATTCACTACGCGGCGGGCTCTCCTTCCTTCTTTCTGGCTTTGGTTTCTGGAGTCATGACATCGGTGGGTTTGAAGACAACGCCTCTGCTGATATCTACAAACGTTGGACCCAATTTGGCTTACTATCTTCGCATAGTCGTTACCATGGCAACATTGAATATCGAGTACCATGGAACTACGATGAAGAAGCCGTTGACGTCACCCGTAAATTCGTAAAGAACAAACTCGCCTTGATGCCGTACCTCTACGACGAAGCCGTTCGTACTCACGAAACTGGGGTTCCGTTAATGTGGCCAATGTTCCTAGAATTTGGTGAAGATCAAAACACCTATCATCTAGACACGCAGTATATGCTGGGCGCCGACCTCTTAGTTGCCCCTATCTTTAACGATCAGGGAACCGTTAAGTACTACATTCCCGGTGACAAGTGGACAAACATCCTAACTAACCAGGTTTACGACGTTGCAAAGAACGGTGAATGGATTACTGAAAAGTATGACTATCTTAATTTACCGCTGTTGGCTCGGCAAAATAGTATTTTGCTAATGAACCCCGACGCTGAACATGCGGACTACGATTACGCAAAAGCTCCTGAATTGCATCTCTATCAAATGACTGAAGGAACCCATACGCAACGCGTGGTGGATCATCTTGGTAAGGTTTTAGGTGACATTAAAGTAACCGTGGCAGACGGTAAAATCACCCTCGACGTATCAGCTTTAGCTGCTTTGCCAAAGGTTTACGTTCACCAAGATGACCGAGTTAAGGAATTTACACTTGAGAACGCTAAAAGCACCCTTAACTAAAATTCTTTAGACATTGCTTATTAAAAAACTAGGAAAAACGAAATATCGTTTTCCTAGTTTTTTTAGCTAATCTTACATCCAAGCCGGACGATCACCCGCTGTATCAGGTTTATTTATTCCAATACTTTCATGCGCATAGAGTGTGGGGGCCTTAATAATTTTGACCACCACGTCAGCCACGCTTTTACGTGAAACTTCCGTCCCCTTAAAGTTTTCATCTTTTTTAGTAATTTCATAGTCTACTTCGTCTTGATCAGTTAGCCAAGCGGGACGAAGTTCGGTAGTATCAATATCTTGATGTTTGTCAATTAACGTTGCTGATTTACGGAAGCCAGGCAAGTAACTGGAAATTGCGTTTTCGTTCCATTCTCCAAATTTCCCCTTAACCTCATGACGGGCGCCTAATGCACTATAGAAAATTAGTCGTTTAACCCCCGTCGCTTCCATCGCAGTAAAAATTGCTTGGGTTGTTTGCGCTAAGTCAACTCCACCAACGTTAGAATATACGATTTCAACATCTTGCATCGCTGCTTCAAGTTGAAGAGCATCTGTAGTATCCCCTTCGATTAATTCAATTCGTGGATTATCCTTCAAGTCAGCAAGTCGGTTAGCATTTCTTAAAAAGAGTTTCAGTTTTAAATTGGTTTCTGCCAAAAGACGTTCAGTTACAATTTGAGCAGTTTTGCCGTATGCACCTAAAATCAAAATTTTTCCCATTAAAGATCCCTTCTTTTCATTTGATGACCTTATAATATTCCCGCCCTTTAGTGATGTCTAATGCTTATATTTAATAATAATCAATAACTTTTATGCATAAAAATACCGCCTGGTCAAAATGGCCAAACGGTTTTTTTACTGCAATTATTCCCCAAGTTCATTTAAAATTTCACTGAGTGCTGGTTGACCATCCGTCAATTCGTATTGTTCCCGGAAAGCTTTGATGGTTGCTTCATCGAAGATTTGGGGATCCAACGGCATGAACGAGGTGTCTACGGGGTCGTTATTTACAATTTTAGCATCCAAAACAATCGGCTTCGTATTTCCTGCCTTTTGAAGTTCGTCAATTTTATCAAAGGCTTGCGCTAACGAAGGCAAATCCGTAGCCGTCAAACCAATTGCGCCCATATTTTCGGCTACCCCAGCCCAGTTTGCGCCTTGCAAATCAATCCCGTACGGTGCTTGGTTTGCAACTAACTTTTCGTGTTGAATAAAACCAAAGGACTTGTTTTCCAAAACTACGTTAACAATTGGCATTTCGTATTTAACTTCCGTAAGCAGGTCTTGCATTACCATTGCAAAGCCACCGTCACCAGAAATGGTAACGACCGGACGATCAGGGTAACTTAATTTAGCAGCCATTCCAGCTGGCAAACCGTAACCCATTGTGGCAAACCAACCGGACAACGTAAATTTCTGGTCATGGTTCAACGGAATTTGGCGAATTGCCCATTCCGTATTATTACCAACGTCGAGCCCGAAGATTGTGTTATCTGCAGCGTGATCCTTGATCGCTGCCATTACGCTTTCAGCACGCAATCCTTGGTGGTCATCCTTGGATAACTTTTCAAGCCATGCATCCCAGTTTGCCTTATCCTTTTGTGCGGCTTGGAGCCATTTACTTGCCGGAAGCTTGACGTTTTGCGCCAATATCGCATCCAAAAATTCCTTAGCGTCAGCCAAAAGCGCCATGTCCGCATCGCGTTGCTTACCCAAATCTTCCGGATTGTTATTAACCTGGATAACCTTAACGTTGTCCGGCCAGAAGCGGGCAAATGGGAAGTTGGTTCCCACAAACAAGATCAAGTCTGCTTTTTGAGCAACCTCAAAGGCTGGCTTAGTTCCCAAGCGACCCATGGAGCCCATAAAACTAGGATGGTCTGACGGCATAATTCCCGTTCCCGGAACTGCCGTAACCACCGGTGTTTGAAAGTCTTCAGAGAATTGAATAACTTGTTGGCGTGCTCCAGCAACACCACGTCCAATCCAAAGCACCGGATGCTTAGCCGCCTTCAACGCCGCAATGGTGTCATTAATCGCTGAATCATCAATTGCCGAATGAATCGGTTGTTGGTAAATCTTCGGTGTCTTAATTGGCGTGTAGTCGATTTCTTGTCCTGATAAATTATCCGGAATAATTACTACAGCCGGTCCCTTTTGTGCGTAGGCCGCCCGAATCGCTTCGTCGACCACGTATGGGATTTGCGCTGCGCCACTTGCTTATGGAAAACCGCCACGTCCACAAACATTGGATCTTGGTTCATTTCTTGGAAGAAGTTAGTGTTCATCACTTCCGTACTAGATTGCCCGATTAGTGCCAACACCGGAGCGTGATCCATCTTTGCATCATATAGCCCATTAAACATGTGCGTAGCACCCGGACCAGCCGACCCAAAACTAACCCCGATTTTACCAGTTAATTTTGCATCCGCCGTTGCTGCTAAAGATCCGACCTCTTCGTGACGAACTTGAATGTACTTCAAGCCATCCCGTTCCTGGTAAAGTCCGTCCACCGTATTATTAATGGAATCAGCTGTAATCCCGTAAATGTGATCAACGTCCCAACTTTTTAATACTTGAGCCAATGCTTGGCCCGCCTTCATTTTTGCCATGTTGAATCCCCCCGTTCAGTAAGCTTTAATTTCGCTTACTTTTTGTAAGTATGTGATTAGGATATATCGAATAAAGCAGGTTGTCAAGAAATAGTTATATTTTATTTTTCAATTGGTCATGGTTTTCTTGCAGCCCCAATAACGGACACTTTTTTAAAAAGAGTCGTTTTTCAGGCAACAAAAAAACAGATTGTCACTTTTTAAATAACAACCTGTTTACCATAATTAACTAATCCATGATGTTTAAAATGCATTGCCGAACTTCGACAAAGGCGGGCGTCGGAAGCAAATCAAGCTTATTAAAAGTGATCCTATCAAAGGCATTAACGAACAACATTATATTGAGCGCTTTTATCCGTAATCCAGTTTTTAATAAGCTAACCCAGAGAAGCTACCTTTATTTTCTATACCGCAGTAAGCGGTTACATTTCAAAAGTTAAAACATCCGTCATTTATGATTTAGCCGCTGGCCATAATTTTTCATATTTAACTCCCGTCAAGGACTCTACAGTAACTTTCACTTCTGGCTTAACATCTGCCTTTTTGCCACCTGCTTTCAGACGGTTAATTTCATCAATTAAGATTTTGTGCGTCTTTGCATCCAAGTTAAAAGTGAATGCAAGTAAAATTGCTAAGAGGGTTAACCCGCCTACTCCAAAGACAATCGTGTACACAATGGCGTGAATTGCTTGCGGAGTTTGGACCGTTGCCCCAGATTTAAACCCGTTGCTCGCCAAAATCCATCCTAAAATAACCGAAGCAATTCCAGAAGTAACTTTGCGGATGAAATTCATCATTGCAGCAAATTCGCCTTCACGACGTTCGCTAGTAATAATTTCATCAACATCGGGAATGAAGGGAAAGACGTTCCAAGGAATCGAATATGCACCACCCTTAAAAAACAGGTACACTGCCGAAAGTACACCAAGTAAAGCAATCGTCATTCCTTGTGATAAGTCGATTAAGAACATCCAGTAGTACATTCCTAAACAGCCCACTACTAACGTGAAGTAGAAAATATAGCAACGCCGGGCACCTAGTCGTGTAAATAACCAGTAGTTGACTGGCGTTAATGGCAAACCGAGGATTCCTAAGGAAAGTAACCAGGAAGCCGTTGAGGTTGACAACCCATACCCAAACACAATGAAGTAAACAAAGGCTCCGCTAAATAAATCTTGCGCGGTAACTCCGAGTAAGTAAATGTACATATGTTGCCGAAAGGCCTTTACTTTCAACGTTGAGAAATACGAACTAATCGCGCCCCAAACAGATTGCAAAATCCCTTGATGTTCGGTTTCGCCATTTTCTGCAGGATTAGCTGCTTGAATTTCTGAAACCGGGCGTTCCCAAGTGAATTTATAAGTAATTAAAACTGCTATCGCAAAAATAATTGCAAACGTAACGCCAATTACCGTATAAGCCCACGGATTGTGTTCCCCCATCAGACTGATCACTAATCCACCAACCAAAGTTACGATTGAGGTAATGCTTCCAGAGAAAAACATCCGGGTCGTGGACATTTTTGACCGAGCATTGTAGTCGGTTGTCATTTCTGATGGTAAAGTTTCGTATGGTATTAAAACCATCGTGACCACAATTTCCACTAAACAATAAACTAATAGATAGTACCAAAAACCAATTCCTGGAATCCATAACAGACTATAGACTACTAATATCAACGGAGAACCGATCAGCAAGAAGAAGTGCCGTCGACCGTATTTTTTACCTAAATTAGTCTTCCAGAAACTATCCGAAACCTTCCCCATGACAATCGCCGTAATGGAATCGACAATCTTAGCAAGGCCGATAATGGTCCCCGCTTCTAAAGGATTCAGGTTACAAAAGGTGGTGAAAAAGAACATTAGGTACGCCGAAACTAACGCTCCATACCCTCCACCCATCAAATCCGTCACCCCAAAGGCGATACTTTGCCACATTCCAACTGGTTTTCCTTGTACTTTAACATTTTCATTATTCATTTTTTCACTCTCCAAAGTCGTTAACTTTAATAAAGCTCGTTGAAAATTTGATCCATATTTTCGAATTCACTGATTGGTAATTCAAACGGCGCAGCAGGCTTGCCCAAGTCGTTGATGATAAAAATTGACGGAGTGTTATCCCAACCGTACCGAATCGACGCTCCGTGGTGGATGGTAATTGATTTAGGTAAAGCGATTTTTAAAACATTTCTTCGGGCAAAAAAGCTACCTAGTTTAATAACTTCGGTTCGATTATCTAATTCAAATGTACCGGCTTTTAGCACCAATTTATTGGCATCAAATAAGTTAAAACGCACTACAATGTTGCCATCTGCGATAAATGCTTTTGTAGCTACTGGGCCATTAGCATATCCGTTGTGACATTTAATCATTGCCGTACGTGCCGCCACTAACTCATTAGCGATTTGGTGCTTATTTAACGGATGCAAATCGTTATCTTCACCAAGGCCTAAAGCAATAATCATTGCAGTATTATCTAGCAATAACCCGTCCATTTGTTCATTTCTTAAAGTCGGCCAGCAATTCTGTTCAACTCCACAATTTGGTAATTGCACAAAAAGAAATGGAAGCTGGGGAGCATTAAATAAACGTCGCCATTCTTGAATTAGCTTGATAAAGGCCTTGCCATAATTGGTCGGATTTTTAGTGTCACTTTCACCTTGGTACCATAGAATTCCGTTAAAAACCGTGTTTCTAATGGGGTAAATCATGCCGTTGAATAACCCGCTAGGTAGGTATTGGGGAAAGATCGATTCCCTTTTTATCGGTAAAAAGCACCCCCGCCGAAAGTACCAAGCACCCTCTTCGTCTAAGTTAAAATCGACATTTCCAATTGTTAGAACGTGCTTTTTACCTTGCCGGGGACCGCCTGCATGTCCAAAAATGTGCAAGCGAATGGTAATTTCAAATTCTTTTTTTACTTTTTGAATTGCATAATTTCGTGGCGGATACTGATACTCGGTTTGACCAATCAATTTGCCGTCAATATACGTTTCGTCTGCATCCATAAAGGTACCTAGTTTTAACCATCCCGCCTTTCCGACTAGTTCGTCAGGCACCCTAACCCGTTTTTTAAGCCAGACGATTCCTGGCAACCGATCTTCTAATGCCCAACACTCGTCCAGCTGAACCTTATGCCACTGCGTTCTTTCGCTAGTTGGGCGCTGCCAATTTTCGCGGTATCCCATATCCGTAGCGTCTGCCATCACAGCAAACTGTTTCTGATAATTTTCGTTTTCTGCAACCCGGCTTTGTAAAATCTTTTCACTAATCCCTGCAAAATCGAAAGGAAGTTCACCCATCAAATTTAAAGTGTCTTCACTCAACCACGCTCGGATAGGTGTACCTCCAATTGCTGTTTGTACAAGACCGATCGGCACTTTTGCTTCGGCAAACTCTCTTTTAGCAAAGAAATATCCTATTCCCGATAAGTTAACTAAATTTTCACCGACCGCTGCTTGCCAGGCTCCCCCAGTTAATTCCGTTACTTTTTCGTGAAACTGGTATTTTTCAGGAACCATAAAAAATCTGATTTGCGAATTATCCGCGGTCGCTAATTCATCTGCGTACTTTTCCTTTAGCCGTCCCATCCAAAGCTGCATGTTACTTTGTCCCGCCAGCAAGTAAACGTCGCCAAAGAGCACATTTTGAAATTGAATTCGTTCTTCCGGAGTAAAAACTTCAATAGTCACAGGTCCTCCCGCTTTATGAGGAGGAATCGCAAATTCGAAATAACCATCTTCGTGGTTCGAATAGGTCTCTAGCTGCACGTCTTCGTGCCGCAAGCTGACTGGACTATCCATAGGGGCATAACCCCAGAACTTAATCGTCTGATTTCTTTGTAAAATGCAATTGTCTCGTAACAAATACGGTACAAATAGTTTCTTCATGACCCTCACCCCTTACTATTGGTAAATCTGCCGACCTCGCTCGTCGGGAATTCCTGACATCCGATAGAAATAAGTGTTTACTTGGTCACGCCATTCCAATGCGTTTTGGGATTGTTGCGATAATCTTTCGAGGACTTCCTGGTATACGTCTTCGTCAATATCCCCTGCCACCTTGCGCCATTTAACAAGGTAATCTTGAACAGCTGTGTACCCCGCAAAATGATTATCATAAATGGTTTGAATTAACGTATTCCCATCAGACAACTTAAAGTCATAAGGTAGGTGGTGGAAAAAGAGTAACAAATCTTTTGGCGTACCTTTGGGATCCTCATACCGTGCTGCAACTTTAGGGGCGTACATTTTTGTAAACCCAGTACCAGTTTTCGCAGTCCGATCAACGCCAACGCCGTTTCGGTCGGCAAAATGGTAGGTCCCCCACCGATCATATTCATAACCGTTAATCGAAACACCGTAGTGGTAGTGTGGAACCACCATGAAACCTACTCCCAACGGAGCTGTATAATTTTTGTAAGTTTCGTTAGAAGTTGCCAAAATATCAAAAATAATTTCTTTAGTTTGTTTTAAAGAAGTGCTAAAACTTTGTTCAATCCACTCGGTCAAAATTTCGTGGACGTCTTTAAAGTTATCCCAGCAAAGTCTACCGTAACCATACAAATTAGCGAGAGCAAGCGGGTTCCCCGTCCAAAATGGACTCATTCCAACATTAGCCACCGCGGCAAACCCAGTATTCTTCTGGTCGATAGCTGTTTCCGCCAATGCTTCTGCAACTACCGGCTTTTTTAGATCCGCAAACTGCGTGTTCGTTCTAATCATGTGTGCCCATTGAGGAACTGCGTAATTAACGTCAATTTGATGACCCAAATATTCCGCACTTAACTCAAATTCCATCATCTGATTAGTTTTTCTTAACGCACCAAACAGTGGCTGCAATGGTTCTGACGTTTGAAAATCAATCGGTCCGAATTTAATTTGTAATATTACATTCTTTTCAAATTTTCCATCGAGGGGCTTAAAGTTTTCATAAGCAGCTTTTGCACGATCAGTCGAACGATCTCGCCAATCTTGCTTAGAATTGTAGACAAAGGCCCGCCAAATTACCTTTCCACCGTACGGAGCTAGCGCTTTAGCCAACATATTGGCGCCTTCAGCATGGTTACGTCCGTATTTGTACGGACCGGGCTCGCCCTCACTGTCTGCCTTTACCAAGAATCCCCCAAAATCAGGAATTGCTTTATAAATTTCTTCACAGGTTCGTTTCCAAAATGTTTGTACTTCCTTATCTAGTGGATCAGACGTCTTTAAGCTTGCAATATGCTTAGGAGCTTCCCAATTAATCGCTAAATACGTTTTAATGCCAAATCCCCGAAACATTTCTGCCAGCTCTTGGACCCCTTTTAAGTACGGATACGTAATTAACCGCGTACCGAGGCCCCGGACGTTAACATTATTCAAAGAGATTGCGTTGATCCCTACGGAAGCTAGCATGCGCGCATACATTTCCACTCGTTGGTTATCGTGGCGGAACGGATCACTATTTTCATTGCGTACGGCAAAGTCACCATAATCTGGATTTTCTAACTTGCGCGTATCACCAAACAAAATGGAAGATCCTGCGTAACCACGTTCGATTGAACCATCCGTTTGGTCCCACTGGTTAATCATGCGAATGGGCTGGTCAGGAGCAGCAACCGTCGCCACGTCAGATATTCCCAACATTCTTTTACGGATCAACTCGTAAAAACCGTAGAGATGCCCTACAGAACCGCTAGCCCAAATCATCACCGTTGAGTCATTTTGTTCAATTTCAAACGACTCACAATTAGGCAAGCCAATCTTGCGTAATTTAAATTGCACGGAAGCTTGGGATGCTTCGGTGATTGGTCGATCTAACCACTCCGTAATTTCCCGTACTAAACGAATCTGAATACTATCGTTTGCTTGAATCTGATTTTTAGGTAACCCAAACGTGTCTGTCTTAAATTTTTTTCTAACTTGCTCAATATCTAACCATGCACCATTCATATTAGAAGCATCCTCTTTTACTTAATTAGTTTCTCCTGGAATCCTTTCCAGACGGTCTTTCTTAGTTTTATAATGAAAAAAATATCTTTTTCACAAGCAAATTGTATCCGCTTACATATACACAAACAATTAGGATTCCTGACCATTTTTTGTCATTACCTAACCTGCCGATTCACTCTTTTTAATTATTCATAGCTGATAATTTTGCTTTCTTAAGTGATCCTTTTTCTCTTATCAGTTATTGGACAGCCCAATTTTTACAAAATAAAAAAGCCCCGGACCGTTTGGTGGTCGAGGACTCTCAAAAAGTTATATTTTAGTATAAAGAAGCTATTGAAGAGCATCAATAACTTATAATTTAATTTATCTATTTTTCCTTAATTGATCTAAAGCCACCTCCAATTTAGCAGTATTAACAGCATCATAGTTTTGCGACCATAAGGACGAATTTTTTCCAGCGCTTTGTGGATTATTTCCTAAAGATCGAGACATATCAATCGTGTTTCTAACTAATTTACCTCTTACCTTTTCCCATACATCTATCGGATCAATGTCCCACTGTAATACTCCGTTTTCCTCAATCACTAATGCTCTAAAAGCAGCTAGTATTGGAAAAATAAGTCCTTGAGATATTTGATAATCGGTTTTCTCACCATAATACTTCGTAACAAGTTTTTTCTTAGCTTCCACACCTTTTACCATTCCAAATTTGCCATTAGGATTATCGTCTTCATAACCGTATTCCATTTCTTTTTCGATTTTGTCATACAATTTTGTTATCTTAGGTAAGAGCTTAGCAATCTTTAGATATGGATTATCCTTTTTTTCATAATTATCTAAATAATCTTTTAATACTTGTGCTTTTCCACTGTAAGCAGGAACAGGATGCACATTAGAATTACTTGGATACTTATATATATTGAACGCAAACATTAACTTCACTAGGTCAATTGAATCCAGTGGCTTATCATCTTCATTTTCTTTATAAGAAACCTTGTTAGCATATGCCTCTTTTTTAATTGCCTCTTTGACAAATTCAAATCTAGAAGCTAGTTCAGCAATTGCCTTATCTGATACTTGTGCGCTTGTATTTCTTGCCCCTGCTAATTCATCAATATTCCTTACATTTGTCATTATTTCTAAATGAACATATTGTAAATCATCATCTTTGATTTCATGACGATGTTGGATGATCGCATCATAAGTATGTCCACCATCCAAAACCCCATAAAGGCTATTATCATGTTCTGTACCTTGACCGACATCTAATTCCACAATTTTATTTAAAGCATCAATCCTAACTTCTTTTGCTGAAATAAGAATTCCACGATTATTAACAAAGAAGTTCTCAGAACCATCGGTCAATCCGCTAACAATTTTTTTATAAACTTTTTTCTTACGATTTACCTCTCTTGGATTAACTTCTTTTGGTAAACCCTCAGGCACTTCCTTTACATCAACATAAACATGATATACATATCTATTATCATTATATGGGCTATCCATCCTATTTAAATTTTTATATGGAAATTTTTTAACGTTTTTTACCATTACATTTTCTCCTTCCTGTTCTATACTCTAAATAGTATAATTATTTATAAAAATTAGGAAGGAACCATGGTGCTCAAATGACTGTAAAAGGATATAACACAAGAAAAACAGCTGGTAAATACTACATTCCTAATACTTTTGATTTAAACGTAGGTAACAACTTGCGTACATTACGGCAAATACATCACCTTACTATTGATGCTTTTGCAGAAAAAGTACACTTGAGTTCTCGATCAATAAGTAATTATGAAAATGGAAATAATACCATCACCATTGAAAGTTTAGTAAAGATTTATGAAAGTAACATTTATCGTGAGTCTTTTACATCTTTAAATGAGCTATTTGATGCTCTGATTAACAGTGCTTATATGCAATCTAGAAAAAGATAATACAATTAATCGTTTTATTTTATATACTAAAAAATCCTTACTAACATCAGGCAAATGCTAATAAGAATTTTTAACTTTTTTATTTAAGCATCAAATCTGCAACCAACGGAACGTGATCTGACGCTGTCGATTTAATAGTATGGATATTAGAA
>SKEB01000190.1_pt1 | contig 74159 bp, 67 predicted proteins | sample 4826561 | NCBI WGS metagenome assembly SKEB01 (sample SAMN11008820, study PRJNA524170) | human gut metagenome | biome: Human fecal sample; material: Feces; isolation source: fecal sample from pouch patient p17 | host: Homo sapiens | place: Israel: Tel-Aviv | collected 2016-03-29
AATTTTTAGAATTATTATTATCAGCTAGAATATCTTTAGTTCCACCTGTATTAACATCAATTGTTGTATTTATATTGAAATCCTGTTTAAGTTCCGAAACAGTTTTAACTAAATCTTGAGAAAGCCAATAATCATAGGTCATCGATAAAGCTCTGCTTTTAGAATTAATTTTTTGATTAGTTAAAAGAAATTCATGTAATGACTCTGTAGAAAGATCGCTCATCATATGTATAAATTCATTTCTAACTGCCTTAGACGTTGGAAGTCTATTGGATTTGACCAACAGAACTGGCTTAAAATCAGGGATACCTAATCTTCTTGCTATTCGCTTTCGATACTGACTGAGTAAAATTGCATTTAGCAATTTTTGCATATTATCAGTATTTGCTTGTAATCGAAAAACATTTTTAGAATATCCTTCTTCCATAAATCGACTTAGATCATATTTATAAATAATTTTATCTTTATACTTTTCATATATCTCTTTTCTATCCACGTCGATTGTAGCTGTAAATTCTAATTGTCTATTTAACTTATTAGATTCCCTAACTCTGTCTAATAAAGCTTCCCATGAATTTTCCTTATGTTGATCTTTCTTAGTTTGAGCATTATAGTGATGTGCTTCATCGGCTAAAATAATGATTTTATGTTTTTTTAATTCATCTAAAGTTAATTTATTCTCTTTAGGATCACTTAATTCATTTGACAAAGACTGAACAGTAGAAAATTTTATATATATAGTATTATCTTCTTGATTAACGGGAAAAGATTCTACTGACTTTAAGTCTATTATTTCACCCTCTATATTTATTGGTGCTGAAAAAAGATACTTTGATGAATTAACATTAAGAAAATTATCCTTTGTTTTATTTACCACAGCGGTCGTATTCGCAATAAAAAGAAATTTAGTATACTGAAATTCTTTATAATAATAAAGAATTATAGCAGCCATAACATCTGTTTTACCTGATCCTGTAGCCATATTAAACATTAACTGGTTATATTTTTCATCTACATCTTTTTGTCTTTGTGACCAATCTAAATAAAGTAATGCATCTTTTTGATACTTTCGTAAAGTATGTTTTAAATTTTCGTCAATATAATATAAATTAGGAAGCTTAGTAAAATAACTATTTATTGCGCTTCTAGCTTTTTCTAGTGTTGGAAATGGTTTAGCTTTAATACTTCTTCTCATTATTCTTCACCTATTGCATGATTAGAAGAATAGAAACTCTTATTAAATTCATAATCTGTATCAGAGACTAAATTTCTAATAGATTCATCATCAATGTCACTGTAATTATAATAAAGCTGATTTTTATCAATAATCTTAACAAGCTCTTTTTTACGATCAGCAAGAGAAGGCAATTCTCCCGCTTTAAGGGATGCTTCAAATTTATTTAAATCTACTCTAAAATCAATATCTCCATTTTGTTTCATAAGTGAATAAACATTCATTAATTCATCCATATTTTCAGCATTTTGAAGATCTCTTATGTAGCTCTGATCTTTTTCCATTAATTCAGTATAAACAAAAGATCCTCCACCTTGCCATTTAACTGCTTTAGATATCCCACCTTGCTCACCAGCGATAACTTTTTGTAAACGAGGCACTGAAATGGTATTAATATAATCCATCTGCTCAATGCCAATAAAACGACGATGCATTTTCATAGCAACAGCTTGTGTAGTGGCAGACCCCATAAAGAAATCTAAAACTAAATCATTTTCATCTGAACCGATATGTATAATTTGTTCTAATAGCTTTTCTGGTTTAGGTGTAGAAAATAACTTATCTTTGTCTTTTTCCTTAAACAATACTTTTTGTTCGTTTTTAGCTTGTCGATTGTGACCTGTTACCTCTAAATCAAACCATAAATTTGATGGTGGGAGGGGGGATTGTTCGTATAAATATGTTTTCCTTTTAATATTTGTAAAATCCTTATTAAAATATATTTCCCCCGTTTTCATCTTTTCTTTCAAAGTCTCTTTACTCCATCTCCATCCATTCTTTGGGGGATGAATAACATTTCCATTAGGAGCCTTTATATCATAAATTAAGTTTTCTCGGTAATTCGGTGATCCTAATGGATTACCATCAAACCAGGGACCTCTCGGATCATTATTTGGATTTGAATAATGTTTGCTTTGACTCAAACTCCTTTTAACTTTGTTAGGTAACCATGAACTGCCAGCCAAAGAATATACTAGTATCTCATTAAAGTCATTAGAAAATTGTTTAGCGTCATTATTTGAGTTGTCGCTAGAACGCCATGCAATAGTTGTAATAAAATTCTCTCGACCCAAAATACTATCGGCTAATACCTTTAAGTAATTCAACTCTGTATTATCTAATGTAATCCATATAGAACCATCTTTCGACAACAACCTTTTGGAAATTTCCAAACGATTTTTCATAAATGTAAGCCATGATGAATGATTAAAACTATCATTATAGCCAAATTTTCCTTTTGTATTATAAGGCGGATCTAAATATATTAATTTTACCTTACCGCCATATCTTTCTTCTAAACTATAAAGTGCTATTAAATTATTACCTTTAACAATTAAATTATCATCATCTGAAATTGAACTAGCTTTGGTCTTACCATTTTTATCATATCTAGTAGCATTAATAAAAATCTTAGATTCAAAAAGTTCATCAATTTCAGGTTTAGCAAGTATTTCATTTAGAAATGGTTCATCCGCATCCCCGGAATGTTCAACATCTTCTTTTGTCATACCCGCTTTTAGGACACAATCTTTATAAGGAAAATCTAAAACAACATCAGAAGAATAATCAAGATATTTATCACCTGCTGTCAAACCTATCTTATTATCATATTTAGTAAAACTATCTTCCCAGTATTCCTTGTAGTGTAACATATCAACAAATTTATTAATTTCAAATATCTCAACATCAGCAATCTTGGAAGTATACGTCTTATGCAATAAATCATCCTTTAAAATAGCTGTCATCAAATCTTCATCATAATTATCAAGATCTTCAATGACAGTATTTCTCTTCAAAGCACCACTTTTAGTAAAATATTTATCACCAAATTGTTCTAATACTTTACGTATATGATCCATTGCTTTAGATTCTACAGCCATCTTTATTAGTTCTCCTATTTCTTCATTCTTTTCTTTAATAACTATTATATCTAATTAATTCATCAAAAAACCCCTAGTTTCAATCAACTAGGAGTTTCTTTTGGCATACTTTTGGCATACTTCTATGTCAATTAATACCTTTTTAAGTAGTTTTTGTTCCTGCTAAATGCTGATATATCGGCATTCCAATTCTAACTAATATAATGGTTTTATTCCCATTCAATAGTGGAAGGTGGCTTACTGGTTACGTCGTAAACGATGCGGTTAACATTATCTACTTCGTTTACAATTCTATCTGAAATATGACCAAGCACATCCCATGGAATTTGGGCAAAGTCTGCAGTCATTCCGTCAATTGAAGTTACGGCACGAATACCAATAGTGTAGTCGTAAGTACGGCCATCACCCATTACACCAACTGAACGAATACCTGGAAGAACTGTGAAGTATTGCCAAATCTTTTCTTGAAGACCAGCCTTCTTAATTTCTTCACGCAAAATTGCATCAGATTCACGCACGATCTTAAGCTTGTCTTCAGTAACTTCACCAAGAACACGAATACCAAGACCAGGACCTGGGAATGGTTGACGCCATACTAAGTCGTGTGGAATACCAAGCTTTTCACCAAGTTCACGAACTTCATCCTTGAAAAGCTTACGTAGTGGTTCAATTAATTTGAAATTCATATCTTCAGGAAGCCCACCAACGTTGTGGTGAGATTTGATAGTTTGGGCAGTGTTAGTACCTGACTCGATGACGTCAGTATACAAAGTACCTTGTGCTAAGAAGTCAACGTCCTTAAGCTTCTTAGCTTCTTCGTTGAAGACCTCGATAAATTCCTTACCGATAATCTTACGCTTTTGTTCAGGATCAGTTACGCCCTTAAGCTTGTTCAAGAATCTTTCTTGAGCATTAACACGGATAATGTTTACACCAAGATCCTTGTTCAAAGCCTTCATTACTTGGTCGCCTTCGTCTTTACGAAGCATCCCGTGATCCACAAAAATTGCAGTTAATTGATCACCAATTGCCTTGTGAAGAAGAGTTGCAGTAACACTTGAATCTACACCACCAGAAAGGCCTAAAATGACTTTCTTGTCACCAACTTCCTTGCGAATTTCATCAACTTGCATATCAATGAAGTCAGCCATGGTCCAGTTAGCTACAGCACCACAAACGTCAAAAGCAAAGTGCTTCAAAATATCTAAACCATATTCCGAGTTACGAACTTCAGCGTGGAATTGGATACCGTAGAACTTCTTGTCTGGGTTAGCAATTGCCGCAATAGGACAGTTCTTGCTTGATGCAGTTACTTCAAAACCCTCAGGAGCTTGAGTTACTAAGTCTCCATGACTCATCCAAACATATTGCTTAGTTGGTAACCCTTTAAACAAAGCACTATCTGGATCTTCAACAGTAATATTTGCTCTACCATATTCCTTATTTTCAGCTTGTTCAACCTTGCCACCTAAGTCGTAGCTCATCAGTTGCATCCCGTAACAAATACCCAAAATAGGAATACCTAACTTAAAGATTTCAGGATCTACCTTTAACGCACCATCGTCGTAAACACTATTAGGACCACCTGAGAAAATAATTCCCTTTGGATTCATTTCCTTGATCTTTTCAATAGAAAGATCATGAGGCAAAAGTTCTGAATAAATGCCAAAGTCACGAATACGTCTGGTGATTAATTGATTATATTGACTACCGAAGTCAAGAACAATAATCTTATCAAAATCCTCTAGATTCTTAGCCACTAAATTCTCCCTCTTTTCAACTACACATTTTTAATCAACTTTACTAGGAAAATTAAAAAAGGTCAATCAATATTTATGAAACTAAGTATAAACGTTCAGCTTTATAATCTGTCAACTAACAGTTGCAAATACTGGTTTCCTATAATGCAAACAAAAAGTTCTTGTGAGCAACCACACTTTTTTATAAATTAAAAACATCAACAAAACAGAAAAGACGATCAATTATGAAATTAGGTCAAAAAATTACACAATTACGCAAAAAATCTCACCTCTCGCAAGAAGTACTAGCTGAAAAAATGAGTGTCAGCCGACAAGCTGTTTCTAAATGGGAAAGCAATCAATCGATTCCTGATATTGAAAAGATTGTCGATTTATCCGAACTATTCGGTGTTACCACAGATTATCTATTAAAAAACGGCACACCATCATTTGAATTACCCGGGAAAACAACGGAAGAAAAACAAATAAAGAAATTACCATCGATCGATGATCAACAGATCACTCAATATTTAGAAGTTGCAAAAAAGACAGCTCATTTTGAAAGTTTATCTATTGCTTTATTCTTTTTAGCAATTGCCTCATTTTGCCTATTTTTTTCTTTTGTATCCATCTCTCCCAATATCTTTGGAACAGTAGCGTACATAGCACCAATTATTATCATCGCTATTGCATTAGGATATTTTATTCATGCCAAATTGATGATCCGTGAATTCAAATCAATCACTCAAAAGAAGTTTGCTTTAACTTCTACACAAAATGATTTAATTGATTAATCTGCTCATGACTTCAGAAAAAAGAATAACCGACGAATCGTTATCGGCGTTGTTCTCTGCATTCTTGCCATCATTCCACTTATAATGATTTGGACTTTGCATCTTTTACCTGGTTGGAGTCGGACATGGGCAGTATTAATGATTACTTTTGTTTTACTCAGCATTGTCAGTTATCAATTTACTTTCTACTTCTTAAGACAACTTGCCTTTAAAACAATTGCTGGACGTAGAAAACATTTGCCTAAAGAAGAAAAAAGTTTATTAGTCAACGGTAGCGTGATCTTTTGGATTGTTTTATTTCTTGTCTACTACCTCATTCATCATTACGTACAAGATCCTAACATTGCCGACAATATTTCAGGTTTTATTTTCAACTTGGCAGTAGTTGCTTATCTTATTTTTACTTTACTATTCTTTAAAAAGAACGCTGAATAATCAAAAAACTAGCCCCTCTTTTTATTATTCGATAAAATATACATATACTATTTGCAAAATTATATACAAAAGAGGTGGAAATCATGACCAACATTTTAACTAAAGAACAAGCCACTCAATTCTTAACTGCACGCAAAAAGGCGGCTACTTTAACTGCCACTGGAGTCTTGCTTTGTATTCTAAGCTCTGCTCCTCTTCTTGCACTTATTAGCTTTGCTAGATTTAACTCATCCACACCACCACTTGAAATAATGATCTCACTAGGTGTCATTATTTTGCTAATCATCGTAGCTACTGGAGTTGCATTCTTTATTGCTGCTAACCGCCATATTAAAATTTATGAAAAGTTAGAATACGAAGACTGTAAATTAGATGAGGAAACGACTAAACAAGTCCAAGCCCCAAAATAGCAATACGCTTCAACTTACACGACAATGACAATTATCGCTACCGTTTTATGTATTATCTCTGCTATTCCAATTCTCTGCGGTGTATTCTTCACACCATATCTTTCAGGTAATCAAATTGATTCCCTAATGACTGGGTTAGTCGCAATTACCTTAGTTTTAATCTCTATAGGCGTCTTCTTCTTTGTTAAAAACAACACCATTGAAGATGGCTATGATATCTTGCTTCAGGTCAAAGATTACTCCCCTAAAAACAAAATAGGACGTAAAAAGATGCGTAAGTATGCCACAATCTATTGGCTAATTGCTACCGCACTTTATCTAGGCTACCGCTTCGTAACCGAAAATTGGGAACACAGCTGGGGCGTCTGGCCGATTGCCGGAATTACCTACGGCATTATAGAAAAATTATTCAGTTTAAAAGGCAATAACCTTCTCCTCTGAATAAAAATAATCGAACATTATTCCTTAATTTTCCACTTGTGTTCGGTAATATATTTTGTTAAGATTAAGCCAATACAAATATCTATATATCGTCGAAATAAGGTCGACAGTTTCTACCCACTACCGTAAATGGTGGACTATAGGTAAACGAAATTAAGAAATATAAACTCTTAAGGACTTCTTTTACCTAAAAATCTAGGTAGAAGGAGCCCTTATTTTTTTCAGGAGGATTAAGTTGAAGCTACTAGAAGAGAGAATTAAACGAGACGGTGAAGTTTTAGATGGAAATGTTCTTAAGATTAACTCATTCTTGAACCACCAAGTTGATCCCAAGTTAATGATGCAAGTTGGTGAAGAATTCAAGCGACTTTTCGCCGATGAAAAAATCGACAAGATTTTGACCTGTGAAGCATCAGGTATCGCACCTGGCATCATGACCGCTTATCAATTGGGCGTGCCAATGGTCTTTGCCAGAAAGAAGAAGCCATCTACTCTTAACGACGCAGTTTACTGGGCAGATGTCTTCTCATACACCAAGAAAGTTACCAACAAGATCTGTGTTGAAGAAAAATTCTTACACAAAGGTGAACACCTTTTAATCGTTGATGACTTCGTTGCCCACGGTGAAGCCGTTAAAGGTATGGTTAACATTGCTAAACAAGCCGGCTGTGACATCGTCGGTGTCGGTGCCGTCGTTGCCAAAACCTTCCAAGGCGGAAGCGACTGGGTTAAAAACGAAGGCTTACGCTTTGAAGCTCTAGCAAGTATCGACAGTTTCAAAGACGGTAAAGTACACTTCGAAGGAGAAGAATAAATAAAAAATGGCACAAAAAGAAGTTAGTCACAAAAAAGCTGCTGTCTTAGGTTTGCAACACCTGCTTGCCATGTACTCCGGTGCCGTTGCCGTTCCTCTTTTGATCGGTACAGCACTCAAGTTCAATAGCCAGCAGATGACTTACCTTGTTTCCATTGATATTTTTATGTGTGGTTTTGCCACTCTTATTCAATTATTCCGAAATAAATATTTTGGAATTGGTTTACCTGTAGTTTTAGGTTGTGCTATTCAAGCAGTAGCTCCACTTGAAATGATTGGACAAAAATTCTCCATTAATACGATGTATGGAGCAATTATCGTAGCTGGAATTTTCGTGTTTCTAATCGCTGGTTGGTTTTCAAAAATAAAAAAATTATTTCCACCAGTAGTTACAGGAACTCTAATTACAGTTATCGGACTAACTTTAATTCCCGTTGCTGTCCAAAATATGGGCGGCGGAAATGCTCAAGCTAAAGACTTCGGTGATGCAAAAAATCTTATCGCAGCCTTTTTAACCATCATCATCATCGTCGCCATCGAAGTCTGGACTAAAGGATTCCTTCGTTCAATCTCAGTTTTAATTGGGTTAATTGCCGGAACAGTTATTGCAGGCTTTATGGGACTTGTTTCACTAAAACCAGTTGCAGAAGCTTCATGGTTCCACTTGCCACAGCTTTTCTACTTCGGCGTTCCCGAATTCGAATGGTCGTCTTGTTTAACAATGATTATCATTGCATTAGTTTCAATGGTTGAATCAACCGGTGTATTCTTTGCAATCGGCGACTTACTTCATAAAGATATTACCGAAGATTACCTTAAAAAAGGTTATCGTGCAGAAGGGATTGCACAAATTTTCGGTGGGCTTTTCAACACCTTCCCATACACTACTTTTTCTCAAAATGTAGGTCTTCTTCAATTATCCGGCATCAAAACTAAACGTCCTATTTATTGGGCAGCTGGATTATTAATGGCCATGGGCCTTCTTCCTAAAATCGGTGCTCTTGTTACCATTATTCCAGATTCCGTTTTGGGCGGCGCAATGTTAGTCATGTTCACTATGATTGCCGTTCAAGGAATCAGAATGTTAACCAAAGTTGATTTTGATAATAACCGGAACATCCTCGTGGTTGCTATTTCAATCGGATTAGGCTTAGGCGTTACCGTTTACCCACAGCTTTTTCAAACTTTACCTCAAACAATTCAATTATTCTTAGGGAACGGTATCGTAGTTGCAAGTATCTCTGCAACATTGCTTAATCTTTTATTTAACGGAAGAAGGGATGCCTAGTAAAAATATCTATTCTTCATAATATATTATCTCGTAATTTTCTATAAATATCCTTAACCTAAAAAGCGCTTGAATCCCTCATTCAAGTGCTTTTTACTTACGATAATGACGATGCTGTTTTCTCACTCGATCAGGAGTAAAAAATGAAACAAGCGGTAAAACTAAATAAACAATTAACGTGATTTTAGGTACTAAAATTAAAATCACAGCTAAAGGAATACCTAAAGTCAATGTTCTAACCAAAGTTGTTTGCCAAACTGCTTTTTTATGAATTTGATCATAATTACCAGCAATAAAAGTCCAAAAATACACATTTGAACAACTAAATATATGCCACCATAAACTGATAATGCGAGTGGTGATAGATCCTTGATAATCCACTTAGTCATTATAGGGATAAAAGATAATGTTAATAAGAAGAAAAATCTGCAATAACTACTCTTTTAGTGGCTTTCTTAAATGTAGAGAAGGTACGATGTGCATCATACCAAAAATCAGCTACAATAAAGAAACTAACACTATAATTTATTGCATCAAACAAAAATTTTTTAAGATCTGCATCTGTTTTTGGTGCAGGAAGCGATAAGACCATGATAGTGATAATGATTGCTGTCACACCATCGTTAAAAGTAACTAAATGGTCACGAAGAGATCTTTGATATCGTTCAATAAATTTATCTTGCCTGTCATTTGTCATTTTCATTATTCCCCTAAATTCCAATCTTTCTCTATAATAGAGAAAAGAGAATTTTTTCAATAGTGAGGAAAATATGTCTAATCAATATCATAACTTCAATAGTCAAATCGAAAGCCACATTCTTTTTTATGGACATCAAAAATGTAAACCAGATGAATATTTTGATGGTACTAATTTGCGTAAAAACGACATTTTATACTATGTTCTTGATGGAAAAGGAACATTTAACTCCAGCGGCCATCATGTAGCCAAGTTAGCCAAAGGAGATCTATTTTTAGTTCCCCGAAGTAGAACTTGCTATTTTGAAGCCGATCACGATGATCCCTGGGAATATTTTTGGATTGGCCTGTCTGGTGCAGGAACCAACGAAATGATTAAAGCATCAAACCTACCTAATAAAAATTTTTTACGTCAAATTCAAAAGACTGAATTTTTTGAAACATTAAAAGAACTCTATTCCACTTTAAATGAAGATAGTTCCTTATTAAACAACGTTAAAATTGCTTCTCTTACCTATCAGCTTTTTTACCATTTAATAGATGAATTTCCTAATCATCCATCAATACGTAAAACTTCTAAAATTGATCAATACCAAATTGCCATTGATTATCTAAATAAAAATTACACCGATCCTACTTGCAATATTATGGAACTCTGTAATCGACTCGGTGTGTCACGTAGTTTCTTGTATTCTTTATTTAGAAAAAATACCAAAATTTCACCACAAAAGTACCTCATGCAATTGCGTATGGAGGCAGCTAAGAAAGAGTTACTTAATACTACGCATAATTTAAAGGAAATTGCTAGAAAAGTGGGCTATGGCGATGAATTTACGTTTTCCAAGGCTTTTAAACGCTATAGTGGTGTCAGTCCTAATGTATTTCGGGGAAAATAATTATATTCTTTGCTTATGCTATACATTTTTGCATACAATATTAACTGTAAGATTATTTAGCAAAGGAAGAATTTAATGAAACAAACAGAATGTACTACTATCTTAGTAGGTAAAAAAGCAACTATCGACGGTTCAACCATGATCGCACGTAGTGAAGACGGTGGTCGTGTAATTATCCCTGAAGGGTTCAAAGTAGTTAACCCTGAAGAACAACCTAAGCACTACACTAGCGTTATCAGTAAGCAAAAGATTGATGATACAGACTTAGCTGAAACTCCACTTCGTTACACCTCAGCACCTGATGTATCTGGTAAAAATGGTATTTGGGGAGCAGCTGGTATTAATTCTGAAAATATCGCCATGACTGCTACTGAAACTATTACTACTAATTCACGTATTCAAGGTGTTGACCCACTCCTTGACTCAGCTGAAGGTGGTCTTGGTGAAGAAGATTTCGTTACACTAACGCTTCCATACATTCACTCAGCTTTTGATGGTGTTAAGCGCGTAGGTTACCTAGTTGAAAAATACGGTACTTACGAAATGAACGGCATGGCATTTTCAGATAAAGATACCATTTGGTACCTTGAAACTATCGGTGGTCACCACTGGATTGCACGTCGCATCCCTGACGATGCATACGTTATTGCTCCAAACCGTTTGAACATCGATAAATTCGACTTCGATGATACCGACAATTTTGCTGCAGCTAGTGACTTGAAAGACTTAATCAGTGAATATCACTTGAACCCAGACCGTGAAGGCTACAACATGCGCCACATCTTTGGTTCATCAACTATCAAGGACGCTCACTACAACAATCCACGTGCTTGGTACATTCACAACTACTTCGATCCAGACTTCGGCGGCACTCCTGCTGATCAAGATCAACCATTTATTTGCCACGCAAATCGTTTGATCTCAATCGAAGATATTAAGTGGGCTGAAAGTTCACACTACCAAGACACTCCATACGATGCTTATGGCGACCAAGGTACTCCGGAACAAAAGAAGACCTTCCGTCCAATTGGTATCAACCGTAACTTCGAAACTCACATTTTACAAATTAGAAACGACGTCCCTGCAGAAATCGCTGGTGTTCAATGGTTGGCATTTGGCCCTAACACCTTCAACTCAATGGTGCCATTCTATACTAATGTAACTACTACACCAGAAAGCTTCCAAACTACTCCTAAGTTCAACTTGAACAAGATCTTCTGGCTTAATAAGTTAACTGCCCAACTTGGTGACACCAATTACCGCGTATACGGAGAACTTGAAGATGCTTTTGAACAAAAGAGTTTGGGACAATGCCACAAGATCCAACACGACACTGACAAAGAAGTTAAAGGTCTTTCAGGTAAGGAATTACAAGATAAGTTAAACACAGCTAACCAGTTGATGGCCGACACTGTTTACAACAATACCGTTGAACTTCTTGGTCAAATGGTTGACGAAGGTCACGGTTTGATGACTTTGAAGTACGACTTGCTTGATTAGTTTTATCATTAACGATGTATAAATAATATATTTCTTGAGCAAAATAAATAGGATAGCTAAACAGCTATCCTATTTTTGATTTCTATATATTATCTAAAACGCCTGGTACATCAGTGTCATCTTTAATCGTTACATCAGCACCAAGTTGACGTAACTTCTCTTGAATTCGATCATAACCACGTAAAATATTACCGGCTTTATCGATAACCGTCGTACCGTGTGCCATCAATCCAGCAATCATCAAACATGCACCTGCACGAATCTCACCAGCAATTACTTCTGCACCGTGAAGTTGTTCAGTTGGGTGAGCCAAGATAATGTTATCTGCAACTTTAATATTGGCACCCATCTTTTGTAATTGAGCAATATGACCAATTCGTTGCGGATAAATATTATCGATTACAACACCTTCACCAGACTTAGCAGTAAGAAGCAGTGGAGTAATTGGCTGTTGTAAATCTGTTGCAAAACCTGGATAAACATCAGTCTTTACTTGCACCATCTTCAAATCACCAGCAGGATACACATAAAGAGAATCTTCATCGGCATCAATTACAACGCCCATCTCTTCCACCTTAGCAAGGTATGAATCAAGGTGTTCCTCAATAATATTATGAATACGAATACCATTACCAATGCACGCAGCAAGAGATACGTAAGTACCAGCTTCAATTCTATCTGGAATAATTGTATGCGGAATTTGCGCTTTAAGCATTTCCACACCTTCAATACGAATCACATCAGTACCGGCACCACGAATAACTGCACCCATGTTATTTAAGAAGGTTGCTAAATCGATAATTTCCGGTTCTTTCGCGGCATTTTCAATAATAGTTTGACCTTGTGCAGTTACACTAGCCATAATAATATTCATTGTTGCCCCAACAGATGGCATCTTAAGATGAATCTTCGCACCATGCAAGCCATCTTCTGGAGCAGTAATTATAATTTGATCATTTTCATTTTTAACGCTGGCGCCTAAGGCTTCAAAGCCTTTAATATGTTGGTCTATAGGACGTGGTCCGATATCGTCACCACCAGGGAAGCCCACAACTGCTTTGCCAAATCGACCAAGAAGTGCACCCATAAAGTAATATGATGCACGTAAACTCTTAATCTTACCAGCTGGCAATGGACTCATCTTAATATCTGTTGGATCAATGCGTAAAGTTGTTTCTTTAAACTCACAACGTACATCCATTTCATCTAATAAGTCCATCAAGTTGATCACATCAGCAATTCTTGGGACGCCTTCCAAGACTACTGGTGTTCTCGACAAAATTGATGCCGGGATTAATGCAACTGTTGAATTTTTAGCTCCACCGATCCAAACATCACCCTGCAAGGGCTTTCCACCATGAATAATCATCTGCTTCATTGGCGAAAACAAATCCTTTTCTACTTTCAATTAATCATTATAATGTTAAAGGATATTGACAAAAAAAACAAGAGTAGAGCCCCCCTACTCTTGTTTTCTTAATATTTTGTATAACATAAATTCAGTATTTTAGAATTTTTGTGCTGGAAGACCACTAGCTGCACCGATGAATGACTTGAATAAGCCTTCTGGACGTTGTGGACGGCTCAAAAATTCTGGGTGGTATTGAGCTGCAATAAAGAACTTCTTCTTTGGTAATTCGATAATTTCAACTAAGCGATTATCTGGAGATACACCTGAGAAGACCATACCAGCCTTTTCAAAAGCTTCACGATATTTATTGTTAAATTCGAAACGGTGACGGTGACGTTCTTGGATAACATCTTGATTATCGTAAGCTTCGCGAGTCTTAGTACCTTCCTTAAGTGCTGCTGGATAAAGACCCAAACGTAAAGTACCACCAATATTTTCTTCATCACGCTTATCAGCCATGATATCAATAATGTTGTTCTTGCAGTTTGGTTCAGCTTCTGCACTGTTGGCATCTTCAAGGTTCAATACGTTACGTGCAAATTCAACACTGGCCATTTGCATCCCTAAACAAATACCCAAGAATGGAATATCATTTTCACGAGCATACTTGATAGCAGTGATCATACCTTCAAGTCCACGAGTACCAAAACCACCAGGTACGATCAAACCATCTGAATCCTTCATAATTTCTGCAATATTATCTTCAGTAATATCTTCAGCTTGTACCTTATCTACCTCAATCTTAGTGTTGTAAAGGTAGCCTGCATGTTGTAACGCATCAGTAACTGAAATATATGCATCTTCAAGTTCTACATATTTACCCACTAAAGTAATTTTAGTCTTGTGTTCCAGGTTCTTAGCACGTTCGTCAAGCTTTTTCCAAGCTTCCATATCAGCCTCAGGCTTTGGACTTTCAAGATGCAAGAAATCACAAACTTTTTGATCCATACCTTGCTTTTGGAATTCCAAAGGAACATCGAATAATGAAGGAGCATCAATTGATTCAATGATTCGATCTACAGGAACATCTGTAAAGTCTGAAATCTTGTCTTTATGTTCTTGATCAATTGATTGTTCTGCACGAAGAACAAGCATGTTAGGTTGAATACCAATACTGCGAAGTTCAGCAACTGAATGTTGAGTTGGCTTAGTCTTCATTTCGTGAGCTGCATGAAGAAGTGGTACTAAAGTACAGTGGATGTACATTACGTTATCTTCACCAACTTCACGACGCATTTGACGAATAGCTTCCATGAATGGAGTTGATTCAATATCACCAACAGTACCACCAATTTCAGAAATAATTACATCTGAATCAGTAGTAAGAGCTGCACGCATGATCTTCTTCTTGATCATATTAGTAATGTGTGGAATTACTTGAACTGTAGCACCGTGGTAATCACCACGACGTTCTTTTTCCAAAACTTCTTGATAAATTTTACCAGTAGTAACGTTAGAGTACTTGCTAGTTCTAACGTCTACAATTCTTTCATAGTGACCTAAGTCAAGGTCAGCTTCTGTACCATCATCAGTAACATAAACTTCACCGTGTTGGTAAGGATTCATTGTACCCGGATCAATATTAATATATGGGTCAAACTTTTGCATGGTTACTTTTAAACCACGATTTTTAAGAAGTCGACCTAGACTTGATGCAGTAATACCTTTACCAAGTGAAGATACGACACCGCCAGTTACGAAAATATATTTTGTCATTGTATGCTGCTCCTTTTTACTATCCTTTTAAACAAAAAAGGCTCCCATTCAGGGAGCTAAACGCACATAGGGTGCCCAACAAAAATATTATCTGCTTTTTCTTCTTAAGTCAAGCAAATTAATCATCTTCATCGTCATCTTCATCGTTTAATTGTGACAATTGACCTTCGATACCGTCTGGCAATACGTCATCAGCATCGTCATTATCTTCATCATAATCAGAATCGTCATCACTGTAGTCATCATCACTATCATCAGTGGCTGCGTCTAAGTCATCGTCTTCTGGATCATCATTGTCGTAGTCGATGATATCATCGTCACCGGTAGCACTTGCCAAGAAGGCATTAACCTTCTTGTGGTGCTTACGTGAATCGTCTTCTTCTTCATCTTCTGGGTGGTTAACTTCTTCATCAACTGATTCATATGGGAACCATGAGCGAAGAGCCCAAACATTTTCACCCATAGAAATAAATTCACCATCAGTGTTCATATCAGTATAGAATTGTGGCAAACGTTCACGAATTTCTTCGTCACTCTTATTTAAGTATTTTTGTACGGCATTAACAATGTCAGCAAATGCCATTCTCTTGCCATTGTCTTCCAAAATTGCGCGAGCAACTTCGATCATTGACAATTCATCGCGGTTTTTGTCTTTAAATTTGTCTAATCCCACAGCTGTACGTCCTCTCTTTTACAATCTTTACTATTCTACTAGGCGCTTAAGTAAAAATCAACGTGACTGTATAGTTACCTATTAAGTATAGTCCATTAAAGAGGTCATATTCAACCCGAAGTTTACATGAACCATCTTCTTGAGTCACATATTCAAGTAAATTAGTCACGCTGACCATGTCCATTTGTCTGCCTTCAACAACATAACGGCAACTTTCTTTTTCACCCGGAACAAACTTCATAAAAGAATAATTATTTTTGTCTGCTCCCCGTCTTATTATAAGCTCATCTTCTTTTAGTAACATCTTTACGGAAATAGCTTCTTCTTCATCGTAAGAAATTCGCATAATACCATTTTCTTCCGTCATTTTTCCTGGAATTTGCTTAGTAAAAGTCTCTGATTCATTTTCCTGAGTAATTTTACTAGTTAAATTAATTGTTATTGCTGTCAAGTTCTCACCCTTTCTTATATAAGCACTATGCCAGAATTTGTTATAATTTAATGTGGTTAAAGTCTATTTTATAACATTTTTTAAAAAATCGAATTAACAGGCTTGGTGAATTTTTATGGCAAGATTTAAAAGTGAAAAATTAAAAAATGAAGTCGTGCTTCGTGATCCAGTTCATGGCTATATTCATATTGAAGATAAAGTTATTTTAGATATTATTAAATCAAAAGAATTTCAACGAATGCGCAGGATTAAACAATTGGGGCCTGTCAGCTACGTTTTTCCTGGAGCAACTCATACTAGGTTTGAACATAATTTAGGTGTTTATGAATTAACTCGTAGAATATGCGATATTTTTGTTAAAAAATATCCTTCTGTTACACCAGGAGACGGGCTTTGGGATGATGACAATCGTCTTTTAGTAGAATGTGCCGGATTATTACATGATATTGGACATGGTCCTTACTCGCATACTTTTGAACATTTATTCAATACTAATCATGAAAAAATTGGTCAAAAAATAATTACAGATCCAAATACTGAAATTAATCAGGCACTTAAGCAAGTTGATCCCCATTTTCCCGAATTAGTAGCTAGCGTAATTGCCAAGACTTACCCTAACCCACAAGTAGTTAAAATGATTTCTAGCCAAGCTGATGCAGACAGAATGGATTATTTACAACGGGATGCATACTTTACCGGTGTTAATTATGGTCGATTTGATTTATCAAGAATATTGCGTGTAATTCGTCCCTATCAAGATGGAATTTGCTTTACTAATAACGGGATGCATGCAGTCGAAGATTACATTGTTTCCCGTTATCAAATGTATCAACAAGTTTACTTCCACCGTGTTGGTCGTTCAATGGAAGCAATTTTGCATCATTTACTTGAACGTGCACAATATATTTATCAAAATGATCATTTACAAGTTACACCTAGTTTAGCAAAATTCTTGGACGGCAATTGGACACTAGATGACTATCTTAAGCTTGACGATGGTATCATGGAAACCAATTTCTCTATGTGGACTTCATCAAAGGATCCTATTCTTTCTGACCTGGCAAAACGTTACTTATACAGAAAGCCTCTTGCTAGTGTAAGAATTGACAAAGAAACCAAGAATTTACTTCCCAAATTAAAGAGTTTGATCAAGGAAGCTGGTTTTAACCCAGATTATTACACTGCAACTAATTCTGCTTTCGATGAGCCGTATGATGCATACAAACCATCTGGGAAAAATGCTAATAGCCAAATCGAGATTATGCAAGATGATGGTAGCTTAATTGAATTATCACAGCTCAGTCCGCTAGTTCGCGCATTAAATGGTACCTTCCAAGGGGATGAACGGTTCTTCTTTCCTAAGACCATGTTGTCTCACGATGAAGACGAACCACAAATTTTTGCTCCATTATATGAAGAATTTCAAAAATATGTTAAAAACGGTTCATTAAGATACTTGAGAAAGCCTAAAAAGAAGTAAAATATACTTATAGAATCGAGGTACATATCATGGAAAAGAACGAATTAAATCAAAATGTAAGAACACAAATTAATCCAAAAGATGAGCCAAAACGTACCGAAAGAAATGGCTATACTCAAATAAAAGACTTAATGAATACAGTTCATGGTTATTGCATGGATTACACTAATGCATCTTTCAAATTTATTCATGAAAATAAAGACTTAATCAAAGATGTAGTAGAAGTCAGTTGTAAAACCGCCATTGCCATAGCTGCTTGTTCTGCAGTAGCAAGTGTTGCTAAATGTATTTCAGATAGTAAGAAGAAATAATTAAACATTGTAGCAAAATAAGCTGATCTCAATCGATCAGCTTATTTTTTTATTTATTTAATTTACGCAGTAATGAATATAGCGCTCCATATAAGTTTGAGTCATTACCATGTTTAGCAGAAACGACTACAGGTACAATCATCTGTTTACCTATCATCGGATTATTATCCAATATTTTATGTAACTGATTGTCAATTTCATCAATCAAAATCTTCTGATTACTAATACCACCGCCAATTACAAATTTTGATGCGTTAATTACAGTTTGAATATTAATAATCATAATTGCTACATTACGACAATATCGTTTAAAAAGTGCCATTGCGCGTAAGTCGCCATTATTAATTGCTTCAAAAGCACTTAATCCATCATCCAAATCCTTATTTCCGGTAGCTAAATTCACTTTTTTAATCATATTGACTGCAGAACAACTAACCCCTGTATATGCTGCCATGTTTTTCACACCAATACCAGAATTAGTAATCATCCAACTTAATTCACCAGCTTGAAAAGTCCAACCATGTAAAATGCGATTGTTAACAATAATCCCGCCGCCAACACCTGTACCAAGCGTAATGGCCACGCCAGTGTCTACTCCACGCAATTTACCAAGCCATTGCTCAGAAAGGGCCGCAGTCTTACCATCATTTTCGACGCTAATTGGTACACCATACTTTTGACCTAAGGTTTCTTGAAGATTCAACCCATCAAGAAATGGTAATGCCCCACCAAAGTAAATAATCTTATTTTCAGTATCGATTTTACCTGGCGCACAAACCGCAATCCCACTAAATGCATCTTGATATTTATCAGCTACTTGATACATTGATTCCATAAATGCATCAAGATCTTCTGCATTTGTTTTTATACGATCCTTTTCAAGAATCTGGCCATTTTCATCAATCAAGGCATATTTTAAGTTTGTTCCACCTATATCAAAAGTTAAATATTTTTTCATTGTTTCCACCTAATTAAAAACGAGCTCTTACCTTAATAATAACCGGAAAAGCTCATTTTTGTTAATACATTATTTTTTAGCTTGTTGTTCCTGCTTGTAGAGCATCTTGTCATAGCTTCGAGCAAATGGCCAATAAACAAAGAAGGAAATTACTAAAATTATTGCCTGCCAAAGAGCTATCTTCCATCCACCAATTAAGAATCCTGAAATAACTGGTGGAGTGGTCCATGGTACTTGTACACCGTTAAGGTATGGTAGAATACCAGCTTTAATTAATAAGTAAGTTGAACCTGCTGATAAAGGTGGCATGATGAAGAATGGAATAGCCAACATTGGGTTCATAACAATAGGAACACCGAACAAAACCGGCTCATTAATATTAAAGATACCTGGCACCAAGGTTAATTTACCAATATTCTTAAGTTGTTGTGATCTAGCAAAGAAGACCATGAATACAACAAGTCCAATAGTCATTCCTGCACCAGTTACAGTAGAAAATTGATCAAATAACCCCTGAATAACAATGTGACCACCGTGTTCTGCATCTACATAGCCAAATTTCTTAAAAATAGCAGCATTTTCCAATGTATTAGCTTGTAAAATTGGACCAACAATACCACCAACAAGTGTTGAACCATGAACACCAAAGAACCAAAAGAATGGTACTAAAATAGTCATAATCAAGATACCACCGAATGAATCTGAAATACCTTGAAGTGGCGTTTGGATAGTAGCATAGATCCATTGAGTCAATGTAGTGTTAGCAACTTTTTCAAAGAAAATGTATACACATAGCCATAATGTGGAAATAACTGCCGCTGGAATCAAAGCAACAAATGAACCTGCTACTGCTGGTGGAACTTGATCTGGTAACTTAATGGTAATCTTTTTCTTAATAAACCATGAATAAATCCATCCAGTAATCAAACCAATAATAATTGCGGCAATCATACCTTGACCACCAAGCCAAACGCGATCAATATAGCCACTTAATAAATTAGGTGCTTGATTAGCTGAAACAATAGTTTTTGAACCATTCATTACAGCGCTAGTCGGATTCATAATAATTAAAAAGCCAACAAATGCGGTTAATCCTGATGGAAGTGGATCTACTTTTTCACTTTTTGCCCATTGATATGCAATACCAATTACTGCAAATACTGAAACAATTCCAAATGAAGCATTATAAGCTTGCGTCCAGAATCTAGTTAATCCCATTGCGTCCATCCAGTTAGCAACTGCTGGAACTGGAAATGAAGCAAGAAGTAAAAATACCGAACCGATCATAATAAATGGCAAAGATATAACCATACCATCTTTTAATGCAACGATTGGTCTTGTGTTAACAAATTTCATTATCGGCGGTAAGACGCGCGTGTTAATAAAGTTTTTCATAAGTTCTCTCCCAATCTTTAATTGTTCTTTTCTCTTAACAATTATCATTCTATGTAAACGATTACATAAAAACAATACTTTAATGCTTATTAGGTACAGTACTATGATTAAGTATTTTATTCCGCATACGGAACACTGTGTTCGATTATGCTAAAATAAGATTAGTATTATTATGGGAGTTGAACTTATGGCTTTTTTTGGATTTAAAAATTTATCGTCATTATCTACCGTTGATATGTCTATCTACCGCTATATTGAACAAAATAGTGATAAAGTTATTTACATGCGAGTAAGAGACATTGCTCAAAACGCACATGTTTCAAATTCATCGGTAATGCGCTTTATTCATAAAATAGGCTTTAATAGCTTTCCTGAATTTAAAGCTTATCTAAAAAACAACAACCATAGTTCACATCAAGCGGAAGTTGAATTTATTAATAAATCAAATTTTCCTAATGATTTAACTAGTAAATTAAATATTGTCGCTGATAAAATATATCAAGCTGATAATATCATCACTATGGGAATGGGCGACTCTGCATTTTTAGCTGGATATGCAGCAAGAAAACTAGCAGCTTTGGGCTTTAATGCAGGGCCAGTAACTGATCCATTTTATCCACTTGTTCCTAAATTAGCTAATACTACCAATAACATCATTATATGTTTTTCAGTTTCTGGAAGAACTACCGAGATGGTAGAAATGATCAACAGATTCGTTAACAACGAAGATGTATTAATCGTTAGTGTTACTGCAGATGAAACAAGTCCTATAGCCAAAATGAGTCGCTATACTCTTACTTATCATGAACAATTTGTAAGACCAAACGGTTATGATCTATCTTCACAGGTACCAGTAATGTACATAATTGAAGGAATCATTAAGATCTTAAGTGAAAAAGAATAGAACACTATGTTCCATCTTAGGAAAATTTGACTTAATCATCGAACTATACCAAAAAACTCCATTTATATATCATAATTGCAACCAATTTCATATAATGCAGATATAAGATATACGAAGGAGTTTTTTATTATGACTGAATCAATTTTCCCTAAAAAATTTTTATGGGGCGGTGCTGTTGCCGCTCATCAACTTGAAGGTGGTTATAACGAAGATGGAAAAGGTATTTCAATCGCTGATCTCATGACTCTGGGCAGCCATGAGCATCCCCGTGAATTAACTGCTACCATCGAAGAAGGTAAATATTACCCTAACCACAAGGCCATTGATTTCTATCATCACTATAAAGAAGATATTAAATTAATGGCTGAAATGGGATTTAAAGCATTCCGTACCTCTATTGCGTGGACAAGAATCTTTCCAAACGGTGATGAAACTCAGCCCAATGAGGAGGGATTGGCTTTCTATGATAAAGTTTTCGATGAATGCTTAAAATACAACATTGAGCCCGTTGTTACACTCTCTCATTTCGAAATGCCCTATCATTTAGTTACAAAATATGGTGGCTGGAGTAACAGAAAATTAATTGATTTCTTTACCCGCTTTGCCCATATATGTTTTGAAAAGTATCATACTAAAGTTAAATATTGGATGACTTTCAACGAAATTAATAACCAAGCCAATTATGAAAGTGACATTTCTGTTTACGAAAATTCTGGAATTAAATTTAACGAAGATGATGATAAACAGAAAATTATGTATCAAGCTGCTCACTATGAAATGGTAGCAAGTGCTGAGGCCGTTCAAATTGGTCATGCAATAGATCCTTCACTTCGAATCGGTTGTATGTTAGCCTTTTGCCCAATTTATCCCGCATCCCCTAAGCCAGAAGATATTTTATTTGCTCAAAGAGCAATGGATTCACGCTTATACTTTGGCGATGTTCAAGTTAATGGAGAATACCCTAGCTGGTTGAAGCAATACTTTAAAAATAATAACTACAATTTAGATATTACCGATAATGATCTACAAATTTTAAAACAAGGAACCGTTGATTACATCGGCTTCTCTTATTACATGTCATTTACTACCAAATATACAGATCACTTAGACTATCGTGAATACCAAGACTTAGTAGAAAATCCATTTATCAAGGCTAATGATTGGGGCTGGCCTATTGATCCAGTTGGTCTTCGCTACGCATTAAATTGGATGTCCACCCGTTGGCACAAACCATTATTTATTGTAGAAAATGGACTTGGCGCTTATGATAAATTAACTGAGGACCATGAAGTACATGATCAATACAGAATTAATTACCTACATGATCATATTCTAGAAATTAAAAAAGCCATCACTGAAGATGGAATCGATGTAATTGGTTACTTACCATGGGGATGCATTGACTTAGTGAGTGCATCTACTGGAGAAATGAAAAAGCGCTATGGCTTTATCTATGTTGATGAAGATGATCATGGAAATGGTTCAATGAAACGCTACAAAAAAGATTCATTCTATTGGTACCAAAATGTGATTAAAACAAATGGCCAAGAATTATAAACGAAAAATGACTAACCGATTTGGTTAGTCATTTTATTTAATATTCAACTTTTACTTGTGCTTGTCTTCTTCGTATCTAGTATTGAACAAAGGACTAAGTGCTTTATGTTCTTGGATACACTTAATAGCATCACCCATAAGTGGGCCAACTGATACTAAAAGCATCTTATCCAACTTCTTTTCAGCTGGTTGATTAATTGAATCAGTAAGAACCAAGTTCTTAATTGGTGAATCATTCAATCTCTTAATTGCAGGACCTGAAAGAACAGCATGAGTTGCACTTGCATAAACTTCAGTTGCACCAGCATCAATTAATGCTTGTGCAGCTAGAGTAATCGTACCGGCAGTATCAATCATATCGTCGATAATAATTGCACGCTTACCCTTAACGTCACCAATAATGTTCATAACTTCGGCGACGTTAGCCTTAGGACGACGCTTATCAACAATAGCAATATGACAACCTAAGAATTCAGCAAGTTTTCTAGCACGAGTAACACCACCATGATCAGGTGAAACAACAACTGCATCTTCTTCCAAGTGGTTACGCAAGAAGTAATCAGCAAGGAGTGGTGCACCCATTAAGTTATCAACTGGAATATCGAAGAAACCTTGAATTTGTGGTGCATGCAAGTCAAGTGAAAGAATACGGTCTGCACCAGCAGTTTGAAGCATATCAGCAACAAGCTTAGCAGTAATTGGTTCACGAGCACGAGTCTTACGGTCTTGACGGGCATAACCATAGTAAGGGATCACAATATTAATTGTACGTGCACTAGCACGACGTACAGCATCAATCATGATCAAGAGTTCCATCAAATTATCATTAACTGGATCACTAGTTGATTGAACAAGGTATACATCTTTACCACGTACAGTTTCATCAATATTAATTTGAATTTCGCCATCACTAAAACGCTCAACACTTGATTTTGAAAGTGGAATACCTACACGATCAGCAATCTTTTGTGCCAACGGTACATTAGAGTTGAGGGCAAAAATCATCATATCGTCTTTATAGGACATAATTTCCTCCGTAAAAATAATTAACCAGCTCTATTTTAGCAAAAGTCATTCTAAAAAGAACTACTATACTTCTAATTATAACAAGATTTTCATTAAAATGTCGCAGGATTAATGCTACTAAACTAATTGTGTGCTCTCATTAATAAAAAACAAGCAAAATCACTAACTATTAGCCACTAAAAAAGTTAGAATATATGTGTACTTTCTAGTACAACGAAAATATCCTAAAAAATAAGACGTACCCCTAGGTGTACGTCTTATTTTGTTAACAAATTATCTTTGTTGAACAAAGTCGCTAATATTCAAAGTTTCGTTGTAGCCATTTGATGAAACGATTGCTAAAGTAGTGTTGTTATTTGAGAATTGAACATTACTTTCTGGAACGTTTCTTACACTAGCAACTAACTTAACAATTTGGTTAGCTTCATCTAAAGTAAGATTATTTAAGTTAGCTACAACTATTTTTTGACCGTTAAGCTTAGCGTAAGCTTCATTAATGTTAGCTACTGCTTCATTAACTTGAGCAATAGTTGCTGAAGCATTGTTATTAACAGCAGTTGCATCAGAAACAGCCTTATCATAGTTATTTCTTAAGTCTGATGATGAAAGCTTGTAAGTAGTAGAATCCTTAACGTTCTTAGAATTATTAATACTTTCTGACAACTTAGTCTTATCTGCTGCAGTTGCAACAGTTACATCAGCCTTAGCTTGTTCTGGAGTATTAACAGGTGACAAAGTCTTACCACTAACAGTTACATCACTAGCCTTCAAGTAACCTCTACCACTAGCTAATTTGTAGAATAAGTCTGGGGTACCGTTTGCTGAAGTTGCAATATATCTTAATTCTGAAACTTGTTGACTTTGACCAGCACCAAATAATCTGGTGTCGTCTTTTTGACCCTTAATATTGTAAAGTGGAGTTACACCAATGGTAGTTACCTTAGTTACATCTGGGTTAACATTATCAGTCGATGGATCATCAACAGTTGCTTCTCCATCTGGTTCATTGATAGGATCAAGCTTAGCACCTGAAACTTTACCCACATTAGCAGCCTTTACAAATTGATCATCACCAATCTTGTAGTAAAGCTTAGTACCAATGTATCTTGCTTCAGTAGCCTTTACACTCTTGCCCTTCTTAATTTTCTTTTTCTTAGTATCGCCATTGCCATCATAAATGTAGGCATTCTTCTTTAAAGTAATAGTAGCTGTTTCATTTGTATCTACATTACTTGCCTTTACAAAAGCTGTACCCTTTTCATTAAGTTGGTAGTATAACTTACCATCAATAGTTTCTGTACCGTATGAATCAACAGTAGTACCCTTAGTAAGTTTATTTTTACCTTCATACTTTTTAATACGCTTACCATTTTCATCATAAACGTATGAATTACGAGCAATCTTAATGCTTACAGCAGTTACTGTTGAAGAAGTACTTGAAGATGGCTTCTTAGCAGTTGATGAAGCTGAAGCAGATGGGCCATCTACGTTAACAGCCTTAATATAGGCATTATTACCGAGGCTGTAGTAAAGAACACCATCGATCTTCACTGTACCATTAGACTTAAGAGTTACACCTTTAGCAATAGTAGTGTACTTTGCACTGCCCATGTACTTAGTAAGACGCTTACCATTCTTGTCATAAACATAAGCATTGTGAACTAACTTAATAGTGTTTGAAGCTGCCTTCTTAGTTGAAGTACTCTTTGCACTAGTTGAAGAAGTAGTCTTAGAGCTTGATTTTGTTGAACTTGTCTTCTTAGTTGAAGTAGATTGACTAGTAGCCTTCTTTGATGAAGACTTAGTCGTAGTCTTTGAAGCTGAAGTAGTCTTCTTATCAGTAGTTTTGCTTGATGATTTAGTAGTAGCAGCTTGAACATTTTGCACAGTACCTACAAATGGACTTACGCTCATTAATGCAGCTGCTGATACCATAATCAACTTATGATTTAATTTCATCGATAATATACCTCGCATCTATATTTAAACTCATCTACTTATTGTAAATCCAAATTGGAAATTTGCCAATTTTAGGACAAAAAAAGACATCTTTTCTTAATCGAAAAGACATCTTTCAATATATCTATTACTTAACAGTTACATCTGAAGCTTTTACGTAATAGTGATTAGGTTGTAAAGCATAGTACTTAACACCATTAATAGTCTTAGTGCCTAAGCCCTTTACAGTAACACCCTTACCAACGTAACTTGTACCTAAGTAATCTTTTACTCTTTTACCATTCTTGTCGTAAACGTAAGCTTTATTCTTCATAGTAATCTTTACAGGCTTAATGGTTGCTGACTTCTTTGAAGTACTTTCACTAGTCTTTGATGACTTAGTAGTCTTACTATTCTTACTTGAAGTAGTCTTTTCATTTGATGAAACAGTAGTTGTAACTTTGCTACCATTTGACTTAAGTGTATAAGTCTTGTTACCTGACTTGTAAGTTACAGTACCCTCAGTTGCTGATGCTGGAATCCAGTACTTCAAATCAGTTTGAATACTGTAATATACTTGACCATCAATAGTCTTTACATTCCAAATAGTGTAAGTGCCACCCTTAGGTGCAGTCTTAGAAGTCCTCTTACCATATCTGTCAACAAACTTCATAGTCTTAGTTAACTTAACACGACTATTCTTACCGTAAGTATTGTTAACACCCTTAGCATGTGCAACTGGTGCAGCTTGAACAGATGCACTATTTGCTGACATACCTAAAACTGGACTAACACCCATTAATACAGCTGCTGATACCATGACTAACTTATGATTTAATTTCATAAATAATACCTACCTCATGTCTAAAAATTTTATTTAGCACTTCTTATTGTAGGGCTCACACATTATTTTGTAAATAAATAGTCTACAAATCTCATTACCTTAACAATTTCTTATTCATTAGTAACTTTACCAACATTTGCGGCGTTCACGTATGCATGGTCGCCAATATAATAAAATGTTTTCCCCTTAATATTTTTAGTGCCGTAATAATTTAATGTGGTACCTTTATTTATATAAGTATATCCCAAGTATTTAGACATCTTTTTACCAGATGCAGTATAGACATAGGTCTTTTTATTTAAGGTAATAGTATTATTGTGCGCTGCATTTGTATTATTAGTTGATCCAACCGTTGTGTTTTTAATATAAGCGCCATCACCAATATAATAATAATTCTGACCATTGATTCTCTTAGATCCTTGATAGTTAAGTGTGGCACCTTTTTTGATATAGGTAAAGCCTAAATAATTATTAATTCGTTCACCATTTAAATTATATGGATATGCATTACTTTTCAAAGTTAAAGTTGGCTTACTATAATCTGTGGGTGTAGCGCCAGAAGATCTAGGAGCTACTTCTACATGAGCTTTAATCGAACCAGTTCCATCCACATTTTTAGCCTTAATATACTGACCGTTGCCCAAATAATAATATTTCTTACCTGCTATGGTTTTAATTCCGTAATATGGTATCGATGCTCCTTTAGTAATGAAGTATTTACCCAAATCATTATTAACCCGTTTGCCTTTTGAATTATATACATAAGCGTTAGATTTTAAAGTTACGTTTCCTTTATTATTTGTTTGTAAAGATACAATATCAGAGTTATTTCCTGCATTAATCATATAAGTAGCATTATCCCTACCACGTTGATAAAAGAGCTTGCCTTTTACCGCAGAAACCGGTAACCAATATCGATTACTTTTATGAACACTTACGTAGGCAACACCATCAATATAGTTAACTGCATAAACAGTATAGCTACCACCCTTCTCGGCACTTATAGACTGCTTTACACCTCGATTATTCACAAAACTAGTACTCTTAACAACTTTTACTTTATTGTTACCTGTAGTTTTATAAACACTAGCATAAACTACATTTTCACCAGGTGTTGCTGCATTTATACCAATAATACTCCCAATCCCTATTATTGCGGCAACTGAAGCCATAATAATCTTACGATTCATCTGCATCAATCTCTACCTCTTCTTTATTCAATTTTGCTCTGCTATCCAATTCTATTAGTATAAAATATTAGATGCTTCGTTATTTTATTTAGTAGAACAATATACCCAAATTAATAGATAATAATCATATCCCAAATCACCATTGAATATATTAATATAGTTTTGTAAACAAAAAAATAACCTTAACTAAAAAAGTTAAGGCTATTTTATGATTAATAACAATCATTAATCTTCATTTTTTGAAAGTGGTAATTTATGCCAGTAATCAGGCTTATTAACTTGACGTCCACGAGCAATTGCCATGTCGTATTTGTCTACATCCTTAGTAATAGTAGAATCAGCTGCGATAAATGCATGATCAGCTACATTAATTGGGGCAATCAAAGTTGAACCAGCACCGATAAATGCATGATCACCAACATTAGTATGGAACTTCTTAACACCATCATAGTTAGAAAAAATAGTACCACAACCGATATTAATATCCTTACCCAAAGTTGCATCCCCAACATAAGTTAAGTGTCCAACCTTAGTATTTTCACCAATCTCAGCCTTCTTAACTTCAACGAAGTTACCAATATGTGCTCCCTTCTTAATAAGAGCCTTTGGACGAAGGTGTGAATTAGGACCGATATCAGTATTATCTTCCATTTCTGATTCTTCAATGGTTGAAGAAGTTACAGTAACATTGTTACCGATCTTTGAATCAATAATTCTTGAGCCGCTTGTAATGTAACATTCACTGCCAATTTCAGTGTTACCCTTAATAACAACATTACCTTCAATTACTGTATCATTACCAATTTTTACGTCAGCATCAATATAGGCAGTATCTGGATCAATGAATGAAACACCATTACGCATATGTTCTTCATTAATTCTTCTTTGCATAATCTTAGTAGCTTGGGCTAAAGCGATACGATCATTAACACCTAAGCTTTCACTAAAATCAGGCATCTTGTATGCACCGACATTTTCACCACTATTACGCAAAATTTCAAGAACATCAGTCAAGTAGTACTCACCTTGAGCGTTATTATTATCAACATGTTTTAATGCTTCAAATAACTTCTTATTATCAAAGCAAAATACACCAGTGTTAATTTCCTTAACCTTTAATTCTTCTGGATTACCGTCTTTTTGTTCAACAATTCTTAAAACATTGCCTTGCTCATCACGAATAATTCGACCATAACCAAATGGATTTGGAGCTTCAGCAGTTAAAACAGTAGCTGCATTGCCTTTTTCTGTATGATACTTAAACAATTCATTGAAAGTATCAGTAGTAAATAATGGAGTATCACCAGTAACTACTAATGTTGCACCATCTTTGTCACCTAAGACTTCTTTAGCAGTCATCACAGCATCACCGGTACCGAGTTGCTTTTCTTGGAAAACGAATTTTGACTTGTCAGCCAAAACTTTTTCCACATCACCAGCACCAGTACCTACAACAGTAACAATTTCAGTAGGCTCAACACCACTTGCAGCATCTACGACATGTTCAACCATAGTCTTACCGCAAACTTTATGCAAAACCTTATACAATTTAGACTTCATTCGTGTACCCTTGCCTGCAGCAAGAACAACTACGTATCTTTCCATTGATAAATAACCTCTTAATAATCAAAACTTGAGTCTAGTATACCATTTTTAAAAACGGTCAAAATCAGTTTCATCCAAGAAGTTTCCCGGTTCAGCGGAAATAATCTTCTGTGTAGTATCAATTTCACTAATTTTCACTAATGAAAGATAATTATTAATCAATTTTTCATTGTCAAAATCAGCTTCACAAAGTACACAAACGCCAGCAATAGTTCCTTCAAATTCTTTAACAAGCTCTTCCATACCTGTCAAAGTGCCGCCGCCTTTCATAAAGTCGTCAACGATTAAAACTTTTGAGCCTTTTTTCAATGCACGTGTTGGCAATTCCATCTTAGAAACTCGTGATAATGAGGATGAAATATAGTTAACTGAGACAGTCGCACCTTCAGTAACCTTTGAACGTTTTCTTGCGGTAACAAAAGGCACATCCAAATAACGTGCAATAGCTTGTGCCAAGGCAATACCTTTAGTCTCAACGGTCATGACAGCATCTATTTCTTCATAAGCATAATGAGTAGCAACTAATTCACCAATTCTACGTAAATCTTGTGTATTACCTAAAATATCTGATAAATAAACAAAGCCACCGGCCAAAATACGACTTGGATCTTCAATTCTTGCTGTTAAATCTGACAAATAATCTTCTGCATGACTTTTGCCCAAAAATGGGATATAACGTACACCACCTGCTGCTCCTGCAACAGTTTCTAAAATCCCATCTTGATTGCTAGCAAGTGTATGCTTTAAAATTGCCAAATCTTCTGAAATTGATGATTTAGCAGCGCCATAGCGTTTAGCAAAGAAAGGTAGTGCAATTAATGTATGAGGACGTTCCATCAAATATTTGGTCATGTCCACTAGTCTTTCTGAACGTTTCATTATATTTCCTTTCTAATGTTTGGTTTTATACTTAATTAATATACTCTAAAGGGCAAAAAAAAGCACTAACATTTTAAAAAATGCTAGTGCCTTTTTTACACTTATTAAGCTTCGGCCTCTTCAGCCTCATCATCAAACTCTAATGCAATATTCTTAGTTAATAAATCTGTATAACTGTAAGAAACATGTTTAAAATTATTTTGATGTTGATCTAAATCAACCACAAAGACTGCAGGGAATGTTTCTCTTAAAATTCCACGTCTTTTTGTAACTTTCTTACGACCCGCTTGAGCTACTACTGTTATGGTATCACCTAAGTGAGAATCCAACTTCTGCTTTATTGTAATAATTGATGTTGGCACTAAGCAACAACTCCTTCTGTGACATTTTATCATAAAAATACAATAAAATCAATATTATACACTACTTGGATGGTATATTTCTAGCTATTTCAATAAATTGATCAATTGTTAAATCTTCTGGTCTAACTCTTGGATCAACTCCCAATTTACTAATTAAAGCTTCACGTTCTTTAGCATCTGGAATCAAAGCCTTTAAGTTGTTATTTAATGTTTTTCTTCTCTGAGAGAAGCACATCTTAACTACCCAAATAAAGTGTTTACGATTTTCAATCTTAGGTTTTTCTTGAAGTGGTGTTAAAACCACAACACTGGAATCCACCTTAGGACGAGGCATAAATGATGTACTCTTAACTTCAAGCGCAATTTTGACATTCATTTCTGTTTGAACAGAAATTGTTAAAGGACCATATTCTTTATTACCTGGTTTGGCTTCTAATCTTTCTGCCACTTCTTTTTGCATCATTAATGTCAAACTAGAAAAATGCAAATCAGATTCAGATAAAGCGAAGATAATGGGAGTAGTAATGTAATATGGTAAATTAGCTACTACCTTAATTGGCTGTTTCATATCGAAAAATCCAGCTAAGTCATTTTGAAAATCTGCCTTAAGAACATCTCTTAACAAAAGTTTAAAACGATCATTTAATGACTGTTCGCCAATCTTTTTAGGCAATTCATTATGCAAAATTTCAGGTAAGCTATCATCAACTTCATATGCAAAAACCTTAGTACCAGCCAAAAGAAGCTGTTCCGTTAAAGAGCCAATCCCTGGACCAATTTCAATCACTTGATCTCCTGGTTGAATATCAGCTGCCTCAACAATCCCTAAGATTGCATCTTGATCAACTAAAAAGTTTTGACCCAAATTTTTCTTAGCTTTTACAAAATAGCGATTAATAATTGCCTTAGTTCTAACGGGTGAACCAATTGGAATACTATTTGCCATTTTTTACCTCCTCAACAGCCGTTTTTAATTCATCAAGTGAAATTCCAAAAGTATGCAAGCGATTATAAAATTGCCTGGAATTGCCATAGCCAACACTAAGCCTTATCCCAACTTGTTCACGCAGCTTACGTGAGCCGCTACCTCCTGCTAAACCTAACTTATTATATTCTTCCATGGTTAGATCACTTTTTTGAGGATCAACTTCATGTAAATCTTTCAAAGCTCTTTCAATAGCTTCTTTTGAAGCATGTTCTACACCTAAGCTACCTTTTTTATGAGGTTCGCCTTCTTTACGTGTAATAAAAGCCTGTTTAGCACTAGGAACAGCATTAGTCACAATCCGGCGAATTCTTTCACCGTTAAAATCTGGATCAGTGAAGACAATAATTTGTCTTGTCTTGCTTAATTTCTTCAATTGATTTAAAACAGCATCAGAAACAGCAGATCCATTAGTTTCTACGGTTTCAATACCTGGGAAAAATTGTTTTAAGCGAATAGTATCGTCTTTTCCCTCAACGACGATTACCGCATCAAAATTCTTTCTATTTAAGACCATAAACTCTCACTGCATTTTTATAAGTAACATCAGCTAATTCCTTAAGCGGAATATCTCTTAGTTTAGCAATTGCTTCAGCAACATAACGTACATATCCAGTTTCATTTTGTTTACCTCGATAGGGCTTAGGTGTTAAATATGGCGCATCAGTTTCAATCAAAAGGCGATCAAGTGGAACAACTTTGGCACTCTCATGTACTTCTGTGGCTTTGGTAAAAGAGACAACACCAGAATATGAGAAATAGATATTTAAGTCTAAAAACTTATTCAACCAATCTACGCCACCATTAAAGTTATGTAAAACGGCTCCATATTCAAGATTGCTATTTTTTAAAATATCGTAGCAGTCTTCAAACGCATCCCTACTATGAATATTAACTGGCATCTTCAAATCATGAGCAACTTCAATCTGTCTTTTAAAAACTTCACGCTGCTTATCACGTGGAGATTCATCCCAGTAATAATCCAAGCCAATTTCACCAAGTGCAACTACCTTAGGCATCCTTAATTGCTTGATTAATTCATCTTCTGCTTTTTGATCATAATCTTTAGCAACATCAGGACAGTATCCTACCATTGCATAAACATTATCAAATTTTTGGGCTAATTCTACAGCTCGCTTATTAAATTCAGGATCTTGACCAACACAAATTACCTTTGTAACGCCCAAGCCTTTAGCACGATCGAGATAATACTGTTCTTTTCCACGAAAAGGCTCATCGTTTAAATGGGTATGGTTATCAATAAGCTCCATTAACCTAATTCAGCTCCATTTGCATGTTCATCTTCAACTAAAGCTAACTTAATCTCGCCATCTTTTTCACTAGATAAAAGCATGCCTTCACTTAAATGACCTAGCATCTTACGTGGCTTCAAGTTAGTAACAGCTAATACCTTTTTATCTAAAAGTTCACTAGCATCTGGATAAAACTTACGGATACCACTTAAAATTTGACGTTCTTTACCATCACCAAAGTCGAGCTTAAACATCAAAAGCTTACTTGATCCCTTAACGGATTCTACTGATAAAATTTGGCCTACTTGAATCTTTACCTTATCAAAGTCATCAATAGTAATTTCGTCGGTCTTCTTTTGTTCACTTCTAGTGGTCTTCTTTGGCTTAGCCTTAGCCATTTCATCCTTGATGTACTTAATTTCTTCTTCAGCTTTAAGACGTGGGAAGATTGGAGTTGGCTTTTCAACCACCTTAGTATTCCAGCCAAAGTCATTAAATGCTAATTTTCTTTCATCTTCATCATTCCAGTTCAAGCCAAGTTGCTCAAACATCTTAGGTGCTGTTTCAGTCATAACTGGTTCAATCATAACTGCAATCAAGCGAAGACTTTCTGCCAAATTAGACATTACATGTGAAAGTTCTTCAATCTTGCCTTCCTTATTAAGTACCCAAGGAGTAGTTTCATCGATGTATTTATTAGCACGTGCAACAAGTTTCCAGATGCTATCCAATGCTTGTGAGAAGTGGAGTGAGTCCATGTATTCTCTATAGTCAGCAATTACACTAGCAGCAGTATCTTGTAATTCTTTGCCGAATTTATCTTGTGCTACTGGAACTGGGGCTACTTGACTATCTTGATATTGATTAATCATTGATACAGTACGGTTTAATAAGTTCCCTAAGTCGTTTGCTAGATCATAGTTAATTCTTTCAACAAAGTCTTCTGGAGTAAAGATACCATCTGCACCAAATGGAAGTGCACGCATTAAATAGTAACGAAGTGGGTCAACGCCGTAACGACTAGTAAGTGACTCTGGGTAAACTGCGTTGCCTTTAGATTTAGACATCTTACCATTCTTCATCAATACCCAACCGTGACCAATAATATGCTTTGGAAGTGGCAAATCAAGAGCCATCAGCATGATTGGCCAATAAATAGTGTGGAAGCGGACAATTTCCTTACCTACTAAGTGAACATCTGCAGGCCAGTATTTCTTAAATAAAGCATCATTATCTGAGCCATAGCCTAATGCAGTAATATAGTTTGAAAGAGCATCAATCCATACATAAACTACATGTTTTGGATCACTTGGAACAGGAATACCCCAGTTAACAGTAGTACGAGTTACTGAAAGATCTTCCAGTCCTGGCTTAATGAAGTTATTAAGCATTTCTTTTTCACGTGAGTGAGGCAAAATAAAATCAGGATGTTCCTTGTAGTATTCAACCAATTTATCAGCATATTTACTCATCTTGAAAAAGTATGATGGTTCTTTAACTAAACGAACTTCGTGACCACTAGGAGCTTTACCACCGATAACATTGCCATTATCGTCTTTATATACTTCAGCAAGTTGTGATTCAGTAAAGTATTCTTCATCTTCAACTGAGTACCAACCGGTGTATTCACCTAAGTAGATGTCGCCTTTCTTTAAAAGCTTTTCAAAAATCTCTTGAACAGCCTTAACGTGTTCTTCATCAGTAGTTCTAATAAACTTGTCATAAGAAATATTCAAGCTCTTCCACAATTTCTTGTAAGAATCTGCCATCTTATCTACAAATTCCTTAGGTTTAATTCCTTGAGCTTCAGCCTTTTGTTCAATTTTTAAACCGTGTTCATCGGTACCAGTTAAGAAAAATGTATCAAAACCTTGGCTACGTTTATAACGAGCCATAGTATCAGCTGCAATTGTGGTATAAGCGTTACCGATGGTCAATCTACCAGATGGATAGTAAATTGGAGTTGTAATATAAAAAGTATCTTTATCAGCCATTAATTTCATGCTCCTTTATTGTCTAAAATATCTATTCTATCTTACCACGAAAACAATATTAAAAAGAGATTGGAAATAATCCAATCCCTTTTTTTCTAAAATTTTCCATTTTTCAAATAAATCTTTTTACGATTGTCGTCAATAACACATAAATTACTTCAATAATGAAAATAACTAACAAAAAATTAAATGGTAAATCTGTCATTCCCAAGCTGGCTGCAATGCTTGATGAAGGAAGAGCTGTCCCCAAAATAGCTATACCAAATGTAACTAAAAACACAATCGGTGTAGCATGTTGGCCAAAGAATGGGAATCGCTCATCACGTAAAGTATGAATTACCATTTCTCTAGTCCACAGTGATTCAATAAACATTCCTGAATAAAACAGTAAAATAAAGACCCAATGATGATAATTTGGTCCTACCAATCGTGGACAAATCACATAGAACATTAGAGCCATCATAATGAAATCAACAATTGCAGGAATAGGACCAAACGAAAACATAAATTTAGGCCATTTTCTAATTGACCATTGCTGTGGCTTTTTCACATAACTTCTTGAAACACTGTCAAATGGAATAACTAGACAGCTGATACTATAAAGTAAATCTAAAATTAATAATTGTAATGGAAGAAGTGGCAAAAATGGCAAAATAATTGATGCTACAACCATTGTGATAACACTGCCAAAATTGGTTACCAAAAAAGTCTTGATATACTTCATCGTATTTGAAAAGACCTTACGTCCAGTAATAATCATTTCTTCCAATAGTTGTAAATCTTTTTGTTCAAGGATTATATCTGCCGATTCCTTGGTAATATCAACTGCATTATTTGAAGTAACAGTGACATCAGCCACTTTCATTGCCAAAGTATCTTTATTGCCATCACCCATGTAACCAACAATATGACCATTTTTTTGCAAAGCTTTGATAATTTTCGTTCTTAATTCTGGGGTTAGATGAACAAAAATATCACACTTTTCAACAATCTTAGCCATTTCTTCTGATGTGGCCGCCTCAATTTGTTCACCATCATAGACGGTATCCACATTTAGTCCTACTTGAAGAGCAATTGCTCGAGTAACGGCTTCATTATCACCTGTAAAAATTTTGACATTAACGTTATCATCTTTCAGGCTTTGTAAGGCTTCTTTAGTACTTTCTTTAGGTGGATCAAGATATGCCAAATAACCAATAATAGTTAAATCATTTTCATCTTTCGCAGAAAACTCACCTACAGGTGCTGGATTAACTTTATATCCAATAAGCAAGACCCTTAAACCATCATCATTTAATTCATTAATTTGATTTAAAATCTTTTCACGCCAAGCCGAGGTTAATTTTTCAATTCTACCATCTACCTCAACCTTACTTGAAATATTAAGCATCCCTTCTGCAGCACCTTTAGTCACCAAAATATGTTGACCATGATGATCGTCATTATCAACGACTACAACACTCATTCTTTTTCTAATGTAATCAAAAGGAATTTCATCAATCTTGTTATAGTCACGTTGAATTTCATTAACGTTTAATTCATCTCCAGCTGCATCAATAACAGCTTTATCAATCAAATCTTCCATACCAGTTTGATAATATGCATTCAAGTATGAAAACTTCAGAATACGCGGCTTTTCTTGCATATTCAAGTCATAGTGACGCTCTAAAACCACTTTATTCTGCGTTAAAGTTCCAGTTTTGTCGATACAAAAAACATCTGTCGAGCCAATATTCTGAATTGCATTCATCTGTTTGACAACGGCACCTTGTTTAGCCATCTCTATTGCACCTTTAGTTAAGTTACTATTCACAATGATTGGCAAAACTTCTGGTGTTAAGCCGACTGCTGCTGCTAAAGCAAAAATCAAACTTTCGCCCCAGTTTCCTTTAGTCACTCCGTTAATCAAAAATAAAACAGGCACTAAAATTGCGGCTACCACAATTAAGATCTTAGCCAATTGTTTAATTTCACGATCAAATAATGTTACTTTAACTTTCTTACGGAAAATATCTTGTACCTTTTTACCGAAGACTGTGTTATTTCCTACGGCAAAGACAATTGCACTACCTGAACCTGATACTACCGTCATTCCCTCATAAAGAATATTAGGATAATTTAAATAATCCGCCAACATACTCGGCTTAAGCGAAACATTAGCTACCTTTTCTACTGGTTCAGAATCACCATCTAAATAACTTGATGAACAAAACAAGTCCTTGCTTGTAAGAAGCTTCATATCTGCAGGAATCATGTCACCAGCAGATAAATTAATCACGTCTCCCACAACCACTTCATCTGTTGGTAATTCTACATTTTTACCATCACGTCGAATATTGGTTGTAACAGAAACCATCTCCAGCATCTTTCCCGTTACTTTAGCAATTCTAATTTTCTGTGCAAAATTGACACCTACAGAAATGATCAACATAATGACCATTACCAAAATAGTATCGATATCATTATTGCCTTGCGGCACCAAAATATAGCTAGTAAAAATCGTTAATAAGGTTAAAACAAGTAACACTACAGTAAATGGTGTCGCAATAGATTCCCACAATAAACGCCACTTTGAAGCATTGGTATTTGTTCTAATCTCATTTTTGCCGTATTCTCTTCTGTTTTCTTCAGCTTTCTTTGTTGAAAGCCCTTCGGCACTCGCTTGTAATCTGGCCAGCGTCTCACTTCGCGATTCACGAGCAATACGCTGAATTCTTTGAATGTCAACATTTGATCGTTTTTTAGCTGGTTTTAACATTCCTAACTCCCTTCATCATTGACAAGCAAACAAAAAAGCCCCCTGCAAATTCTGCAGGTGACTTTCGCGCCAAATAAAGTTTCCGTTATACTCGTCGTTCAGTTTTAACACTACGTGACGTAAGCACATGCTAGCTATCTGGATCTCGCCTTAAGTCGACGACACCTATTTAACCCGTTGGCATCTCTGGATGTTTCTGGGCGATAGCGTGTGTTCACGTAGGAGTCTCACCTAACAGTTTTTATATCTACAAAAAGTGTAAGGACTTATCCAAAATAAGTCAAGTTGACTAATTGTGTGGTTCGGAATTTCGATGACCAAATTTTTTTAATACATAAACGATTCCCATGATCAAAAATGCAAGTGCTAAAGCAATAGGTAGCGCTACACTATGTGGATGAGATATCTTATTTTGTTCACTATTAGTTAAATCATATTTATCTAAAGCATATTGATACTGCTGATCAACTTTAGTCGCACAGGCTCTAAAAACAAAACGTACTCCCTGGTTGAATTTAGCATTATTTTGACTACGTAATTGATCAACTTCAGCCCGTAAAATATTAGCTCTAGCATCAGCAGTAAAAGCACCATGTAAATCTTTAGTTGAAAAGATTTGAACATTTCTTTTGCTTCCCTTTTGCCCTACCACAATAAAAACGGTGCGCTTAGAATGATCTAATGTCTTAGGAGTTAACTTATTTAATTTTTTAACCGTAATTACCACAATTTGTGGCTGTTCTTTAGTTTGAAGATAGCGATTATTTTTTTCATTAATTAGAGTCTTCGTCTCTTTATTTAAAATATGTGCATTATCTTCAATATTTGATTGTACAAATCCTGTAGTCGTTAAAAATACAGCTAGTAAACCAATTAACCAAATAAAATTAATTCTCGTCTTCTTCAAGTTTATGGGCCAAGCCTTCCACGTATTTTCGATCGATCTTAATTTGTTCATATGGTACCCCGCAATCATGAAGCAGTTTCATTGCTAATGGATTATCGCGATAGTCAAAATAATAGTTTATCTTTTTAATACCTGCTTGAAGTAAAGATTTACAGCAATTATAGCAAGGAAAATGCGTTACATAAATTTCAGTACCATCTGTTGAAACGCCAAATTTTGCACATTGAATAATTGCATTCATCTCTGAATGAATAGTTCTAACGCAGTGCCCATCAACCATCTGATGGCCTACTTCATCACAGTGAGGTTGACCTGAAACAGAGCCATTATAACCTGTCCCAATGATGCGATTATCCTTAACTAAAACGCTACCTACTAACGCCCGATTACAGGTTGACCGTTGGGCAATAACCAGTGCCTGCATCATAAAATATTGTTTCCAAGGGATTCGATCGTGCATGATTTACCTCTTATTTTTCAAAATTATCTATTTTTAAAATAGTTTAAACCAATGGCATCACGAACTTCTTCCAAAGTCTCGTTAGCAACTTTGTTAGCTTTCTTTGACCCTTCCAAAAGCATTTCATAAACTGCATCTTCATCTTGTGCAAATTTTTCACGGCGTTCACGAATTGGTGCAAGTTCATTTTCAAGCACTTTGTTTAAGTAACGCTTAATCTTGACGTCACCCAGGCCACCATTTTGGTATTCTGCTTTAAGTTCTGCTACCTTATCCTTATCTGGATCAAATACATCAAGATAAGTAAATACAGTGTTACCTTCAACTTTACCTGGATCTTCAACATGAATGTGGTTTGGATCAGTGTACATTGACATAACTTTCTTTTGAACAGTCTTAGCATCATCTGCAAGATAAATAGCATTGCCAAGAGACTTAGACATTTTGGCATTACCATCAAGACCTGGAAGACGACCTTGTCCCTTAGGTGGGAAGTAACCCTTTGGTTCAACTAAAATATCAGTATTGTAAACACGGTTAAAAGTTCTTACAATTTCACGTGTTTGTTCAAGCATTGGTTCTTGATCATCACCAACAGGGATCAAAGTCGCCTTAAATGCAGTAATATCTGCAGCTTGAGAAACCGGATAATTTAAAAATCCGACAGGAATAGAATCCTTAAAGTCTTTTTGCTTAATTTCAGTTTTTACAGTAGGGTTTCTTTCAAGACGCGCTACTGATACAAGATCCATGTAATATGAAGTCAATTCAAATAGTGCTGGGATTTGAGATTGAACGTAGACAGTTGACTTAGTAGGATCAATACCTACAGCTAAATAGTCTAATGCCACCTGAATCAAGCTATTACGAATTTTTTCAGGATTACGAGCATTATCAGTTAAAGCTTGAGTATCTGCAATCATAATATATGGATCATATTTACCAGAATTTTGTAATTTTACTCTGTTTTTTAATGAACCAATATAGTGACCGATATGAAGCTTACCAGTTGGACGGTCACCGGTTAATAAAATCTCTTTTGCCATAATCTTGCTCTTTTCTAAATTTATTTTTTGTATTTATTGCTTAATTACCTAATTTTAACAAAAATTAAGCTATGATTAAACTATCACTAGTGAAAGGATATAAGCATGTGTAATCAATTTCGTCTACCCAAATTGGCCCAAATAAAAAAATACTTAAATGCAGATTTAAACTTACCTTTAGTCGAACCTCAAATAGATATTTTCGAAGAAAAAGACATTTTTCCTAATCAAATTGCGCCAGTTTTGCTTTATCAAGACCAAAAACTACAACTCATTAATAAAAATTGGGGCTACCCCAGTCCAGTAGATAGTAACCCTTTATTCAATGCTAGAATTGAGCGCTTTTATGAAACGAAGCCTTCAATGTGGGACGAATCATTTGCTAAACAACGTTGTTTAATTTTGACTAATGAATTTTTCGAATATTCCAAAAATACTTATCACGCATCAAACGGCAAAAGTTATCATGAACGTTATAGTTTCAAAAGTAAGCAGCCAATTACGATGATTGCTGGAATTTATGATCAAAATAATTTTGCAATGGTCACAACCAAACCCAATTCAACAATGCAGCCGATTCATAATCGAATGCCTTTAGTAATTGAACCTCAAGAACTTCGGCGTTGGCTTTTTCAAAATTTTACCAGTTTAATAAATCGGGAAAATATTGCTCTTCAAGTAGAAAAAAATAATTGCTTTATTCAGAAAAAGAATGATAAAATAAAAGCAGATTGCGGGTATAGTTAAATGGTAGAACGACAGCTTCCCAAGCTGTAGATGCGGGTTCGATTCACGCTATCCGCTTAAAATAAATAAAGGATGAGACATTAGACTTTGTCTCATCCTTTATTTTTTGCTCTTAAACCATAATCACAGTTAAAACGCCACTTACTATTGCCAGATACATTGGAAGAAAAAGCGTTTGAGAATATAAGTAACTCCAGGCAAACAACATTCCATAGGCTGCTTCAATTGCGAAAATTTCAATTGAACTTTGATAATTCAATAAGCTAAAAATCAAGCCTGAAATAATAATTCCCGTTACTGCCGCTCTTTTAGTATTATTACGAAACGCATAATTAAATAAAAAACCTGTTGCCAAAAATTCCTGCAAAATCGGTAATATAATTCCTTCTACTACAATCAAGAACCAAAACATATCATTAGACTGATTCTTTAAGTAGATCGCCTGAAAATCATAATAATTAATTTTGCCATACGCTTGTAAATACGAAATAGTAATTCTTGTTGCCGTAATTATCAAAGTTAATAAGACAACTACTGAAAAATTTCCGAGCCAAGGTAATTTAAAATCACGAGCAAAAAAGCGCTGCTCTCGATTAAAGCGATAAATATAAAATAGTAAAACCATTGCTGCAATTAGACCGAACAAAATCAAGTCCCAAATATGCAACGGCGACTTTCTAGTAACTAGCTTTATTACAGCAAAAACCAGCACATAACCTATTAAATATACCGCATAGCGAATAATATTGCCTTCTCTTGACTCTGGCGTATTCAAAGCATCTCACTCCTAATCTGGATAGTGTCCTACAAATCCAATATTATACCAAAAAAGTACAGTTTATTGAATAATTGTTATTTTGCTTCTACAATTGTTACTTTATATTCTCCAGCAGGTGCTTCAACAATTGAAGTTACCCCTGCTTCTTTTTTCATAATTGCTTGCCCAAGTGGTGAGTCAAAAGAGATTTTACCATCCTCTAAATTTGCTTCCATCTGGCCGACAATCTTATATTCTTCGGTTTCATCGTCATCGTCAAACTTTAATACAACAGTCTTACCTAGATCTACTTTACCGTCATCTTTAGTTTCAATGATTTCCGCATATTTTAATTGTTTATCTAAATAACGTAGCCGACTTTGTAAATGTCCTAAATCGCGCTTAGCTTCAGTATATTCAGTATTTTCTGATAAGTCTCCCAATGCACGAGCGTCCTGTAAAATCTTAATTCTACGTGGACGATCTTTCTTTAAACGTGCAATTTCATCTTCAATTTGTTTATAGCCTTCTGGCGTCATTTTTTGAAAATATACCATAAATAAAATGCTTGCTCCTTTGTCTTTTAATTATACAAAAGTTATCCACAAGTGTTAATCATTGATTTAATCATCTTTTTAAGCAAAATTAGCACTAAAGATTAAAGAGTGCTAAATAGTTTAATTTTTTTAATAAACGACTACAATAATCAGTGTAAGGAAAAAAATGAATCCTTACAAACTAGAAACTAAACAAAATGAAAGGAAGTTTTATTATGGCAAACGATATGATGAATCGTCGCAATGATATGATGGATGCAATGAACGATTGGTTTGGTTTTCCAAGAAACTTCTTTGATGACAGCGAAATTGAAAATATCATGCAATCAGATGTTGCAGAAACTGATAAAGACTATGTGGTCAAGATTGATATGCCCGGCATGAATAAAGATGACATCAAACTCAATTACAAAGATGGCGTTTTAAGCGTGGCCGGTACTAGAAAAGCCTTTAAAGATACTAATGATAAGGAAAGAAATATCATCCACAAAGAAAGAAGCGAAGGTAGTATCTCAAGAAGCTATAGATTGCCAAATGTAGTTGCAAATGAGATTCATGCAAAGTATGATAATGGTGTATTAACCATCACCCTACCAAAGCAAACTGCTGGGGATGATGATAATTCTATCCAAATTGATTAAATTATTAGATTATTGCAAGAAGTCTGATTAATTTAATGGATAATTCTCTAAAACGGGTTCAATGATTGAACCCGTTTTTGTTTTGGCTTAAAATAGTAGTTAATTTAAGAAAAGATTAAAAATGAGAAAAGGAGATTTTTTAATGGCTCATGAACTCACTGTGCAAGAACTAGAAAAGTTCTCTGCTGATTTTAACAAGAATCCAAAGAATAAAATTATTGCTCGTGCGGCTCAACGTAGCGGTGTGCTCGAAGCATCTTACAACGATCGCGTAGAAGGTGAATTAACTCGCGTTTTTTCAACAGAATTAGATATTGACAACGTTACTAACCAACTTCACTCAGGTCGTTGCTGGGAGTTTTCAACCTTAAATGTTTTGCGTCATGAATTTGGCAAGAAGTACAAAGCAAAGAACTTTACCTTCTCACAAGCCTACAACTTCTTCTGGGATAAGATTGAACGTGCTAATATGTTCTACAATCGTATCTTAGATAGTGCTGACATGCCTCTTGATTCTCGTCAAGTGAAAGCTGATCTCGACTTTGCTGGTGCAGACGGTGGACAATTCCAAATGGCTGCCGCATTAGTAGAAAAATATGGCGTTGTTCCTTCATACGCAATGCCTGAAACTTTCAACACTAATAATACAACTGGCTTTGCGACAGCTCTTGGTGACAAGCTTAAAAAAGACGCATTAGTTCTTCGTGAATTAAAGCAATATGGTAAAGATGACGAAATCGCTAAGACTCGTGAAAAATTCTTGAGTGAAGTTTACCAAATGACTGCTATCGCTGTTGGTGAACCACCTAAGACGTTTGATCTTGAATATCGTGATGATGATAAGAAATATCATTTAGACAAGAATCTTACACCACTTGAATTCTTACATAAGTATATGGGTGAGGTTGATTTTGATGACTATGTTGTTTTAACTAATGCACCTGATCATGAATACAACAAGTTATACGGTCTTCCAGCAGAAGATAACATTGAAGGCTCACTTAGAATCAAGCTTTTAAATGTACCTATGGAATACTTATCATCAGCTGCTATTGCTCAATTAAAAGATGGTGAAGCAGTATGGTTTGGTAACGATGTTCTTCGTCAAATGGACCGCAAGACTGGTTATCTTGATACTAACCTTTACAAACTTGACGATTTATTCGGCGTTGATCTTAAGATGTCTAAAGCTGACAGATTAAGGACTGGTGTTGGTGAAGTTTCACACGCAATGACCTTAGTTGGTGTTGATGAAGATAATGGCGAAATCCGTCAATGGAAGGTCGAAAACTCATGGGGCGAAAAATCTGGTTCTAAAGGATTCTTTGTTATGAGTAATGACTGGTTCAACGACTATGTATATGAAGTTGTTGTTCACAAGAAGTATTTAACCGATAAGCAAAAAGAACTTGCAGAAGGTCCTATTACCGACTTGCCTGCATGGGATTCATTAGCTTAATAAGCAATAAAAAAGCCTCAAATTGTAATGAGGCTTTTTTTATTGCTTATTTTAATCTTCGTAACTTGCTGCAACTTGTTGATAATGCTTAACTTCATCATCTGTACAACGTACAAAATGACCTGGACGAATTTCGTGCATACTGCGTTCTTTACCATCCATTTCTTCTTTTTGTGCGTCATAAGGGATACGTTTACGACTGCGTTCTACATCTGGATCTGGAATTGGCACAGCAGAAATCAAACTCTTAGTATAGTCATGAAGCGGACGATCATAAACATCATCAGCTGGACCAACTTCAAGCAACTTACCATAGTGCATAACTCCAATACGATCTGAAATGAATTTAACCATTGATAAATCGTGTGCAATAAATAAGTACGTTAAGCCGCGCTTTTTCTGTAATTCAATCATCAAATTAACAACCTGAGCTTGAATTGACACATCCAAAGCGGAAATCGGTTCATCAGCGACAATAAATTTAGGTTCTACTGCTAATGCACGGGCTATCCCAATTCTTTGACGCTGACCACCTGAGAATTCGTGAGGAAAACGGCTGGCGTGACTTTCATTCAATCCAACAGTTTCAAGAAGTTCTTCTACTCTTTTAGTTCTCTCTTCTTTGCTCTTAACTAAATGGTGAATATCAAGACCTTCTGCAATAATATCTTCAACAGTCATTCTTGGGTTAAGAGAAGCATACGGATCTTGGAAAATCATTTGTGCATCCCTAGTAAAAGCTAACTTGTCAGCGCGTGACTTAACACCAGCCACATTTTTACCTTCAAAAATGACCTCACCACTAGTCGGATTATACAATTGTAAAATTGAACGACCAGTAGTTGTCTTACCCGAACCAGATTCACCAACTAAACCAAAGGTTTCACCTTCATAAATATCAAAACTTACGTCATCAACAGCTTTGGTTACATTACGGCCATTTTTAAAGTATTGTTTTAGATGTTTTACTTCCAAAATTTTCTTTTTTTCTGGCATAAAATTCTCCTTTGCTGTTATTACTTAACCTTTGGTAATTTATCTTCTTGTTTCATAAAATCATATTTCTTCCAGCGCCTTTGAATTTCTGCTGGTGGATCAACTTTAGGTGCACCTGGTGCAAGTAACCAAGTTGCAGCATAGTGAGTATCGGTCACCTTGAAAAATGGCGGTTTACGCTCAATATCAATTTTCATTGCATACTTATTTCTTGGGGCAAATGGATCACCCTCAGGAGGATCAAGTAAGTTAGGTGGCGTACCTGGGATAGATTCAAGTGTATCACTATCAAGCGTAGGCATTGAGTTAATCAAACCCCAAGTGTATGGATGTTGTGGATCATAGAAAATTTCATCTACACCACCGAATTCTAAGAATTCACCAGCATACATTACAGCTACACGATCTGCCATTCCAGCTACTACACCCAAGTCGTGAGTAATGAAAATAATCGAAGTCTTTACTCTCTTTTGTAAATCCTTCATCAAATCCAAAATTTCAGCTTGTACCGTTACATCAAGCGCAGTAGTTGGTTCATCCGCAAGCAAAATTTCCGGCTCACAAATAAGGGCAATTGCGATAACAATTCTTTGTCTCATACCACCTGAAAATTGGTGTGGGTATTCATTAATTCTTTCTTCCGCATTAGGAATACCAACTGCCTTCATCATTTCAAGTGCTTTAGCCCAAGCTTCTTTTTTAGATGCACCCTTATGCTTAATCAAAGGCTCTGCAATTTGTTGACCAATCTTCATTGTTGGATCAAGTGAAGTCATTGGATCCTGGAAAATCATTGAAATTTCATTACCACGAATCTTTTGCATTTCTTTTTCTGGTAATTCTAAAAGATTCTTACCGTGGAAATTAATTTCACCGCCCTGAATTTTAGCATTACGTGCTAGCAAGCCGATAATACTACGTGTAGTAACAGATTTTCCTGAACCTGATTCACCTACGATTGCTAAAGTCTCACCCTTATTTAAGTGAAAAGAAACATCACGAATAGCCTTAACCTCACCAGCATAAGTGTGGAAATCAATTTTTAAATTTTTAATATCTAAAACTCTTTCTTCTGGCATTTAGGTTAATCCTTTCTATCTTTGTCCTCTTGGATCAAATGCATCACGCAAACCATCACCAAGTAAGTTAAACGCAATCATCAAGATACACAAAATAATTGCTGGGTACCACATTTGGTATGGTAAGAATTGGAAGTTCTTTTGACCTTCATTTAGAAGTACACCAAGTGAAGTTTCTGGTGCTGAAATCCCAATACCGATGAAACTCAAGAATGCTTCGAAGAAAATAGCAGTTGGAATGGTGTACATTGTTTGAATAATAATGATACTTGAAAGGTTAGGAACTAAGTGTTTCCAAGCAATCTTCCAAGGTGATTCACCAAGTGAACGAGCTGCTAAAACATATTCTTCATTCTTTAAACTCAGCGTCTCGGCCCGGACCTGTCGAGCCATCGTTGTCCAACTTGAAATGGCAATAGCCAAGATAATTGAAGTAATACCTGGCTTTAACACAACCAACATCAAAACAACAATAATTAAGTTAGGTACGGAGGAGATAATTTCGATTATCCGCTGCATCACGTTATCTACTCCCCCGCCTTTCCATCCGGACACTATTCCGTACGCAACACCAATTGTTAAGTCAAAGAAGGCTGCAACCAATGCAACAATCAATGAAATTTTTGTACCATAGATAATTCTTTGACCTAAAGAACGGCCTAAGTAGTCGGTACCAGCAATAAAGTACTTATTCTTGGGTACTCCATTTTGAGCATAGGCATCAACCCATTTACCATTTTGCTTAATCTTACCGTTTAAGCCATTAATTGCATCCATTCCTGGAACTTTTGCAGGTAAGTTAGCATATTGCGGATGTGATTTAACCAAAGTAGATTTGTTAATAAATGGCGTTGAACCAAAAGAAACGACAATCATAACAATAACGATAATTGCTGAAATCACAGCTGCCTTTCTTTGCTTAAAACGAATCCAAACGTTTTGTGCAAATGAAAGTGATGGACCAGCTATATTTTCATTATCTTGTGCCTCATCTTTTGATAAAGGTTCAAAGGCATCTGCAGGAAGGTTTAATTTTTCTTCAGCCATTTGTCTTTTAAGCCTCGCTTTCATCTAATCTAATTCTCGGATCAATCAATCCATAGATAATATCAGTGATTAACAAGATTACTACAAGGCCAATGCAATAGACCATTGTAATTCCCATAATAGTTGGATAGTCGTTAGTCAAAATAGACTTAACAAATTGTTCACCAATTCCTGGAATATTGAAGATGTTTTCAATAACCATTGAACCAGTCATTAAGGCAACTGCATAAGGCCCAATTAAAGTAACAAGCGGAATCATTGAGTTACGCATTGCGTGCTTTCTAATAACTTCCATTCTGCTTAGACCTTTAGCTTTACCTAATTCGATGTAGTCACTACTTAAAGTATCAACCATACTTGTTCTAATAAACCTGGCGGTCTCGGCAAAAGGCCCTACTGCTAAAGCAATCGTTGGCATGATTGTTTGCGAGAATTGCCCCCAGCCGGCTATTGGGAACCAGCCCAATTTTAACCCAATGTAGTATTGAAGAAGCACAGCCAAAACGAAGTTAGGAACTGATTTACCAATAATAGAGATTACAGTTGCAGTTGAGTCAACCCAAGTACCTTGGTTAACGGCAGCAATTGCGCCAACAATTACCCCGAGAATAACGCCAAGAACTAAAGCCTGAATTCCTAATTGCATTGATGCGCCTAAACGAGCGCCGATCAATGCAGAGACAGGTTGATTACTGTATTGGAAAGAAGTTCCAAAATCGCCATGTAGCATTCCACCAATATAAATTAAATATTGTTGCCATACAGGCTTATTCAAACCATATTGTTGGTCCATAATTTGACGTTGAGTCAATGTCATCTTTGCCTCGTTAGCATAAGGTGAACCAGGCATTAACTTCATTAAAAAGAAGGTTACCGTGGCTACGATAAACAAAGTGAGGACCATATAAAAAATACGTTTCAATAGGTATCTAGCCATATTATTTGCTCCCTCATTTTCGTGTTATTATTTTAATGTTGTTTTAATTATACCAAAACATCTTAAAATATCTATAAAAAAGATTAATAAAATTAAAAAAATAAGAGAAAACAGTGGTTTTCTCTTATTTTTATCTATTATTTGTATACTTAGTAATTACTTTATTTATAATTAGGTGCTTCTTTAGTCATTTGAACATCATGCGGATGAGATTCACGAAGACCAGCATTAGTAATTTGAACAAATTGGGCCTTTTCAATCAACTCTGGAATATTAGCTGCACCACAATATCCCATACCTGAACGAAGTCCACCATCAATTTGGAAAACTACATCAGAAACATCGCCTTTGTATTCTACACGAGCTTCAACACCTTCTGGAACAAGCTTATTTGCTTCATTAACTCCACCTTGGAAATAACGATCACTTGAACCATGTGCTTGAGCCATCGCGCCAACAGACCCCATACCACGGTAACGCTTGAACTTCTTACCATTGTCTTCAAAAATGTCACCAGGTGCTTCAGTAGTTCCACTAAGCATACTACCAAGCATTACAGCATTACCACCAGCTGCTAATGCTTTAACTACATCACCAGAATATTTAATACCACCATCGGCAATAATTGGCTTGTTGTATTCGCGTGCTGCCGTTGCAGCGTCATAAATTGCAGTAATTTGAGGAACACCAACACCAGCCACAATTCTGGTAGTACAAATTGAACCAGGTCCGATACCAACTTTAACTATATCAACACCAGCATCAAATAATGCACGAGTTGCATCCCCAGTTGCCACATTTCCTGCAATTAAAGTTTGCTTTGGAAAATGTTCACGAATTTCTTTAATTTTACGTAATACTCCTGCTGAATGACCATGAGCAGTATCAATTACAATTGCATCTGCACCTGCTTCAAGAAGTGCTTCTGCTCTTTCAAATGTATCGCTAGTTACACCAACTGCTGCAGCACAAAGCAATCTATGTTGATCGTCTACTGCTGCTTTAGATGCGCCACTTGGTACAATTACACTCTTAATGTTAGCTACTTCGCCAGCTTGTGCCTGAATAGACATATTCTTATGTACAACACCGAGCCCACCTTGGAGAGCCATTGCAATAGCCATTGCTCCTTCAGTAACGGTATCCATACCTGCACTGATCAATGGAATATTTAATTTAATGTTATCAGCAAGTTTAGTACTTAAATCAACTTCGTTTGGTAAAACATGACTTTCTGCCGGAATTAATAAAACATCATCAAAAGTTAAACCTTTTTTAGCGAATTTTGTATCCCAATTTGACATAGATGCTCTCCTTTTTTCATTCAAAAAAATTATTAGCTTTACTTTACTAGCTGATCTATCATTTTTCAAGCAAAAAATAAAAGCAAACTGAAATTATCAGTTTGCTTTTAACTTAAGAGAGAGACTTTATTGTTATGATTATCAAAATTAATTTTCTACGTAAGCATTCTTAAAGTTGTAAGGAGCACCCGCACCATTATAGATTACGCCTTTAACAGTTGGGCGAACCATCCAGGCTTCTTCTGGGTGATACAAAGGAGTTACACCTTGTGTATCAATAATTCTTTGTTCAGCTTTAACCAATGAATTCCAACGTGTAGTTTCGCTAGGAGTTACTTTAGATTCTGCAATAAGTTTATCATAAGTAGAATCTGAGTATTTTTCCCAGTTTTGGGAATTATTAGTCGTGTTCAAATCTAAGAAGGAAATTGGATCTGAGAAGTCAGCAGTCCAGCCCATCAAGAAGACATCATAATCACCATTTCCTGCATGATCTAAGGCAGTCTTCTTAGATGCATCGTCGTCATAAGTCAAAATAGTTAAGCTTACACTAGATTTGCCTAATTCTTTTTGTGCTTTCTTCCAGTATGCTTGTGCTTCTTTTCGATTGTAAGTATTGAATTTCTTAGTAGCATCACCTCGTACTAGGTCCGTATAGTCTTTACCATTCACTTCAGTCATGTTTTCTGGAGAAAGAGTATCTGCGGGTTCTGCAGCACCACCAACCGAGTTAGCTAATTCTTTTCTATTAACTGATAAAGAAATAGCTTTTCTGAAGTTTTCATTACTAAATGGCTTCTTCTTTTGATTCATTTCTAAGTAAATTGTTGAAGCAGTTTTTCTCAAAGTGTAACCCTTTTGATTCTTCAATTCTTTTGAAGCTTGTGGTCCAAGCAAAGCTGCATCAAGTTTTCCAGATTGATATAAATTGTAATCTGTTGAAGGAGTTTTTTGAACACTGTAGTTAATAGTGTCTAATTTAACATTTTTCTTATCCCAATAGTTTTTGTTCTTTTCTAGCTTCCAAGAAAGATTTGAACCTGTCCAGCCTTTTTGAACAAATGGGCTATTATAAACTGTAGTCTTGGATGAAGTTCCATAACTTTTACCATATTTTTCAACAGTTTTTTGGTTTTGTGGGAAAAACAATGGGAAACCCATTAACAACTGAAATATGGAATACGTTTATCTAAGGTAACTACTAACTTATCATCACCAACCGCTTTAATACCTAAAGCAGTTGGTTTCTTCTTACCAGCAACAATATCATCAGCATTTTTCACACCAGAAAATAGATATGAATATTGAGAACCAGTACTTGGATCTACAGTACGACGCAAAGAATATACGAAGTCTTTAGCCGTTACAGGGTCACCATTTGACCATTTATCATTTTTACGTAAAGTAAATGTCCAAGTTTTACCATCTTTACTCGTACTTGTTTTATTAGCCAAGCCCGGTTCAATTTTGGAATTTTTACCTAAACGATAAAGTCCTTCCATTGTGTTATTAAGTTGAGTAAAACTAGTTGCATCCGTAACTTTGGATAAGTCCATGCCTTCAATTTCATTTTTATCCATCCAATTCAAAGTTTTTTTATTACCGCTTGATGAATTGCTGCTATTACTACAAGCTGCTAATGCACCAGCAGCCAAAGTTACAACGCCTGCAGCCATCATTTTTCGAAATTTATTCATTTTTCTTACCCCCTAAAGTGCAAAAAAGAGCAGCTAATTTTTTAGTAGCTACTCTTCTTTTCAAAGGACAATTTAAATTTTAGTTGCCTGATACGTAGGCATTCTTGAAGTTGTAGTTTACGCCAGCACCGTTGTAAACAATACCCTTGATGTCTGGACGTACAAGCCAAGCTTCAGTTCTGTAGTAAAGTGGTGAAATACCTTGTTCGTTAAGCAAGATCTTTTCTGCCTTTTCAAGGTCATCCCAACGCTTAGTAGTATCTGGAGTAGTCTTAGAATCTGCGATTAACTTATCGTATTGTGAGTTACTCCACTTACCATTGTTGTTTGCATTCTTGCTAGTGAACAAGTCAACAAATGAAATTGGATCTGCAAAGTCTGCTGACCAAGCTGTAACAACTGTATCAAAGTTACCACTAGTTGAACGACTCAAACGAGTCTTGAATGGTACGTTTGATACTGATACCTTAATTCCTTTCAAGTTTTCTTCTAATTGACTTTGAAGAGTTTCAGTTGTCTTTTGACCTGCATCAGTATCATCTGAGAGAATTGAGAATGATACGCTCTTTACACCCAATTCTTTCAAAGCTTGCTTATAAAGCTTCTTAGCTTCAGTTGGGTTGTATGAAGTATCCTTCTTATCACCAACAACGCTAGACCAGTCTTTACCATCGTGATTTACTACACCCTTTGCAGTCAAACTAGTAGCTGGAGTGTTTGAACCACCTAAAGCATTTGCCAAAGCTTTTCTGTTAATTGACATTGAGATAGCTTTACGCAAGTTTTCGTTCTTGAAAATCTTTTGCTTTTGGTTAAATTCCATGTAGAAGGTTGCAGCAGAATCACGTAATGTGTAACCAGCATTGTGTTTTAAGTTCTTAGTTTGTTGTGCATCTAAGATAGTTGCATCAAGCTTGTTTGATTGGTACAAGTTGTATGCAGTTGAAGGTGTCTTTTGAACACTGTAGTTAACAGTATCAAGCTTAACGTTCTTCTTATCCCAATAGTTCTTGTTCTTTTGAAGTTTCCATGAAAGATTAGAACCTGTCCAACCTTTTTGAACGAATGGGCCATTGAAGGCAGTAGTCTTAGATGAAGTACCATACTTGGAACCATTTGCTTCAACTACCTTTTGATTTTGTGGGAAGAATAGTGGGAATCCCATCAAAAGCTTGAAATATGGAATACGCTTGTCTAAAGTAACAACCAATTTGTTGTCGCCTTCGGCTTTAATACCTAAGCTGTTAACTGGGGCTTTACCAGCTGAAATTTGAGTTGCATTATGAATTCCTTCAAATAAGTAGGCATATTGTGAAGCTGTCTTTGGATCAACAGTTCTACGCCAAGAGTAGACAAAGTCTTTAGCGGTTAATTTATCACCATTTGACCACTTAGAATCACGTAAGGTAAAAGTCCAAGTCTTACCATCTTTAGATACCTTGGTATTTGTAGCTAAGGCATTTTCAACTTTAGAGTTCTTACCCAAACGGTAAAGTCCTTCTTCTACGTTGTTTAATTGGTTAAAACTAGTAGCATCAGTAGCCTTAGAAATATCCATTGTTGGAATTTCAGCAGTGTCCATCCAGCTAATTGACTTCTTAGCTGAACCTGATGAACCTGATGAACTTGATGAATTATTACTACTACATGCTGCTAAGGCTGAACCAGCAACAAGAATTGTTGCTCCTGCAGCAAATACTTTTTTAAGCTTCATATTATTGCCCCTCTCATTTATGAGAAAATTAATAAAATTTCTTAAGTTGTTTATAAGTATATATTATGATTTTTTAATTTGCAAGTTTTTTCTAATATTTGGGTAACTATATTAGTAAAAAATAAGCCTTGATACAGTTATATCAAGGCTTATACTTATTAAACTTTTTTTCATACATTCCATTCATTCATGAACTCTTGAACGAAATTATGCATATATTCTGTTCGACGATTAGCTTCTTTTTTCATTGCAGGCGTATTCATTGTATCAGCTAAATGAAAAAGTTTCTCATAAAAGTGATTAATCGTTGTCTCAACATGATTACGATATTGATCATGACTAACCAACTTCTCTGGTTTAATTTCTGGATCATAAATCTTATTGCCATGCTTGCCACCATAAGTAAACGCACGGGCAATTCCCATAGCACCTAAGCTTTCTAACCGATCGGCATCTTGCACATATTGTCCTGAAAGAGGCAAATGATAATGATGCTCAATATTAGCTGAAAAAGACATGTGCTGAATAGTAAACAAAATATCCCAAACTTCTAAATCAGTAAACCCAACTTCAGGAAGTAATTCCTTTATTTCAGCAATCACTTTATCTGGATTGTCACAGACTTTTTCATCAATTGTGTCGTGTAAATATCCACCACTTTTAATAATTGCAACCATCCGACTATCTACATGTGCATCTGGATGATCTTCGAGATACATCTTGCTAGCCAGATTTGCGACACGCTGGCCATGATAAAAGTCATGACCAGTTTTTTCATCTTTTAAATGTTTTTTGGTAAATTCAACAACTGCATCAATATTCATTATGCCATTGAGTCCCATGCTTCTACTGGTGTTGCTTCGCCTTCCCAGATCTTAATTAATTTTTCTGGTACATATTGCTTTTTTACAACTACCTTGAATAAGTATTCATTAAACCACTCATCATCCATGACAAAGTAGCCCTTTTCACCGACCTTACTCCCCCATGAATTTTCAACCTTCCATTGTTGAGGCTGTCCGTCTACAATGTCAACTCCCACTAAAGTCATGGCATGCGTTGAGCCTGAAGCACCAGTTTGTAATCTTTCTTTTTTATTTAACTTAGTTTCAATATCAAAAATTAAATCTGTTTGGTAAAGACCCTTAGACAAGATACCTTTTTGACGATCACTCTCTTTACCAACATCACAACCAAACCAAATAGTTTCACCAGCTTCAAGCTGCTTAATAGCCGCTTCTTTTAAATTATCAATTTCTGTATTCAAAAATTGTACTGGTGTGCCGCCTTCAACATTATCTTCAAATGGAAGAGCATAAAGCTTATCAAATTCATGATCAGGTGCATTAAACAAAACAATGTAATCATCTAGATCATCAGTGAAATAATTGTGGAAGAAGTCTAATGGAGTTAAATTCCCATCAAAATGATAATTACCATTATCATCTTTAAATTCAAGATCAAATTTTTGAACTGGTTCACCAAATGCAATAACAGCCATTCTATAAACTTCACTCAAAAATTCTTGACGTTTAGTTTCGATTTCATCCATTTTCTTTTCTTGATAAAGTTTACGCAATACTAAACCATCTTCACGCAGTTTCATATTTAAAGCGCTATTAAACGCAGCTGTATTGTTAGCAGTAAAGCTTTCATCTTGTGCATATGTTGGAACTAAACCATACTTTCTAATTAAAGAAACAGCCATAGCCCATTGACCACCATCAGTATCAGGACCTTGCATATAGGTATGAACCGTTCTGTCATCCAGTGGCTTATCCGCAGTATTTAAAATATTATCAAAGAAGATATTGGCTCTTTCTACTCTATCCCAGAAGAATAGATAATTTTGTGAAAAAGTAAAATTCTTAGCATTTTGCTTTTTAGCAAAGCCATGGCGAAGCGTATTCAATGCTGCAAATAACCAGCAGCGACCCGATTGTTTTTGATCAGTTACATTATCTGTGGGAATTTCAATAGAAAATGTACGATTTAGCTTTCTAACCCTCTCATTATTAAAGCTGGCCTTTTGTACACCATTATTCACTACTGCAAGTTCAGCAACACGATTTCTAGGTTGCTTCTCATATTCTTGTTGAAATTTGGCAATTTCTGCCATTGTCAGCTTGTGTTTCATTGATTTTCCTTTCTCGTCAAAAATCATTCTGTACTAATTGTCATCATTTTAGCTTATTTTAAGCATGAAAAAAAGCCGCTTCCCAGGTTTGAACTGGGAACCTCCTCCTTACCACGGCGGTGCTCTACCTATTGAGCTAAAGCGGCGAATATATTGTATCAAAAAAGGCGAAGACATTCATTACGAAAATCTTTGCCTTACTATCAGTTTTTAACAATATCCTTTGCGTTAAGCCATCTATTTTTACTAATAAGGATTATTTTCTTCTTATTAATTTTTTTAACAGCTTTAACGATAAACGTTGAGCCCATTTTAACCGTATGCTTTGTTTTTTTAGCATATTGATTATAAACAGGTACCGTTTGCTTTTGAGTATCTTTTATGACTACAAAAATTTTGTCGCCTTTTTTAATGACGGGATTAGTTGGAGTAGTTTGAGACATACCTAAATTAGGTGCACGACCTGAGGTAGCATGGACTATGCCTACATTAATACATACTGCACTTAAGCTAATTATTAAAAGCGAAATGACCTTTAATGGGGTTTTAGAATTCTGCATTTTACTAACCTCTTCCTATGCCATTCCCTTCTCAATTTAACTATAGCATGTTTAACTTAATATAAAAAGAGACTGAATTACTTCAGTCTCTTAATCATTAAGTCAATTATTTAATTGTAACAAGTGTGTACTTTCTCTTACCCTTACGGATAATTACATACTTACCGTCAAATGCACTTGATGGATCAACTTCAAAGTCTACGCTTTGTTCACGATCCCCATTAACGTAAATGGCACCATTCTTTACATCTTCACGAGCTTGACGCTTAGATGGTTCTATCTTAGTATCAACCAAGAAATCAACGATATTTTTCTTTTCACTACCTGCTTCAGCACTTGGAGCATTCTTCAAACCTTGTTCGATCTGTGTTACTGACAAATTCTTAATATCACCTGAGAATAAAGCATCAGTAATCATTTGAGCTTCCTTCAAGCCCTCTTCGCCGTGAACGAACCTAGTAACTTCTTCAGCAAGCTTCTTTTGTGCTGCACGCTTCCAAGGTTCCTTTTCAGTCTTTTCAGCCAAATCTTCAATTTCTTCGTGACTAAGGAAAGTGAAGTACTTAAGATACTTAACAACATCACGGTCATCTTGATTAATCCAGAATTGGTAGAATTCGTAAGGACTAGTCTTTTCTGGATCAAGCCATACGGCACCACCAGCTGATTTACCAAACTTAGTACCATCTGCCTTAAGCATCAATGGGATAGTTAATCCAAATGCAGGACGATCTGAACCTTCAAGCTTGTGGATCAAGTCGATACCTGCAGTAATGTTACCCCATTGGTCACCACCACCGATTTGTAATTGAACACCATCATCCTTGTTCAAATGGTAGAAGTCGATAGCTTGTAAAATTTGGTAAGTAAATTCTGTAAATGAAATACCATTTTCAAGACGACTAGCAACAACATCCTTATTAATCATGTTGTTAACTTGGAAGTACTTACCGTAATCACGTAAGAAGTCGATCAAATTGATCTTACCAAGCCACTCTGCGTTGTTTCTAATTTCAAAGTTTTCAGTACCAAATAACTTCTTCATTTGGTTAGTTAAACTTTCTTCGTTGTGCTTAACTTGTTCAGCAGTTTGAAGAACACGTTCGGTTGTACGACCTGATGGGTCACCAATAGCACCAGTACCACCACCAATCAAGATTACTGGATGGTAACCAGCCATTTGGAATCTCTTCAAAATCATGAATGGAATAAGGTGACCGATATGAAGTGAATCACCAGTTGGGTCAGTACCACAGTAAAGAGCTAAATCATCATGTTCAGCTAAGTACTTTCTCAAACCTTCTTCATCGGTTTCTTGATTAATAGCGCCGCGCCATTTTAAGTCTTCTAAAATATCAAATTTTGCCATATTTTCCCCCAATAAAAAACGTCCCTTGAGAAAAATCTCAAGGGACGACTAATTATCTTCTTTAGCCGTGGTACCACCCACGTTCATGCCTATTTGGCATCTCAAAATAGTTGATAAAGAAACTACCCTATCAGTATTTCGTCAAAATCGACCTGCCTAGCTCACACCTAACCGCTAGTTCTCTGAACACTGAATCGATTTACTACTTGTGTTAATTATGATCTTAACTAGAAAAACGTATTTAGTCAACTGCTATTTCAAGAAAACTTCCTTTACAGTTGACCATGGACCTTCTTCTTTACCGTTTAAGGCTTGCAACTTTAATTCATAAGTTTTATTTCTAGTAATGCCAGTAACTGCGTTAGAATCTTGATCAGTAACTTCATAATACCACTTGTTCGTTCCTTTTTGACGATATGCTACACGGTAACTTTGAGCAGTATCAATCTTAGTCCAAGAAACATGAATATTGTGATAAGTATTATCAGCTTGAGCATTTAATTCAACTGCGCCTGGAACTCCATTAGCAGGAGCATAATAAGTGTGTTCTACAATCTTAGTCCATGCGCCAAAGTAATTATCTGTTTCTGGATTACCATATCTGATGTAGTTTGGATTACTTACACCACGTGCAACAAATTCATAAGTTTGACCATTAACCAATTTTCTACCAATTTGGACTGGAATTTCATGACCATTCACTTTTAGATAACGCGTAGCAGGAGCCGTACTTACTTCTGTAGTATTACTACTTGAGCTGAATGGTGCAAATTTTGATCCTTTTTCGCGCCATGCAAGTTCGTAAGTTTTAGCGTGAAGTGTATCCCTCAAGCTAGCAACTACCCCATCTTTAGTATCTTTCAAAGATTCAATTTCAGTATCTGCTGGCACCATGCGAGTATCAGGAACTGCAGTTAATTGGAAGTTATAAAGCCCACGTGTGCTTACACTAAAGTAATAAGTGCCTTTAGCTAAATACCAGCTTTGACTAGCAGATTTATTGCCTTTAATACTGAAAGTCTCTGGATAAAGTATAGTATTATCACCAACAGGATTATTATCACTAAACATGGTTATGCCCATCTTACTGAAAATATTACCATTTCCTAGTTGATAAATCGGGGCATTAGTCATCTTCATTGTCACCATTTGTGGTGAGTCAATAGTAAAGCGATAGTAGTCAATACCGTCGTAATCATACATTGCACCCATCGCTTTAATCTTTTGACCCACTTTAATCTCTCTTGCTCTAAGACTACTGTTGTCGTTATTCTTCTTAGTTTCAACATAAGTTTCTAAGTTCTTACGTATCTTAGTCAAACGAGTATAAGCAGTTTTTACATTAATATTCTTTGAACTAGTCAAATAGTATGTACCCTTACGCAAGTAATATGTGTTTTTATCTTTACCATAAGGAATACATGTCCATTCCATACTATTTTTTAATGTAACATCACTATTAGTAACTACTCTACCAGCTGCAGGCAAACGCAATTTATAAATTCTGCCTTTAGCTACATAGTTGCTTTTATTGATATTAAAACTAGTTGTATTTTTGGGATTGTACGTCCCAGCTTGCACAGTTGTGGCAGAAATGCCCAACATTGCAGCACCAGCAAGTGCCATTGTCATTATTTTTTTCATTTTATTCACCTACATTAAAATTATTTTTTACTTATGTTTATTTTATCATTTACTCAAACAAAAAGGACTAAAGCAAAACTGCTTTAATCCCTTTTAATTTTAGTTGTTTAACTTATAGAAGCCTTTAGCCTTCAAACCATAAGCCTGACCAGCGGTCATATCGTATTGAACCATTTCGTAATCGTTCAAAAGTGCTTGTTGTTCTGAAGTCAACTTCTTAGGATCTACAAAGTGACCCTTTTGGTCAACTAATTGGAAGCCTTTATCACCATTAAAGTTAATAGTAATTGCAGGAAGCTTCTTATGTACTTCAGTCAAAAGTGCTTGGTAAGGAGTTACCTTACTATTAGTTTGTTCAAGCATCATAGCAGTGAAGTCACTTGTGTTGACGTAGTTAGTGTTGTCAGTCAACTTACTCTTAGCACCATGTTCTCTTGCATACTTGTTTGAGTAAATGAAGTAACGAGTTGAGTGCATTTGAACAGGATACTTAGCAGTATAGTTTTGTGACAAAATACTTGGATAGTGATCACCATAAAATACTACTGTAATAGGTTTCTTAATCTTATCGATTTGACCGATAAACTTCTTAACAGCCTTGTCAGTATATTGAGTACCCTTTACGTAAGTTGCCATTTGTTCACGAACAGCAGCAGTGTTAAAGAGTTCACCAGAGATCTTACCCATGTATTCATTATTTGGATACCAGTTGTTATATGGCATGTGGTTTTGAATTGAGATCAAGTTAATGAATTGACCACCCTTCATGCTATTGATTTGCTTCAAACCATTAGCATAAGTAGTGAAATCAGAGTTATAAGTACTCTTACCTAACTTCTTTTGATCAATGATCTTGTATTTAGAACCAAGGTAAACAAATTTATTAAACTTAAATCTCTTGTAGTCTTCTACTCTTGAGTAGTAAGTACCGATGAATGGGTGAACAGCTGATTTGTAGCTGAAGTCCATACCAATAGTTGGGTAGAAGTCATAATTTGGCACGATTTGAACATATGGTGTCAAAGTAGACTTGAACATACCCATATTAAATCCGGTCAAAGTTTCCCATTCCATGTTGGCAGTACCACCACCATAACCAGCACTAAGCATGCTACCATATGTAGCACGTTTTTGCATTGATTGGATAAACTTAACTGGGTTTGGTGCCTTTGGATCAATCTTAACTGTTGGGAAAGTATATGGATCAACAAAACTTTCACTCAAGTTATAAACAATGGTTTGATCCTTTAAAGTATTCTTTCTGGTCTTGTTAATTTGATCAGCAAGCTTACTATACTTTTGATCTAGATGCTTGATTGTAGATTCTGAATAGTTAGATGGCTTATTCATAATCTGTAAATCAAAGTAGTTCAAGAAGTTCAAAAGCGGACCATTGATCTGAATATCACGTTCAGGGTTTCTAAATGATTGCTTGTTATCAAAACCACGGTTAATGTGGTAAATCATACCACCATCATGGTTAAAGCGAATCGGAGTCATGAATAAGAGCAAACTGAGTAATGCCCAAATTCCACGACGCTTCCATGAACCTTTCTTCTTAATTGGAAACTTAATTTCAAGAAAGACCGTCAAAGCAATAACAATTACTAATGCAATGGCAATCATAATGATCTTTTGTTGTCCAACCATTGGAAGCAAAGTCTTCCAGTTAACAATTTCATCAATTTCAGTTGGGTAAATTGGTTCACCACGAAGATCAAGTTTGATCTTGTTGGCAATAGCCCAACCAATTGCAATTACACTGACCAGAATTGTTGAAGTCCAGTAGCGAGTTGTAATGAAATAGAAAATTGCAAACATTGCATCAAGGAAGATTGCTGTCAAAATAATGGCAAAGAATCTAGTCCCGAGCAAGAAGATAACTGCATTAATATCAGTTGCTGTAGTAATTTGAATACGTAAATTGTCTGATTCAATCAAGAATGAGGCAAAACTCAAAATGTAGAACCAGCCCCAAGTAAGAAGTCTTACTCTGTTTTCAACAACCCAGGCAGTGAACTTAGCCCAGCTATCTTCCACAATCTCTGCAAGGTTATTATGCTTATCAAAGAAAGCAATTGTCCTTTTAATTGGCTTTATCTTAAACAAATACCGTTCATATAAATAATTCAAGATAAAGGCAACAACCATCATAATGATGATCATCAAAAACTTATTCAAACCAGCACTATTGGTAAAGCGGAATGACTTTACAAAACCGCCAATAACCGGTGCCTCCATAAAGATAACTACTGGGATGAAGAAGCGCATTTCTTTAGCACTAAAGCTAACAATGACTTTTCTAAAAATTAAAAATGCAGCGAGAACCATTAAGAATAAAAATGGTGATGTAACGTTGCTTAAAAATCTTGGATTCCAAGAATAAACGCCACTTCTACCTGATAAACGTTGGTACCAATATACCCCGTTAAAACCAGGAACCCCGATAAACATTACAAAGAATGATACAATCCCAGCTGCAATTGACCAACTAAAGACCTTTTTAGGAATTTTAACATTGGCTAAAAACATACCCCATGCAAAATACAAAATAAGGTATACCCCATAAATGGAGTAGTTGAAGATCATCGTACCAGCGTTTGTAGCAAATCCAATTAAAGTTAATGCACTAAGCAATAACAAGTTCTGCCTGGTCGTTATGCGGTGTTGTAACTCATACAGGTATGGCTGAGCCAGCATACTGAAAATTAAACCAGCTAGTAATACTGATGTACTAGTTAATACTGGGAAAAATACTCCCCAGAGCTTCCACATATTAAAACCACTTGGCACCTTAAAGAAGTAAGCCAAGTATAAAAGCACTAGCGTAACTACCGCCATAATCCAGAAACGGAAGGCTTCAGTTGGATGAACCTTCTTCTTGCTGTATACAGCACCAAAAACCATTGGAACAAGCACCATCGTGCTTCGACCCAACAATCCTGGAATGTATCTCATCAGAGTACTTAATGGTAATCTACCAAAAGTTTTACCCCATGAGAACATTTGCACTAGCATGAAGAATGCTGCTAAAACTAAACAAATAATTTGAGCAACATTTAGTGATTTTTTCTTCTTAATCTCACTCATTTTCCTAGTCTATGTCCTTACTAAAAATTTTATTTTTTGCAATTACTCAGATTTAATCCCTAACTTCTTCTTAATTGAATACAAAATATCGACTCTCTTTCCGTGTCCGGTAAAGAAATCAATGATATCTTGCCAGAATTTATAGACCATAATCAAAGTAATCACCATAAAAACAATTCCTGCTTCTTGGTTTTGCAAAAATTCATAAACACTGAATAAAAGCATAAACACTAAAGGAGGAATCGTCAAATTTTGCATAATTGCAGTTAATATTAAAGCAATTAGCAAAGTAGCTAAACCAGCTCTCCAATCATAAAAAACTGCCACCTGTGCAGAAACTGCGACGCCTTTACCACCTTTAAAGTGATTCCAGATTGGAAAACAGTGTCCCAAAATTAATCCTAGCCCGGCATATGCAATATTAATATGCCCTGAAAAGACAAAATAGACAATAAATAGAGCAATCAAACTTTTAAGCAAATCGCCTAAACAAGTTAAAATACCCCATTTTTTACCAAAAACAGCACCCATATTGGCTGTTCCTGGATTATGTGAACCATATTCAGTAGGATTTATTTTTAAAAATAACTTACCAACAATCATCGCAGTTAAAAAATTACCAAAAACATATCCAATTAGCGTAGCATAAATTCGCGCCATTAATTATCACCTTCTTCGGTGTAATCATAAATATGATAGGTTTGATTCTTAGTACTCTTAAAACTAAAACCATTTTCTTCATTTCGCTTATTTTGATAAGTTTCATTGTTATTAATGGTTTCTTTCTCTAAGCCTAACTCAGTACGTACTAAATCAGAAATCCGCTGCAATTCTTCTGTTGGTTGAACTTGATAAGCGGCATCATCGATCATCGCATTATAGCCATGAAGATAATCGCTTGATGAACTATTAGCACAACCACGGTAATTAAGCGCAATTTGTTGCAAAGCACTAAATGGTAAATTAGTTCTAACGTTACTTGATACTGAAGTCAGAATTGAATCTAAATTAGTTAAAGAACTTACTGAAACAGCTTTTTTAATTAGCGTTGTAATAACTTGTCTTTGCCGCTCTTGTCTACCATAGTCACCGCGCGGATCATCATAACGCATTCTTGAGTAAGCCAGTGCACCGGCACCACCCATATGGGTTAACTTACCCTTTTTAAAGACATAGCCGCCATACTCAAAGCTAAGCGTTGGTCGAATATTGATCCCGCCAACATAGCGAATCATCTTCATAATTCCACCCATGTTGACAACGGCATAATACTTAATCGGCACATTAATCAAAGCAGAAATGCTGTCCATTGACATTCGAGCTCCGCCAATTTCATAAGCAGCATTGATCTTTTCAGTAGTAAAACTACTGGAGCCAACCATTTGCGCCATTGTATCACGCGGAATAGATACCAACGTATAACGCTTTTTAGCAGGGTTAACTATAGCTAAAATCATGGTATCAGTTCTACCGCGTTTCTCAGTTCTATTTAAAGCCCCTGTGTCTGTTCCCATTAATAGAACCGCAAAACGCTTTTTGCCATTAAATTCACCTGTAGTTTTCACTGCTGTACCTGGATCATAGGTTTTATCAACTGCATTCTTCGCTTTAAAATAAACAGATGCAAAGTATGTTACTGCCGCAATGACTGCAACTAATAAAATTATCCCTGTAGCCCACGCCCAAATATGTCGATTTTTATATTTATGACTTTGCACTCGAGTACCGCTCGGGTGATTTTCTCTTTCTCTGTTATCCTTCATAAACCATACCTATGCATTAATTCACATTGAGTGTATTATAACAAAAAAAGCAAATCATCGCTGACTTGCTTTTTACATCTTATTAAAATCGTTACTTATTTTTACTTCAAAGTCAAGGTCAATTCAAAATTGCGACTTTGTCCCGCTTCTAAATTGAGCTCATCAGTAAAAGCAGTAACCTTTCCATTTTCTTCACTTAATTTAAAATCAGTTGAAGCAACATCAATACCGTGATCTTCGCCATTTAAACTAATTTTATTAATACTGCTTTCGCCTTGCCAAGGAGTTGGCAAAACAAACCCTAACGAAAATGGCAGTTCTTTATGTGAAGAATTCTTTAAATAAAAGGATACCTTAACTTGGTTACCCTCCAAAGCATAAGTAGTCATGACCTCAAAATGATATGGAAAACTTTTATAGCTTTCAGGTGTATCAATCAAGGTTAAACTCACTCGAGTATCGCCTTTATCAACGACAGTCCAAGGCAGCTTGCTGGCCCAGTTGTTGGCTTGATCAATCACTGGAAAAGCAATTGCCATACCCTCTTCAGTCTCTTTTTCGCCAAGATAATCATAATTATCAGCTTCAGATACTAGATGGGCCATCCTGGCACCATTCTCATCTACAGAGACTTGAAAGAGAGAATTATCAATTGTTTGCATATATATCTCCCAACTTTATTTCCACTGACCAAAATAGCACTTACAAGGGTCAACTGTCAATTTTTAGGCGTCTACTGCCGCCTTAATGGAAGCGGTTAACCCTTTAACCATATAGGATAAACTCATCGAAGGATGCCGTCCATTTTTAACCTGGCTTGGCAAAAATGGAATATGAATAAATCCCGTTTTCAAATTAGGAAATTCATGAACTCGCATGTATTGTAATTCATAAAAAAGATGATTGCACACATAAGTACCTGCAGAATTGGAAATTTCACTAGGAACCCCCGCTTTTCTTGTGGCTGTCACCATTTTTTGGATTGGCAACTGAGTGAAATAACCATCAGCACCATCTGCTTCAATTTTGCCTTCTTTTGGTCCTTTACCCGAATTATCAGGAGTTGAACCAGATTGAAAATTAATAGCGATTCGTTCTGGAGTAATTGCTGCACGGCCTCCCGCTTGCCCCACGTTAATAACCATATCTGGCTGATATTTTTCTATTACATTTTTGACTACTCTGGCACTTTCATAAAAAATAGTCGGTACCTCTAATTTAATAATTTGATGACCATCTATTTCGTCAGGTAACTTTTTTACAGCTTCAATTGCAGGATTAATTTTTTCCCCACCAAAAGGATCAAATCCAGTTATTAAGATTTTCATAATAGGCCTCTTTTCTTAAAAAAAAATGGCAGTTTTTCTTTATTTATAATATAATATACTTGTTCCAGAAAATTATGAAATTAAATTATGAAATTATAGTTTTTGGAGCAAGTTGATAAAAAGGACATCCCTTTCGGGGTGTCTTTTTTTGACTAAAAATAAAAGAACTTCGAATAAATCAAAGTTCTTTTTGTGTGAATAACTACTATATTAAATTAGTCGTCCAACTTTTCCTTGTTAACAACATCCAAGTTTTCGTCGAAAGTGTAAACAACTGGTTCACCAGTCTTCATTTCGAGGTCCATGATGTCATCGTCAGAAATGTTTTCAATGTACTTAGTCAAAGCACGAAGTGAGTTACCGTGTGCAGCAATAATTACGTTCTTGCCGTCAAGTAAGTCTGGAGCAATGTTATCTTCCCAGAATGGCATTACACGATCCAAAGTTACGTGTAAGTTTTCTGCCTTAGGAACGATGTGTGGGTCCAAGTTTGCGTAACGACGGTCATGTGCTTGACTGAATTCGTTGTCATCGTCAATAGCTGGTGGCAAAACATCGTATGAACGACGCCAAATGTGAACTTGATCATCACCATACTTTTCAGCAGTAGCCTTCTTGTTCAAGCCTTGAAGAGCACCGTAGTGACGTTCGTTAAGTCTCCAAGTCTTAGTTTCTGGAATCCAAAGTTGGTCACTTTCTTCCAATGCGTAGTGCAAAGTCTTGATAGCACGAGTTAATAATGAAGTGTAAGCTTGATCAAATTCAAGACCGTGTTCCTTGATTAAACGACCAGCCTTCTTAGCTTCTTCAACACCTTTTTCTGAAAGGTTAACGTCAACCCAACCAGTAAATTGGTTTGAAAGGTTCCATTCACTTTGACCGTGACGGATTAAAACTAATTTTGACATGAAATATCTCCTTTTAAATTCAATGTTTCATCCATATTTTACACATTTCACAGTTTTTTTCATAGAGATATGGGCAAAAAAACATCTTTTTTTATTTCTACTTTTTATTTTCTGCTTTTTTGTGCTAACTTATAACAAAAGCATACTAAGAGAAGTGTAAAAATCATGAAAAACAAAAAGAAATATTTTGTAGTTGTTTTATTTAGTTTATTACTTGTTGCATTAACCGGCTGTTCTTCTAATTCTAATAGTAAAAAGGAAAATCCCCTTCCTTCTGCTAAAACAATCCTAACCAATGCACAAAAGACCAAGTTTCAGTCAATGCATGCTACATGGAGTGAAAATAGTAAAAACGAAGTAGTGCAAAAAGCGGAAGCGCAATATGTAAAAGATCCTACAGTTATTTTTGCCAATGTTTCAACTAATTCTAACCATTATCAAATGTGGATTGAAGGAAAAAATAATTACATTCAAATGAAAGGAACTAATTCTAACCATTGGTTCAAAACTAAATTATCTAAAGCAAGTTCATATTCAACTTTAACAGATAGCCTTGGTACTATGCTTACTCCATTTATCGGTACTAGCAAGTTATTCAAAGTGCAGCAAACCGGTAATAGTTATGCTCTAAAATACAATGGCAATAGTAAGCAAATTTGGAATGCAATTATTTCTGATTCTGCTATTACCTCACTAATTGGGATCGATCTAGATGACGTTAAGCCAATTAACAATAATATCCAAATCGATGTTGATAAAAACTATAGCGTTAATGATATAAAAATCGCTTCAACCTATAAAGATGATGGCAAACAAAAAACTTTCACTATGAAAGTAGACCAAATTGATCAAATTAAAAATTTAACAGTTCCTACTAGTGTAAAGAAATCAGCTGTTGATTTGGGAACTATTAATAAAAATAATTAATAAACAAACCCGAATCTAGAACCAGATTCGGGCTTTTCGTTATAATAGAAACTAAAGAGTATAGGAGAAAAAATATGAAACTTAAAAAAGCAATTATCGATATTTCATTTGCGGTAGTATTTTTACTGAGCGGATGCAGCAGCCAACAAAAAAAGGCAGATCCTGTTTTAAATAAAGATCAAGTTGTTCAAAAAGTGAGAAAAAGTTTTAAGAGTGGACAAGTAATTCAATCTGTTACCTTAGCCACTGATACTTCTAGTCAATCAGCAATTGCCAATACCACTTTTGGCGGTGAATCAACTGTTTACCACATTACTAACCAGACTACTAGTAAGGGCAAGACCTCTTCTAGTGAAGAATGGGGCAACTTAAATAATGTATATATCAATGGTCGCGACACTTGGTATAAGGCTGATCTAGAAAAATTAACCGGTCACTCTTATGCAGAATTAACTGATGCAATTATGAATAATCACTTCATTCTTAATCCAAGTGACAAATTAGTTAAGGCATACAAGATGAAGCGTAATAAACAAACCTACACTTTAAACGCTAAAATAACCGACAAAGCTTTAATGAAAAAAGCCGCATCCCCTATTTTCAATACAGTTGCTCAAAGTGCAAACCAAGCTAAGACTTTTAAGCAAATTCAAAAATACGGTAAATACAGAGATATGACCGTGAAGGCAGTAGTTAAAAATAATCGCCTTTCAACCTTCAATATTTTTGTTAATATGAAGTTAGGCAAGTTAATGACCGTTAAAGTTGGTCAAAGTTATGACAACTTTGGTAGTCACGACTTCTTAAAGGTACCAACTTCAGCAACTAATGCTAAGCCTTTACCTGCTACAAATAATAAGAAAAAATAACGAGGCATATTATGAAATTAGGAATTATCGGTAGTGGTAAAATTGTCCACGATTTTTTAACAGCAATTGATCAAATTAATAATTTGGATGTAGTGGCAATCTCCTCAACTAAACGTAGTGAAAATATTGCCCAGGAATTAGCTAAGAAATATTCGATTAACAAGACTTACACTGACAACGATGAATTGATGTCAGATCCTGACGTAGATACTGTTTATGTAGCTGTACCTAATTTCCTTCATTATCAGGTGGCTAAAGCTGCACTAGAACATGGCAAAAATGTAATCTGTGAAAAGCCATTCGTTGATAGTACTGACGAAGCCAAAGAATTGAAGCAATTAGCTAATGAAAAGAATTTGATCATCGTTGAAGCAATTACCAACATATACTTAGAAAACTTCAAGAGAATTCAAAGAGAAATTGAAAATATTGCTCCAATTCATATTGTTAGCTTAAACTACACCCAATATTCAAGTCGCTATGATGACTTCCTTAAAGGAAAAATCGCACCAGTGTTTGATCCTGCCAAAGATGGTGGTACATTAATGGACTTGAACATTTATAATATTCACTTAGTTAGCGCATTATTCGGCTTGCCAGATAAAGTTAAATACTATGCTAATATACAAAAAGGCGTTGATACTTCAGGTATTTTGCACTTGTCTTACCCTGATAAACAAGCTGCGCTTATCGCCGCTAAAGATAGCTATGTAACTCCTAGATCATTTATTGAAGGTGAAAAAGGTAGTATTTATATCGATGGCTCAACTGGTGAGCTTAATAATTTCACTATTGAAATGCGTGATCAAGAACCTAAGCGTTATAACTTGAACAAATACTCACATCGTATGGCCAGTGAGTTCAACGCTTTTGTTGAAATGATTGATAATCACGATAAGGTTAAGGCTGATGAAGCATTCGTGAATACTTTAGAATCCATGCAAATTTTAACTACAGCTAAGAATTTCGAAGAATAATTTATCTAAATTGAAAAGGCACAATGTCAGTGATTATTGACATCGTGCCTTTTTTATATCAAAAAAGACGGTTAATAACCGTCTTTAACTTATTCATGACTAAGCAAATCACGTACGTGATCAGCTACTTTAAATTCACCTGAGAAGACCAAAATATCTCCTGGCTCAATTACAGTCCAACCATGTGGAATTAACCACTCATCTCCACGACGAATTCGGCTGACAGTAATCTTATCAATGAAATCAAGATCTGCCAAAGGCTTACCAGTATAATGAGTATTCTCAACTTTAACTGAGTACAATACATTCTTAGTATCAGTGATAATTTTGTAAACTGTTGGTGTCTCAATAAGTGCACGCATCAACGCAGCACGGACATTGGTAAAGTTGAAGATTTCAATATTCTTCTGTCTAAATTCATCAACCGTGTCACTATTAACTTGCCCTAACCGTGCAATCACTCGCTCTACCCCAACTTCTTGCGCCATTCTAGCTAACTTAATATTAACCTCATCGATATGAGTCGAGGCTACAAAAATGTCACAGTCGAATACGCCATCTTTTTCCAGCGTCTTCTGGTTAAGATCTGATAAAAATGTCAAATTCTCTACTCGACTATCATAAGTCTCATAGCGGTCCTGATCGCCAGTGAACATCTTTACCGAGTACCAATTATCATGCAAGTCATGAGCAACTGGTACAGTCATCGCATTGGCACCCACAATCGAAACAGTCTTCTTAATCTTATCTTCTGGTAATAAAACAAAATTAGAATTAAAGACAATCGGACTCAAGATACATACGATTACTGCTGCCAAAATAAATGCATCTGATTGTGTTGAAGTAATCGCATGCAATTTTCTAGCAACTTGCAAGGTTGGTAAAACAATCGTAATCGTAGTTGCTGTTAAGAATCCACCGGCAAATGCATTACGCTTTTGGAAATAACGCATATAGGTCAATACAACTGGTAATTTGGCAATTAATAAGAAAATCACCAATACCGGTAATAACATTAATGATGAAGGTTTTCCAAAGAGTGAGCGTAAGTTAAGCCCCACACCAGTCATAATGAAGAAGATTGGAATAAAAAATCCATAACCGATTGAAGTCAACTTATCCTTAGTTGCCTCACTCGGTTCTAGTAGCTTCATAACCATTCCGGCTAAGAAGGCACCCAAAATGTTTTCTGCACCAACAGTTTGAGCAACAGTAACTAATGCGAAGATTAAGAAAAATGCTAAACGAATATCTAGCTGTGTCGTCGCCTTAGTTATCTTTGCAAACCAGACATATGGCTGCTTGAAACGGCGTAATAAGAAAATTGCAGCCAAAAATAGCAGGATAATCAACCATAATTGTTCAGCGTTACCACCATTGATTGATGCATAAATCGTTAAAAGAAGAAGTGGAATAACTTCCCCAAGTACAGCCGTCAATAAAACGGTCTGACCAATTGGACGATTCAAAATATCCTTTTCCTTTAAAGTGGCAATTACTACACCTAAGGCAACGGTCATTAAAATAATTGCAGCAAGCATTACTTCACTGAATAATCCCATTGCTCTCAAGGCAAAGGCTAAAACTACAGCCATCACCATAATTCCACCGAAAGCAGTAACTGCAATCTTTATTGGATTTACAGTTTTACCTGCATGAGATTTACTTTTTGAACTATCTTTTCGTTGTAAAATATCAAAGTCAATTTCCATCCCTGACAAAAACATAAGTAAAGTTACACCAAGGTTGGATAAAAAAGTTAGATCATGTGTTGAAATAATTAAATTAAATCCACTTGAGCCCATGATAATGCCGACAATGATTTCGGCAACTGCGGTTGGAACAGTGCTAATCTGAAAACGCGCCATGAATATTGGTATTACTAATGCCAATAAGACGACAAGAAATAGCGATAATTGTGCCATTATTTTCCCCTTTTCTTTCATTCAACATAAAAATTATACAAAAAAATAGGTATAATGCCTACTTTAGATGAATTACTTCCGAAACCAAAAACGTTACTTCAATTCTGAAGTAACGTTTATCTATTATTCTATATCACTTACCAAAATAAATTGTGTGGCGTTAAGTGCATAGTACTTTTGACCTTTAATTGTGACACGACTACCGTAAGTCAATACTCGGCTCCCCTTCTTGACTTTGTTTTCCGGTTCAATCCGCCCAGTATTAGTTCGTAAGTAAGTATCTTTCTTAACTACTCTATCTGTAGCATCAATGTTAGAGGCAACTACATATTGATTCTTGCCAATTTGGTAGTACTTATTGTTATTCATAGCCTTGTAACCCATGACAACAACAGGACTACCAGCCTTCTTAATTTTCTTGGTGTTCTTGCCTTTAGCATCATAAATATAAGCATCATGACCTAAAGTTACTGCACCTTGAATTGCTTCGACATCTTTCTTACTCTTAGCTGGATCCTTTTCCTTAGCATCAGTATCTTTAGCTTGCAAATCATAGTAATACTGAATCAAGTCAAAGAATTGATCCATACTGTAGCCCCACTTTTCAAAGTAACCATCAGGATCAACGTGATCGGTTCCTCCAAGATAAGTACTTACGGCATGGTGTGACCAAATCGTTCCTTCACCATCATCACAAGCATTATCAGGCTTGAGATCATAGCGATGAAGCAACTTAGCTACATAAATCGCATCATTGTTAATTGATTTAATAAAAGCACCACGAGTGTTCTCTTCACAGAGCTCAATCTGAATGAAACGATCGTTAGCATTAGGTCCAGCGCCCCAAGTACCCATCTCAGGTGATCTCATCTGGATGACATAGTCATCATCAACAAAGGCATGAACATAAGCCTTTACTTTAGGCCATTCACGATTAAAATAAATAGCTTCATCGTGGGCTGTTGCACCAGGATCATCAGTTTCGTGAATTACAATTCCTTCCGGCTTACCAGTTTTATATTCAACACCTGGGAATTTATTATACTTAATCCCTTCAAGCTTGAGCATCTTATATAAATAGGTAACACCGCTATATTGATATTTTTTAGCTTGTGCATTAATTGAGTCGGCTTGAACAATGTTAACGCCTGTATTTGTCGCAACACCTGTTAAACTTATTGCCGCAATTAAGGTTATTAACTTCTTCCTTAACTTCACATCCGGCCCCCGTTCTAGCTACATGAAGTTAGCTTTTTTAATGTATTGGCGGATACCGATTCTGTAATACTTCTTACCGTTAATAGTAACTGCTGTACCGTAGGTAGCAACTTGTTCGTTCTTCTTGCGCTTCAAGCTGTTATCGCGGTTGCCGTATTGGTTATAGACGTAAGAATTACGCTTTAAGAACTTAAGCGTACCGTCAATGTTGCCGGCTGCAATGTATTCATTCTCGCCCACACGGTAGTAAGTCTTACCCTTAATAGTCTTGATGCCGTAGGTACTGATCATCTTAACGTCTTCTTCTTCGTTAAGCTTGAACATCTTACCCTTAATCTTTGTACCCTTGTCATCGTAAACATAGGCATTGTGCATTAAGGTCTTGTCTACCTTAGTTGCGCCCTTAGGTGCTTGAGTGATTGGTTCGCTACTCTTAGAATTACCCTTACCAAGTGAAGTACCATTAATCCAGCCTTTACCTTCAAGGTACATACGAGTTGAACCATCATTATAGGTAATAGTCTTAGTTGCAACAACCCTCTCGCCTTTCTTAACAGTTCCAACAGGGCTAGCTACTGAGTGGTCAGTTGGCCAATTATAAACTGAGCCTGACTTAGATACGGTGTAAACCTTAGCGGTTTTCGAAACAATTGGATCATATTGGTTCAAATTATGATCGGTAATTCTTGAGTTAAGTGAACTGTCATATTTACTATCAGTGGCGTAAGTACCAGTTAAAGACTTGGTTGCATCAGCATAAGTATTGGCATTTTCAAGCCAAGTTCCCTTATAACGAAGTGGTTGCCAAGACACACCTTCACGAAGTTTCTTGCCATTATCTTCAAATGATTCTTCAAATGAGTTATATTTTCTAAATTTAGCTACAATATAGTAACTCTTACCGTTGGTGCCTTCTTCTCTAGTCTTAGCAGAATAAGTCTCACCTGGCCAGCTATCATCAGCCTTCATACCAAAAAGGTTGTTAGCTTCAGTTGCAAGGGCTGATTGTCCCCAGCCAGATTCTAAGATGGCTTGTGCAATCATAACTGATGGATAAGTTCCGTATTTCTTAGCGGCTTTAACAGCTTGCTTGGCAGCCTTGTTCAAAAAAGCAGCTTGTTCATCAGTGGTGGCAGCAGAAACCTTTTGGCTATGAGCGATAGTCATCATTGCACTATTCACTACTGGGGTAGCTACTATTGTCAGCATAGCTGCACTAGCAATGCTGGTCAAAAGTCTCTTCTTCATATAATGTCCTCCTAATTATAACGACACCTTTATTTTATCCATCAAGCATTCGTCAAACAAGCCATTCATACCATTTGTAGAGAAAAAGTAATATAAGTTACATTTTTTACATCTGACCACGTTTATTTTAAATTTTGAAAATTCGCACAATATAACCCCCACCTCCCACCTCAGGCAATTAATAGGACGTGCTTCAGTAAGCGTATTGCTAAACACTACTACTATCAACGGTAAGGCTTACTACCAAGTAGTTGAAAACGGCAAGGCTGTTGACAAGTACATCAACGCTGCTAACATTGATGGTACTAAGCGTACTTTGAAGCACAACGCTTACGTTTACGCATCATCAAAGAAGCGTGCTAACAAGGTTGTATTGAAGAAGGGTGAAGTTGTAACTACTTACGGCGCATCATACACATTCAAGAACGGCCAAAAGTACTACAAGATCGGTGACAACACTGATAAGACTTACGTTAAGGTTGCAAACTTTAGATAATAAGTCGTAGCACTAACGCTAACAAAATGAAAAGGCAGGACGAAAGTCCTGTCTTTTTTATTTAGTCCAAAAAAGAGATGATTTACTATCATGAATAAGACCTATACAATAGCTGAGCTAGCTCAAGAATTAAGAATTAGCGAATATAAAGTAATGACTTGGTTAAAAAAGAATGGCAAATATAAAGGTGATTCTGGTTATTCCGAAGATACGTTAAAAGAAATGAAAATAGCTTTTACGAAAGAAAGAAAAAGACATTCATTATTAGACGATATTTTACCTAATGTTCCAGGAGATAATCAAAAAGATGGCCCATCAGATGATGGTCTTGACTTATAATAGCAAAATGTGTCTGGGAAAAAACTCGATTTTTAGCTCGGATATAAAAACACAGAAATTCATTATTTTTGATCCGTACCGTGTCAAGTAGACAGTTAAAATATATAAAATGAATTGATGAACCAACCTGTTTATGCAGGCTGGTTTTTCTTTGCTTCTATTTCTTCCCAATAATCTTTGTAACGCTTATCTTGTT